>Ga0302243_1001357_pt1 | contig 17171 bp, 17 predicted proteins | sample AAG_UR_Met_MG_FD_193514 | JGI IMG/M metagenome (GOLD analysis project Ga0302243, IMG submission 193514) | Enriched activated sludge microbial communities from anaerobic digester in WTTP, New Holstein, Wisconsin, United States - AAG_UR_Met | ecosystem: Engineered > Bioreactor > Anaerobic >... | reverse complement strand
GTTATCAGCCGTAAGAGGTTCCGTATCGGCTGGACCGCCTTCATCATCGTTTTCTTCCTGTTCTTCGTCATCCTGCCCACGGTCTACATCCTAAGCTACGCGTTCACCAACTGGGGGTCCATCGAGCAGTACGTTCTCGATGACCCGGCCATGCTGGAACTCATCCTGAACGCCATCAGCGCGTCCTTCCAGATAGCCGCCATCGTAACGGTGATCGACATCCTGGTCGGACTGCCCATGGCCTGGATGCTGGTGCGCAAGCAGTTCCGCGGAAAGGCGTTGCTGGACACTCTGATCGATATGCCGCTGGCAGTTCCCACGGCCGCGCTCGGTTTTTCCAGCGCCATATTCTTCGCCATAACCCCCGACGCGCTCCAGGCCCCGTCGTTCGCCCTGAACGCGGTGACCTCCCCCTTCCTTCTGATAATACTGCTGCACGTGGTCTTCTCGTACCCTTACATGGTGCGATCTTTATCGGCCATACTGGTGCAGATCGATCAGACCTACGAGACGGCTGGAAGAACTTTAGGCGCAAGCGCGCTCTCGGCCGCCAGGACCATAACCCTTCCCCTGTTCAGAGCTGGCCTGGTGACGGGCATCATCCTCTGTTTCGCCAGGAGCCTCAGCGAGACCGGCGGGACGATGATCGCCTTGGCCACCATGGCCAATTCCCAGGGGTTCCAGACCGGGCCGACCGTCATCGGGATGTGGAAACCATTGGTGAAGACGAATCCGGATCTCGCGGCACCCCTGGCCTTCGTCAGCATTCTCCTGATACTGCTGTCCCTGGTCCTTCTGGTGGTGATCAAGCTGGTCATTATGAAGGTGCACCTGCCCATGGGAAGGATATGGCCCCGCCCGGAGAAGCTGTTCTCCCGTGGCTGGTTCCCCAAGACCAAGGACGGCCTGGCCGTGGTCTTCCTGGTGCTGTTCGTGCTCATCCCTTCCTTCTTCATATTCACCTACGTGGTCTCGGTCGAACCGACGTCTTTCGACTGGGGACCGTTCGGAGAGAGCCTGATGTTCTCCTTCCTGGTGGCCGGGGTGGTCACGGTCATCGATATTGCGCTCGGCGTCCCGCTGGCGCTTTACATAGCCAAGAACCGGACGGGGAGGCTGTCCGATATCCTGGACGTTCTGGTGAACGTACCACTGATCGTTCCCACCGCCGCCCTCGGCTATTCCCTGGGGGTGTTCTGGACCGGGCAGAACATCATTCCCACTTACGACGTTCTGCTCATCATCCTGGCCCACGTGGCCTTCACCTATCCCCTGGTGGTCCGCAACGTCGCCGGGGCGGTAGAGGAGGTGGACCCGGCTTTTGAGGAAACGGCGCGGACGCTCGGTGCGAAGCCGGTTCAGGCCTTCCGCCGCGTTCTTTATCCGATAATCAAGAGCTCCATACTGGCGGGTGCCATCATGGCCTTCACCCGCAGCCTGGGTGAGACCGGAGCGACCCAGGCGGTCGTGGATACTGCCAAGACCGCGCCGGTCTACATCGTGGACCTGATCAGCCTAAAGACCGCCTCCGGCTATTACACCGCCGGATTGGCCTGCATCGTGCTCATCATCGTGTCCTTCTTGTTCATGCTGGCGCTTCGTTACATGACCAACCGGAGGTCGCACTGATGCCGGACGTGAAGCTGGTCGGCCTCAGGAAGTCCTACGGGAACATCAAGGCCGCCGACGGCCTGGACCTGGAGGTGAAGGACGGAGAGTATCTATGCGTGCTGGGGCCGACCGGCGCCGGCAAGACCACCCTCCTGCGCATGATCTCCGGCCTGTTGGTTCCTGACAAGGGAAAGATATTCTTCGATGGCAAGGACTTCACCAGGATGGAGGTCGAGGAGAGGAAGGCCGCCCTGCTCTCCCAGACCTACGCCCTGTTCCCCCAGCTGACGGTGGAGGAGAACATCATGTTCGGCTTGGACATCCGGGGGGCGGACGAGAGACTGAAGGAGCAGGTGCTCATCAGCATGCTGGACCTGGTTCGCCTGTCGGGACGTTCGGACGCCTATCCCCGGGAGCTCAGCGGGGGGATGCAGCAGCGGACGGCATTGGCCAGGGCCCTGGCCTCCGGGGCGGACCTGCTTCTTCTGGATGAGCCGCTGAGAGCCCTGGACGCCAGGCTGCGCATCTCGCTGCGCACCGAGCTCCGCTCGCTCGTCAAGACCCTCAAGATGACCGCCATACACGTCACCCACGATCAGGATGAGGCATTGGTCATGGCCGACCGGGTGGCGATAATCAGGGAAGGCCGGATACTGCAGATCGGAACGCCCAAGGAGGTTTGGGACGAGCCGGCCACGCCCTTCGTGGCCAACTTCGTCGGCCAGTCCAACTTCTTCACCGGGGAGGTGCTGCAGTCCAGTCCTTTTACCCTTATACGGACGCCCGAGGGCGTCGTGCTCAAAGGCCGTTCGTCCGAACTTGCGCCGGGAGCGACAGCCGTGATGGGCGTGAAGATCGGAAATACCGAGATATCCAAGGAAAGGAAGGGTTACCTCAAGGCCAAGGTGGAGCGTATCATATTCGAGGGCCGCAACCTGCATGTGGACCTGATGACCGACAACGGACATAGGATATCCTCCAAGGTCCCGTCCTGGCGAAAGGGCAAGATCGCCCCGGGAGACGTCGTGGACATATACTGGGAGGAATCCAAGGGTACAGTGTTCCCCATGCCCCCCAACGGCCTGGAGAACGAGCTTAAGGTGGAATGATGGTCGAGGTGAAGCTGGTAGGTCTGGGCAAGCGTTACGGCTCCGTCATAGCAGTGGACAAGGTCGACCTAACCGTCGCCGACCGGGAGTACGTCACCATCCTCGGTCCGTCAGGTTGCGGGAAGACCACCCTCATCAGAATGATCGCCGGGATCATCGAACCTACGTATGGCAAGGTCTACATCGACGGCAAGGACATGACCGGGGTGCCCATCGAGGACCGGGACATCGGCTACGTGTTTCAGAACATCGCGCTTTTCCCGCACCTCACCGTACAGGACAACGTGTCCTACGGACCGAGGGCCAGGGACCTTCCCCCTGAGGACCAGATGAAGATATCCAAGCGTTTCCTGGAGATGGTCAAGCTGCTCGACAAGATAGGCATGCTACCCGCCGAGCTCTGCGGCGGGGAGCAGCAGAAGGTATCGCTGGCCAGGGCGCTCTCGTCCGGCTCCAAGCTACTTCTTCTGGACGAACCGCTGTCCGCCCTGGACTCCCGGGTCCGGGTGGACCTGAGGTACGAGCTGCGCCGATTGGCCAAGGAGCTCGGACTGACGACCATCCATGTCACCCATGACCAGGAGGAGGCGCAATCGGTCTCCGACCGCATCGTGCTGATGCGGGCCGGCACCGTGGTGGAGACGGGAACGCCCGAGGAGCTGTACACACGCCCCAAGAAGATTTTCACCGCCAACTTCATAGGCGAGACGAACCTGCTCGAAGGCTGGGTGCTGGAGGTCAAGGACGGAGTCTCGGTGATCGAGCTCAGGAACGGCGGGAAGGTCAAGGTGAACCAGGCCAATCACCCGGTGGGTGACGCCGTGGTCATATCCGTCCGTCCAGAGTTCGTGTTCCTGGCGGATGAGGGCATGAAGGCCAAGGTGACCGCCATCACCTATATGGGAACGTATTGGCGGATCACGGCCAACACGGAGGACGAGGAGGAGGTGGCCTTCGATTCGGCCACCTTAGACGAAAACCTTTTAACTATCGAAAAGGAAGTGTATCTCGCGGTTAATCCCAAAGCCGCGGTGCTCTATCCCAGACCGGAAGACGGAGTGCAAGAGGCGATTAAGCTTGAGTGAGAGAACATCGTTGTTGGAATGGTTCTATTCGCGCCGAGAGTCAGTGGTATCCAGGGACATGCGCGGTCACGCCCAGGATGTGGGGGACACCATAATCGAGTTCAACCGGGCCATGGGAATGCTCTGCCGGGGGGAGAAGGAGCAGGCCCTGGACGCCCTGAAGCGCTCCTTCCTGGCCGAGAAGGCCGCCGATGCCCGGGAGCAGTCATTGTCCGAGGAGCTTTCCCGCGGGGACCTGGAGGAGAAGAACCGGGAAGACCTTCTGCACCTGGTCCGCCGCATGGACTACGCGGCCGACTGGTGCAAGGAGGCCGGGATGAACCTGCAGCTGGTGCTGGAGATCGGGGTACCGGTCCCGTTGGACATCTGGAAGAAGTTCAACACCATGACCATGGAGCTGGAGAAGATGGCCAAGGGCCTTAAGGTCTGCGTCGACAATCTGGGCGTGAACAACGACCTGGTTCTGCGCACCCGCAAGGACATCGAGGACTCCGAGCATGTCATGGATGACATGTACTTCATGATGAAGAAGGAGTTCTTCCTGTCCGGTCTGGACGCCCGCGCGATCTATCTCATGCGCGACCTGCTGCACGGCGTGGAGAACTCCGCCGACAATTTCAAGGACTCCGCCGACATCATCCACATCCTTATTGTGGCCCAGAGGGACCGCCCCAGGTGATGTGATGACAAAACTGTTCGGCACCAACGGAGTACGCGGAGTGATCAACCAGGACATGAGCGTCGAGCTGGCACTGGACGTTGGACGTGCAATAGGAACCTTCATGCAGGGCAAGGTGGCCATTGCAACCGACTCAAGAACCTCGGCGGACATGCTGCGGGCGCTGGTCTCCGGGGGAATGACCTCCGCCGGGTCCAGCGTGGTGGACCTCGGGATGCTGCCGACCCCGGCCCTCCAGTACTACGTCAAGAATTCCGGGGTGAAGGGAGGGGTGATGATAACCGCCTCCCACAATCCCCCCGAGTTCAACGGCATCAAGTGCGTCGATCATGACGGTACCGAGATGCCCAGAAAGAAGGAGGAGGTCATCGAGCGGATCTACGGGGACAGGGAGTTCGCCACCCCCTCCTGGAAGGATGTGGGAAGCATCACTCACCTGGAAGGCGTCGGAGCGTCCTACGCCAATGCCATACGTCGCGCGGTGGACCGCTTCAAGATCGCCGAGGCCAAGCTCAACGTAGTGCTGGATTGCGCCAACGGTGCAGGAGCGATCACATCCCCCGGGCTGCTGGACTCATTGGGCGTTCGCGCCATAACTCTGAACGGCAACCCGCAGGGCACGTTCCCCGGGCATCCCAGCGAGCCAACTCCCGAGAACCTGAAGGACCTGGTGGCGGTGGTAAAGGCCACTGGCGCCGATCTCGGCATAGCTCACGACGGCGACGCGGACCGCACGATATTCGTGGACGATCGAGGCAACTACGTGTACGGCGACCAATCCCTTTCCGTGGTCGCCTCCCACATGGTCCAGGAGAACGAGGGCGGCATCGTGGTCACTCCGGTCAGCACATCCTCCTGTCTGGAAGAGGTGGTCAGGAAGCACAATGGCCAGGTCATATACACCAAGGTCGGCGCTCCCATAGTGGCCAGGCGCATGATGGAGGTGCAGGCCGTTTTCGGCGGAGAGGAGAACGGCGGACTAATCTTCCCGGAGCACCAGTACTGCCGGGACGCGGCCATGACCATGGCCAAGATGCTGGAGATAATCGCCAAGAAAGGTCCGCTGTCGGAACTGCTCAAGGAGGTCCCCCGTTACTGCCTGGACAAGAGGAAGCTTTCCTGCCCCGAGGACAAGAAGGAGTGGGTGCTGGAGCAGGTGGAAGCGTACTTCGCCGACCAGCGCACGGACGCCACCGACGGGATCAAGATATTCTTCGAAGGCGGCTGGAGCCTGGTCCGTCCCTCAGGAACGGAACCGATATTCCGCATCTATTCCGAGGGAAAGGACGAGAACACCGCCAGGCGCTGCGGCGACGAGTGCGAGAAGGTGGTGCGCCAGCTCCTCAAGGAATGATCAGAGGAACTGCTGCGCCAGGAACACGATCCCGAAGATGATGAAGACCAGCCCGCTCCCGATGCGGATGTAGATCTGGGGGACCTTTTCCCCTATCGCCTTTCCAAGGGTCACCTCGAGCACCACCAGCCAGAGGAAGCCCAGGGCGGCGCCGATGAAGACCATCAGGGCCGCTCCGGATTCCGCGGACAGGGTGATCACGGACAACTGGGTCTTGTCGCCCAGTTCCATGAGCGCCACGAAGCCGAAGGCGGTCAGGAAACCTCCCCAGCGCCCCCTGTCCTTTACCACCTCTTCCTCCTCTTCCTTCCTGATAAGGGTGGCTATCCCGAATATTATGAAGACAATCCCGGCGGCAAGGCCGACGATCCAGGAAGGCACGAACTGAAAGAGCACTTCGCCGATGACCACGCCCACGGCGGTCACTGCCGCCAGTGCCAGGAACGAACCTAGGAAAACAGTGCGTTTTGGGTACTTCGAGGAAAGGGTAATCACGGCGATCATCGTCTTGTCGCCCAGTTCCGTCAATGAGATTAGCACGAAGGCGGAGATGAGCGGCGCAAGGTCCATGCTCACTCTCCGCGCCGGGTGTGAACTATGGCCACGACCTCCATTATCATGCGGGCGGCCAATGCCGCCGTGGTCCCTGGGTCGTGGGACGGCAGGACCTCGGAGATGTCGAAGCCGACCATGCGGTCCCCGAGCATATCGATGCAGCGCTTGACCTCGTAGCCGGTGAGGCCGAAGGGTTCCGGACGTGATGTTCCCGGGGCGAAGCCGGGATCGATGCCGTCCATGTCCAAACTGAGCAGGACCCGCTCCCGGCGCATCATGTTCAGCACCTTCTTCCAGGAATTGACCACTCCGGTCTCCTGGATCTGGTATGCGTCGACGAAGTTGGGCATCTCCTGGCCGATCTCCCGCCTGGATATGGAACGGACGCCGAAGGGCACCACGTTCTCTATGCCTACCACGTCAGCCACCTTGCGCATGGTGCAGGCGTGATCGAACTTACGGTCGCCCTGCATCTCGAAGTCCAGGTGAGCGTCGATGGAAATGACGCCGACCTCCTGATAGGCTTTAACGAAAGGGTAGGTGATGCTGCGCTCCCCGCCCATCAGGATGGGGAACTTGCCCGCCTTGACGATCCTGGAGGTCTCCTTCTCCACGGCCTTGAACATGTCCTCGCAGGACGAACCGCAGTCCAGATCGCCGACGTCGTGCACATTGACCGTGGAAACGTCCAGGTCGTGCTCGAATAGATAAGGGTCGAAGAGCCGGGAAGCCTTACGGATGGCCGTGGGAGCCTTGCGGGTGCCAGAACGGAAACGGGTCGTCCCATCGTAAGGAACGCCCACGATGACGAACTCCGCCTCCTCGAAGGTGGAATTGGCCAGGGCGAACGAGTCGCTTCGGGCCATAGGTACCCAGGCCGGATCACACCTTGGTGATCTTGCGGCGGTCCATGGCGATCATGTACATGATCTCCTCGCCCGCGGTCAGCTGCCCCTTGTACTCCTCGGGTATGGGCAACTGGAATGTCTCGTAGTTGTCCAGGTCCATCAGCTGCACCTCCTCGCCGGAGATGGAGAGGATCTGGGCCTTGCGCTTGTCTATCATCGGCACTTGCACCTTGTGCTTGACCGGGTGAACGATGTTGCGCTTGCGGTTGTCGAATATGCCTACCGCATCGATGTTGGATTTCGCTTCTCCATGCTTACCAGGCTTGGAGGTGGATATGTTGATGATCTTGCAGGGCTCCCCGTCGATGAGCATGTATCTGCCTTCCTTGAGCTCCCTGACTTCCTGTTGAGTCCACGACATAGCTACCTCTGGAGGGAATTGACGGTACGTTTATATAATTTCTTATCGCCGGTGATTCTGATAGTATTTGTGGCCCTGACCCTTCCTCTGCTGCGGGCGGCCCTGCTGGCGCTGCTCGCGGGGCGGCGGCTGAGGATATTTCTCCTTGATCTCGGCGACGCGCTTCTCCATCTGCTCCTTGAGCTGATCGGCTATGAACTCCCCGCGGTAGGCGTCCACCTTGGCGGCTATGCTTATCTTACCCCCCAGGCTCCGGGCGACCTTGCCCCGCTGCCAGTACGGCGAGCGGTTCACCCAGGGGTGCTGGAAGATCACCCCGTGCTTCGGAGGCCTCTTTCCCGAGCGGAGGTGAAGGAACAACGCCTTCTCCGCCCCCAGGAGCTGGACCGTGGACGAGGGGAACTTCGCCAGGCGCTGCAGCCCACCGGCCAGGGATATCAGCCGGGCCGCCAGGTTGGGATTGAGGAGCGCCGAAAGGTTCGGGGCTACCCGGTCCATCCCGTCCAGGATGTAGGCGTCCAACGCTTCTTTCCGCTTGTACAGCTCGAACAGGGTACCTCCCATGCCGCGGATGACCTCCAGGTCCCGGTCGACCAGGTCCGTTCCGACCGACTCGAGCGATACGCCAAGATGGTCCATGATGGCCTGGCGGTCACCCATCTCATGCACCAGGCGGGCGTACTCCGCGTCCACCGCGAAATCTCCCAGCTCCGGGAAGTACACGCCGTACCATTCGTGCAGCCTCTCGCTGAGCAGATTGATCTCCTCGATCAGATCGTCCGTGGCCCGTATGGCCTGGGCTATGGAGCGGTCCTCGCTGAGCGGCTCCCGCACCCTGATCTTGCCGAGCTCCAGCATCACCCTCTGCATTAGGTCGGGCGTCAGTCCGTAGTTCTCGGGCCTGATGAACGAGGAGTCGAACACCATCGGCTTGCCGAGCGGCTTCAGGCGCGCGTCGGCCACCTTCATCCGTTTCACGGCCAGGGCCTTCTCTTCCGGGAGTATCTCCCCGCGCTGCACGGCGGCCAGCTTCTTAGCTACCAGTTTCGGCTCCTTCTCGAACAGCTTGAAGGCGCGTACCTCCTCGCCCTCGCACAGGAACACTCCGAACCATTTGGTGACAAGTATCATAGGATCACTCCCTCAGTATGCGCCGGACCTCGTCCTCCGGCAGCGACCTGCTCTTTCCGAGCAATGCCAGCCGGTACTGCAGTTCGGCGTGGGCCTCCAGCGTCTCCATGCGGTGGAAGGCGTCCTTCAGGTCCTTCCCCACGGCAATGGCACCGTGGTTCTCCAGCAGGAAGGCGTCGGCTCCCTCCACCTCTCTGCCAAGCATCACGGCCAGATCGTCAGTTCCCGGCGTGGCGTAGGGGATGAGCGGCACTCTCCTTCCTAGGACCATCAGTCCTTCCGGCGTCAAGGCCGGGTCTACCGGCGTCCCGGCGCAGGCCAGGGCGGTGCAGAACCGGGGATGCACGTGCACCACACCGTTCACGTCCGGCCTCCTGCGATAGACGGTGAGATGAAAGGGCGTCTCCATGGACGGTTTGCCGCTCACGGCCTTGCCGGTCACGATGTCCACGGTGACCAGCTCGGTCTGGTCCAGCATGCCCTTGCACGACCCAGAGGGCGTGATGACCATGAGATCGCCGACCCTGGCGCTGATATTGCCGCCGGTCCCGCTGGTCAATCCCTTTTCGTACAGCAGCCTTCCGTAACGAACGACATCCATGCCTGCCTGCTTCACAGCCTCGCCCCCTTCAATTTCCTAACGATGTCCTCAGGCTTCAGCACTCCGCCCTCGGTCACGATCCCGCTGAGGTATTTGGCCGGGGTGACGTCGAAGCCGGGGTTGAGCGCCTTGCAGCCCTGCGGAGCTATGCGCACACCGTCCACCACGGTAACCTCATCCTCGCCCCGGTACTCGATCGGTATGTCCTCCCCGCGTTTGATGCTGAGGTCGAAAGTGGACAGAGGGGCGGCGGTGTAGAAAGGGACCTTCAGTTCCTTTGCAAGCACCGCCTTCTCGAACGTCCCGATCTTATTGGCGAAGTCGCCGTTGGCGGCGATGCGGTCCGCGCCGACTATCACCATGTCCACCCCTTCCCTCAGGAAGTGGCCTGAAGCGCCGTCTGGTATTATGGCGTGCGGTATGCCCTCGTTCAAAAGCTCGAACGCCGTGAGCTTCATGCCCTGCAATCTCGGGCGGGTCTCGGAAACGTAGACGAAGACATTCTTGCCGTTGCGCCAGGCCGCGCGTATCGGCGCCAAGGCGGTACCCCAGTCCACGGTGGCCAGGGCCCCTGCGTTGCAATGCGTCATGATGCGGTCGCCGTCCTTGATCAGCCTTTCGCCGTGTTCGCCGATCATACGGCATCGTTCCACGATGGTGTTGGCGTATTCCTCCGCCGCCTCCGTCGGGTCTTCGCCTCCCTTTATCTTGGACAGCATGTGGTCGACCGCGAAGAAGAGATCGAAAGCCGTTGGCCTGGTGCCCTTCAGCTCCTTGGCCGCTCGTTCAAGGTCCTCATGATTGTTGGCGGCCAGCATCATTCCATAGGCGGCGGCGACCCCTATCGCCGGAGCGCCGCGCACGGTCATGTCCTTGATGGCCTCGGCCACCCGGCGGTGGTCACGGAACCCCAGGACCTCGACCCGGTGCGGAAGTATCTTCTGGTCCAACATCCGGACGATGCCTTCCTCGTTCCAGACCGCCCTGATGTCGCTGACCTTGCCATCCATCCTGATCTTCATCTGCTCTCATCCACGGGAGGGTGGGCAATCTAATTAAGTTATGCCGGAGGCGATAGTTCGTAAGCTTACGATAGATTTAATTAGCGTGAGCAGTAATCAGTTATTCGGCGATACCTCTGCCCAGCAGGACCACGGATTTTGACGTTTACTCAACGACCACCGGACTAAGACAGATATCAAACCCGGTCCGCCAGAAGATATTGAGCGAACTGCAGAGGAGGGACCTCAGCCTGTCCGAGATCGCGGTTCTGACCAGCAAGGCGCAGAGCACTCTGTCGGTGCATCTGGACAAGATGGTGAAGGAGGGATTGATCGGATACCGGGACGATCCTCTGGACAACCGCCGCAAGATATTCTATGTCATATCCCGGCCGGTCGGCAGCTCGGTAGTTCCCAGGGAGGAGCTGAAGAAGGCCGTATCGAACACCATCGGCAGGTCCATTGGAACGGCCAGCACGTTCCTCAAGGGAACGATAAGGTCCATAGTCATCGGCATGGAGGCCATAGGATTCAACATGGACCCCGTGCTGAAGGACATCGGCCGGCAGATGGGCGCGGAGATATCCACCAACATGAAGGCCACCGACGTGGAGGGCCTGATCAAGGAGATCAAGGACTTCTACGCCATGCACGAGCTGGGCGAACTAGTTGTGTTTTCCTTGCACCCGGTCACCCTGATCATCCGGGACGAATACGACTGCTCCAAGGCCCCGGACGTAGGCAAGACGCTGTGCTTGCTGAACGAGGGGATACTGGAGTCCATATTCGAGGAGAGGCTGCACATGCCCCTGCGGGTCGTGGAGAAGGATACCTTCGGTGTCGGCTTCAACATGTGCAAGTACGTGATCGAGCCGTCGCTGTGACCGCCGGTCAACGGACGAACAGGAAAAATGGGACAGAGCACGATGGATGTCCATATGGCTCCCGGCGCCCTATGACTAAGGCGGGTCCTCCTTATTTATATCTGTTCTTTTTTCTTTAATTATAGTTAACCCTGTACCCGGCGAGCAGGGCGGCTGGTAGGCAGGATCCTCAGGTCCGATAGGAAGGATTGGGACATCTGGCCCATGGGAACAGGAAAAAAGAAGGACGCTCCCTGAGGCCGGACCCCAATTCACCGGCCATCGTCGGCCAATAGATTATTAATACGTCACCGAACGAATTGTTCTCCAAGGGGGTAAACATGGCTAAGGTAGCGATAGTTGTCAACAGTACAGAGCCAAGATGCGTGTTCCCGCCCTTTATTTTGGGGACAAGTGGTCTGGCGATAGGTGATGACGTGATGTGGTTCTTCTGCCCGGGCGGAGCACCGATCCTGAAGAAGGGCGAACTGGAAAAGCTGAAGGGCAAGGGGCTGCCGGACATGGAGGACCTCATAAAGAAGGCCAATGCGCTGGGCGGCAAGATATACCTCTGCGAGCTGGCCCTGGAGGCCAAGGACCTCAAGCGGGAGGAGCTGCGGGACGACATCGAGATCATCGGGGCCACGGAGTTCATGAGCAAGGCCAGCGGGTGCACGGTCACCTTCTCCTTCTGAGCGATGGGAGGGATCAAGATGGCGACGGTGTTCCTGGACACTCTGGGAAAGAAATGTCCGCAGCCCATCCTAGAGGTGGCGGTCAGGGCCAAGCAGATGAAGCCCGGGGACGTTATGGAGGTCGTATCGGACTGTCACTCGTTCCACCGGGATGTGGAGGCGTGGTGCAAGAAGTCCGGAAAGACCCTGCTGTTCGTGGGGGACCAGGGTGGAGGGAAGTGGAAGGCCCAGATACAGTTCTGAGCGTTCGACTGACCGTTCCCTGAGGATGGCGAAAGGCGGCCGATATGGACGAGACCTTCCAGCCGCGCATAGTCGGATTCCTGTGCAACTGGTGCTCCTATGCCGGGGCGGACCTGGCGGGAGCCAATCGGTTGAACGTGCCTGCCAGCATCACGCCAATTAAGGTGATGTGCTCCAGCCGGTTGGACCCCGCGCTGGTCCTGGCCGCCCTGCTGAGGGGAGCGGACGGGGTACTGGTGGCCGGATGCCATCCCGGGGACTGCCATTACGGTGAGGGCAACTTCTACGCCCGCCGCAGGCTGTACCTGCTGAAGGAGGTGCTGGCCACCCTCGGCCTGGAGGAGGACCGCCTCCGGCTGGAATGGGTCTCGGCCTCGGAGGGCAAGAGGTTCGCCGAAGTGACCGCGGACTTCGATCGCCGCATCCGCGAGCTGGGGCCCAACCCCATCCGGAGCAGGGGGCTGACCTGAACATGGCGCGAAGCGGCGATATTCTGGTCATCGGTGCAGGGATAGGGGGGATAAAGGCCAGCCAACTGCTGAGCAAAGCTGGCCACCAGGTCCATATGGTGGAGAGGACCGCTCATATCGGGGGGACCAGCATCAAGTTCGAGGACGTGTTCCCTAACCTGGAGTGCGCCACCTGCATGCTCTCTCCCCTGGAACAGGAGCTTCTGCAGGACCCCCGCATCCACCTCCTGACGTTAACGGAATTGGAAGGGCTGGAAGGATCGCCGGGAGATCTCACCGCACGGCTGAGGCAGAAGGCCAGGTTCGTCAACCTGGACAACTGCATAGGGTGCGGGGCCTGCTACGACGCCTGCCCGGCCTCGGCCATCAACGAGTTCGAGGAGGGTCTCTCCCAGCGCAAGGCCATATACGTCCCCTGCGCCGGGGCGCTTCCCAACGTGCCGCACATCGATCCGGAGGTCTGCATCCGATTCAAGGGCGAGGAGTGCGTCGCCTGCCAGGAGGCCTGCGTGTTCGAGGCCATCGAGTACGCCCAGGAGGATAAAGCGCTGGAACTGAAGGCGGGGGCCGTGCTGGTGGCCGTGGGCTCGGCGGTGATGGACGCCAAACAGCTGAAGAGATTCTCCTACGGCACTCATCCGGGCGTTTTCACCGCCCTGGAGCTGGAACGGCTCAACGCCTCCAACGGCCCCACCGAGGGGCATATAAGGCTGCGGGACGGACGGGAGCCCAAGCGCATCGCCCTGGTACATTGCGTGGGAAGGAGGGAGCGCACCCTGTGCTCGGCCGTCTGCTGCCGGTACCTGCTCAAGTTCAGGCATTACCTGCGGCACAAGCTCCCCTGCGCCGAGGTATGCGAGTACCACACTGACCTCTGCCTTCCCAACAAGGGCGACCAGCATTTCCTGGGAGAGATGGCTCCCGGTGGAGAGGGCCTGATGCGGGCGGAGGTGGTCCGCGTGGAGGGAGAGGGCGATTCCCTCAAGGTGGTCCTATCAAGGGATGGCCAGGAGTTCTCCGAAACCTTCGACATGGTGGTCCTATCGCCAGCCCTGATACCCTCAGATGGGGTTGCCGAACTCGCTCAAAAACTGGGTGTGGAGCTGGCGGACGACGGCTTTCTCGCGGTCAAAGGGGTGGCATCCAGCCGACCCGGGGTTTTCATCCTGGGGGGAGCCTCAGGCCCGAAGGACATACGTGAAACGGTGATAGAGGCCATGGCCGCGGCGGGCGAAGCCCGCAGAACGATCATGGCGAAGGAGGACGGGGAATGAAGGCCCGTGTAGGCATCTACGTCTGCGAATGCGGGAACAACATCTCCGACCAGGTGGACATAGCCGCGCTCATCCCCATACTGGAGGACGCGCCGGGGGTGGTGAAGGTCATGCCCTTCCGTCTGTTATGCTCGAAGGAGGGCCAGGATTTCCTGGAAGCGGAGATCCGGCAGGAGGGCTTGACCCATCTGGTGGTGGCCGCCTGCTCTCCCCGCCAGCACCTCACCACCTTCATGGAGGTGAGCAAGAGGGGCGGCCTCAATCCCTACCTGCTGCAGATGGCCAACATCCGGGAGCAATGCGCCTGGGTCACCCTCGACCGAAAGGAGGCCACGGAGAAGGCGGCGAGGATGATACGGGCGGCTACGGCCAGGGTGGTGCGCCAAGCCCCCCTCCCGGAGAGGGAGGTGGCGGCGAACCCGGACCTGCTGATCATCGGCGTAGGGATCAGCGGAGCGGCCATGGTCCGAACGCTGGCCGGGCCGGAGCGCCGACTGTACGTGGTGGACAGGGACGTCGCCGTCACCGAAGGGCCGCTTTCGGGCATGGAGGGGGTGGAGCTGTATGGCGGATGGCAATTGGAGGCGGTCCGAGGGTTCTTCGGCAATTTCGAGGTCACGCTTTCCTCGGGAGACTCAAAGAAAGAGATCAAGGTGGGGGCCGTAGCCATATGTTCCGGCTCCCGCACGATGACCTTGCAGGAGATGGACTATCCGGGTTGGGAGGACCCAGGAGTGGTCCTCCTGCCCCCGGACCTGGAAGCCTTAATGCCGCATCTGGAGGGACTGCCTGAACGCCCCAAGGTGCTCTTCGTGCACTGCGCTGGCCGGGAGAAGGTGGGCTATTGTTCGGGCACCTGCTGCCTACGTTCATTCAGGGCCATGCGATGGCTGGCCGAGAAGGTCCCTGCTGCACAGCTGGCCTGCCTTTATCAGGACATCTGCGTGCCGGGAAGGAAGGGGGAGAAGGAATACCAGGGCATTCTCGGGGCGGGCGTGCGCATGACCTGGGGGCGATTGACCGGTCTGTCTTCACAGGGGCGGCGGACGGCCGTGAGCTTCCTGAGGGAGGACGGCAGCTCCGGGCAGGAGACCGCCGACCTGGTCGTCATGGTCCCGGCCACCGTGCCGGACCCTGGGGCCAAGGTGCTTATGGACATCATCGGAGCGGACGCGGGGTCCACCGGTTTCGTCGAGGAAGGCCACCCCATGCTGGAACCGATGGCCACCTCGGTGAGGGGCATCTACGTGGCGGGCAGCGCCTCAGGCCCGCGGAATGCCGAGGCGTCAATGCTATCGGCCTCGGCCGCGGCCGCCCAGATCGACGCTGAGCTGAGGCCCGGGGAGACCTTGAGGTTGGAAGCTCAGACCTCGCAGGTCTGCGAGGCCCTGTGCACCGGATGCCGCAACTGCCTGAACGTCTGCACGTACGGGGCGATCGTGTACGATCCAGTGGCCCAGACGTGCCAGGTCAACGAGGCCATATGCCGGGGGTGCGGCAACTGTGTAGCCGCCTGCCCGTCCGGGGCGATCTCCGTGAAGGGGGCGACCTATCAGCAGATACTCCAAGAGATCAGGGAGGCGGTCAGATGAACGATATGGTCCTGGGGGCCAGGTTGACCGGGGGTATGGGGCCTCAGGCCCTGGTCCCCCTGCTGGAAAGAGCCCTCCAGAAAGGAACGTGCGACGCGGTACTGCTCCCAATGAGGACGCCGAGGAACGACTCTTACGCCTTCGTGCTGGTCCGGGACCCCCTCCTGCTGCAACGGTCCGATCCCCTTCCTCCGGTGCAGACGGTCACCGGCGGACGCGCGCTGTCCAGCCTGACCAGGCATGGGGGCGGCGGCCTGCGCATCCTGGCCGTGATGAGGCCGTGCGAGACCAGGGGGGCGATCGAACTGGCCAAGCTGGGACAGGTCGACCTCAAGGACGTCACCTTGATCACCATGGACTGCCCAGGGACGGTGCCCTTGCCGATGTTCGCCAGGGGCGAACTGCACCCCTCGGGGATAGATTTCTCCGATCAGAGCATAAGGCCGATATGCCAGATATGCGACCTTTCCTGCGCCGCGGTGGGCGACCTTCATCTGGGATGGGGGGAGGGGCTCGCGCCGGTCCTGCTCCCCGGGAACGAGAGGGGATCGAAGGTCCTGCAGGACCTGGGGCTGAAGGCCGATCACGACGCGTCGGAATGGTCCGCCGCGGCAGGCAGGCGTGCCCAGGCCAGAAGGGAGGAGAGGGAAGTCCGGCTGGGACAGCTCAGGACCTCCACGTCCGGTCTGGACAACCTGATGGTCCATCTGGATTCCTGCATCAACTGCCACAACTGCATGAGGGTATGCCCCGTCTGCTACTGCCGGGTTTGCACCTTCGACCTCAAGCGCCAGGAGCGCTCGGCCAACGAGGTGCTCGACCTGGCCAAGACCAGGGGGCATCTGCGGATGCCCATGGACACGCTGATGTTCCATCTGGGCCGCATGAACCACATGAGCCTCAATTGCGTGTCCTGCGGGGCCTGCGAGGACGCCTGTCCGGCCGGGGTGCCCATCGCCCAGGTGTTCGCCATGGTCTCTGACAGGACCCAAAGGGCGTTCGGATACCGGGCGGGCATGGACCGGAAGCAGAGACCGCCGCTGATAACCTTCCTCGAGGAGGAACTGGAGGGGGAAGATGAGCAAAGGTGCTGACATCGGGACGGAGATGCCCAAGGTCCTGAGGTCCGTGGTCCAGAGGCTCATGGAGGCGGGCGGGTTCCAGGGAACGCTGACCTTGGCCAGGACGCCCGGCGGCGGAACCGATTATTACCTGGTCGCCAAAGACGAAGAGGCACTGGAGGTCCTGCCATTGCACCCGGTGATGCCCAATCACGCCGGTCGCTTGCTCAGGGAGATGACCCTGGGGGGACCGATGGAGGGCAAGGTGTTGGTGGTGGCAAGGCCCTGCGAGCTGCGCGGTTTCGTGGAAATCGTCAAGAGGCTGCAGGGATGCCTGGACAACCTGATGTTCCTGAGCGTGGTTTGCGGGGGAGTTTTTCCGCTGTCCGTATCCTCGGCGGGGTTGAGCGAGGAACAGCTGGCGGCCTACTGGACCTATCCGGAGGGAACATCGGTCGGGGGGCTGCGGCCGGCCTGCCAGGGATGCACCGAGTTCGTCCCCTACTCCGCGGACATGGTGCTCACCCCCTCAACCGAAGGGCATTGGGCGCTCACCGCCGGCAGCGAGGAGGGCGGCC
>Ga0302243_1001355_pt1 | contig 17179 bp, 14 predicted proteins | sample AAG_UR_Met_MG_FD_193514 | JGI IMG/M metagenome (GOLD analysis project Ga0302243, IMG submission 193514) | Enriched activated sludge microbial communities from anaerobic digester in WTTP, New Holstein, Wisconsin, United States - AAG_UR_Met | ecosystem: Engineered > Bioreactor > Anaerobic >... | reverse complement strand
GCCGTGCTCACTGGCGGCGTTCCGTCATGGTCCACCGCTCGGGAAGGGATATCCGAGCTGTTCGCGGAGTGGGACGAGGAGGACGCGGAGAAGGAGAAGCTCAGCGCCAAGGCCGTCCCGAAGAAGGTCTCGGTGAAGCCCGGAGCGGGCAAGAAGCCGGTCAAGAAAAAGTAAGCCAGTCACCGACCTTAAAACATCTTTCTCCCTTTTATTATTTTAATCAATTTATTCTTATTTTGGCAAAGTATTTATAATATCTCCTCATCACTTCATCCCGGAGAAATCACTTTGGCTTATCGACCTAACAGGAACAAGAGCAAGGCGGGGAAACCGAACAACTACCGGGACCGTGACGCGCCCTCCACCCGCGTTGGCATGCTTAACCAACGCCGCCTGGGCGAGTTCCGGTACGACGTCCGGGAGCTGTTCGTGGACAACCAGATGGACCCCGACCTAGCATCGACGTTCTTGGCCAGCGTCATCGCGAAGGCTTCCCGTCTCAGCATCAAGGACGCCAAGGACTACGTCCGCGAGCAGCAGGCCGCTGGCACCATCAGCAAAGAGGTCATGGACGGTCTGATTTATTATTTGGACCGCTACACCAAGTACCAGAGCCAGCAGACCGGCGAGTGATCGTCCTTCTCTAGTCGCCGACCCAGGTTTCCATATGGAACTGGTGCGGACCGTCTCCTTCCGGCTCGATGAACCTTAGGAACCAATCGCCCTCCGGAACGAACTCCACTGTCCCGTTGCCAATCACGGACCTCGTCGTATCGTATCGGAACGAGCCGCCGCCGACCATGGCCATGACGTCATCCTGCCCGAAATGGTAATAGTCGTAGCCGGTCACGTTGATCCGGTAAGCCCTCGGTCCCTCGTCCACCGCCATCATCGCGCTGGAGTAACCACCGTCCAAGGTCCATGAGCTCTGAGTTTCTGAATATCCCGGGAAAGGCCCATCTCCACAAGGCCGGTTGTCGATTTCCGGCATACCGGTGAAGTTGACCGAGCTCAATAGAAAGGTGGCCCGGAAACCTTCGGACAAGATGTCCTCACGGTAGGTCAGATGCGAGCCCGACCCAGAATAAGTGACCCGGAGCTCCGGGTCATATCCCACCATGAGGGAGACGGTCCGGCAGACCGACTTGACGCCCCAGGGCGTGTCCATCTCGATCTCATCCAGCAGGTACTGCCCCCCATAGAACGGGAAATCCACGCTGGGGGCCCAGAACCCCTCCGCCTCCCAATGTGTCCATCCTGAGTTGCCGGCCTCGGTGAGGTTCATGGTCTGCGTGCCGTGCACCGTCAGGTTCCCAGTTACCACCGAGGCCGAGTATACCAGTTGAAGGTCCTCCGGCAACCGCGGTTCGCTTTCGTCATCCTCCGTACCAATGAACATCACTGCCGCTATGGACAGCACCACTATCGCTGCCACCAGCAAGGCTGGCCACAACCTAGGTTCCTCCGACATTCCCCCACCTAGCGAAATGCATTTCTCGGGGGTATGATAAAACTATCTTATGTTAATGATAAAATGAGGATCAGGAAATGGTTTGCGCCTAGTCACCTCAATTGCCACTGGCCTTCTTCCAAGCGTCCTCGAGGTCCTTCCTGGCCACGGTCTCCAGCACGTAGCGCCCGAACTGTTCGCCAGTGGCGCCATCGGAACGGCCGGTCATCTTTATCCTCTTCTCGAACTGCGTGCAGAGGTCCAGGGCCATCTCCAGCTTTTTCGCCTTGTCCACGTAGCCGATGTGATTGAGAAGCATGGCCGCGGCCTTGAGCATGGAGCTGGGGTCAGCGTATTGAGCGCGTCCCTCGTCCACCATGCGCGGCGCGGAACCGTGAATGGCTTCGAACATGGCGTAGCGCGAACCGATGTTGGCGCTTCCGGCCGTACCGACGCCGCCCTGGATCTGCGCCGCCTCGTCCGTAAGGATGTCGCCGTACAGGTTCGGAAGCACCATGACCTTGAACTCGGCACGGCGGTAGGGATCGATGAGCTTTGCCGTCATAATGTCGATGAACCAGTCGTCCCACTTGACCTCCGGGTACTCCTTGGCGATACGTTCCGCGATGCTCAGGAACTTGCCGTCGGTCCTCTTGATGACGTTCGCTTTCGTGACCACCGTCACGCGGTTCACGCCGGTCTTCACCGCGTGGTCGAACGCCAGCCGGATGATGCGCTCGCTTCCCTGCGTGGTGGCCACGGTAAAATCGATCGCGATATCGTCGTTAACATCCACGCCCTTGCTGCCAAGGATGTAACCGCCCTCGGTGTTCTCCCGGTAGAACGTCCAATCGATGCCTTGCTCCGGTATGCGCACCGGTCGGACGTTGGCGAAGAGGTCCAGCTCCCTGCGCATCGCTACGTTCGCCGACTCTATATTGGGGTAGCCGTCGCCCTTCTTCGGGGTGGTCGTCGGTCCCTTCAGAATTACGTGACACTTCTTCAGTTCCGTCAGGACCTCATCAGGGATGGCCTTCAGCTGCTGGCAGCGGTTCTCGATGGTGAGTCCGTCTATCGTCCGCACCTCCACCTTGCCGGAGGCGATCTCGTCCTTCAGCAGCTCCTTGAGCACGTTCTCGGCGTGCTTGCTTATGAACGGCCCGATGCCGTCCCCGCCGACGACGCCTATCACCAATTTGTCAAGCTTGGAGTAGTCCATCCAGCCGGCGGAGGCCTTCATTTCCTCCACCCGCTTCAGCTGCTCTTTGAGTATCTTCCCGAAGTGCTCCTTGGCGGCGTTTATCTCGGCGTCGTTCATTTTGACCAGGGAAAGGCAAACGATGGACGCTTATTACTTTTTTCAGGTAGGCGCTTAAAATAGGCGACCTTTTGGAGATCTATTAACAGATAATAAATGAATAAAAAATCACTAATAATCAATATATAGGATTGATCGCGATAACGATATCGATGAACGTTGATCGTTGCCAGGAAGGACAGAATCTGGAGTTTAAGAAACTGGTAAGGAATTTCAACGACATCGGCCAGACAGTTTGTGCGTTCGCCAACACCTCTGGCGGGGAGATTCTCATCGGGGTGGATGACGATGGCAACACCATCGGTCTGGACGAGAATAGGTTGGATGATATTCAACACAGACTATCTGGTGCTGTCCAATGTGTTTCACCTAATCCCATTCACAACATGCAGATCGAGAAGGTCGAAGGGAAAAGCATCATAAGATTGAGGATTAAGGCATTAGCCACGGATTCTTTATGCACTCACAACGGACTAATCTATATCAGATCTGGAAGTTCCAATCTTCGGTTAGATGGTCCGGCGTTGATGCAAATCCTCGCCGACCGGCAAGTACTGCGGTACGACTACCGTACCAGCGATGAGACATTGAACGACATCGATGAGAAGAAGGTCAGAGATTATCTCATCAAGCGTTCGCCTGGTGCGATTCCCGATCCTTTCGATTTGAAGGACGTGCTCTTCAATCTTAGGCTAGCTAGCAGTAAAGGTGATCCGCGGAACGCCGCCGTGCTGATGTTCAGCAACAATCCACGAAGGGCAGTTCCACAAAGCGAGATACGGCTCGTTCGCTTCGCAGGTAGGGAACCGGTCAGGATACTTGACAGGCTATACGCCAACGGCACCATCCTCGATAATCTTTCAACCGCCGAAGCGTTCATATTCAGGAACATCAAGGTCGGTCTCAAGGTCGAAGGGATGATCAGCCAGGAGGTTCCAGAATATCCATTGGCCGCGATCAGGGAGCTTCTAATAAACGCCGTCGTGCACCGGGACTATTTTGATTGCAACGGGGTTCAGGTCAGCATCTTCGATGACCGCATAGAGGTAGTAAATCCCGGACGACTGCTCCCCGGGCTAAGCATTTCCGCGCTAGGATCAATATCCATCCAGAGGAACCCCATTCTCTACGGGCTGTTGAGGGAACTGCGGATCGTTGAGGGAATGGCTAGCGGCATACCGAGAATACGAACGGCCATGATGGAGGCCGGGCTCCCTGGTCCGCAATTCAATGAGATCGCCGGTTTCTTCAAAGCCACCTTGTTAAACGCATCGGCCAGAGAGATCAACCCCATAACCGATAGGCAAAAAATGGAACTCGAGGCCATACAAGAAAAAGGGAAGATAACCACAGGCGAGGTCTCCTTCATGATGTCTGTTTCAGTTCCTACCGCCTACAACGACCTTCAGGCATTGGAAAGGGCAGGTTACGTGGTGCGCAAGGGGAAGGGACGGGGATCTCACTACCTTCTTATCAAGTGAGTGCAGGTGCCCTAAACAAAATATCAGCGTCCGGCGGGGATCGGCGGAGGATCTAACGACAAATCAGGGAGAGGGTTATGGGATGGGGCCTTTCTTCCGGACGCCTTAGCCTAGAAGGCACAATAAAACTTGGAGTCCCGGCCTTATAAAGTCTTGCTTTCGACTATCAAAACAAAGGAAATATCGCCGTTCATCGGACCTCGCGGTCGGGTCAGCAACAATGAGAGGATCGATCCGTTCGTTCATATCCAACGTTATGCCAATGCAGATAATTAAATTGAATTATAATAAATATATATTACAATTAGTCAATAGTATAAATACTCAATAAAACATTCATAACAATTATGGTAATAAATTATGATAAATTTCTATCATATCATCCATCCGGGCAACCGGTGCGGCATCGACGCAAGGTCCCTTTCCAGCCTGTGGTGTCGATCGGCCCGGGTACCAAGGACGTCCTTTTAAAGATAAGACGATTGGACAATGAACTTGACCGTTTCATTCTGACCGCCTCGGACTACCTCGAGCTGGTGACCGAAGCTTACGCATCGAACGTCCATTGGAGCACCCAGCTGGAAGGGAACCCCCTTAAGGAAGAGGAGGTGGTGCGCCTAACCAGGCAGACCTTCGCCGGGGAGGAGGGGGAGACCAATCCAGGGCCCCAGCAAGAGATAATCAACCACCTCTACGCGCATTTCCTAAGGGACCGCCTCAGGCTGCCCTGGTCTCTCACCACGCTTAGGTCTGTACATGCCATGCTCACCGAGGGAACTGGCACGGAAGGTGTGCCTGGGGAGTTCAGGACCAAGCACGCCATCATCATGGACCAGGGCATGGAGGCGTTCATCGCCTGCCCGTCTCAGCACTTGGAGGAGGAGACATCCTCCCTGCTGGATTGGCTGAACTCCACCGGGCCGGCCTTGGAGCCATTGGTCTGTTCCACTCTGTTCTTCCACGAGTTCGAGAGCATACACCCCTTCCGGGATGGCAACGGCCGCGTGGGGCGGACGCTCTTCCACCTTCTGCTCCAGGAATCCGGCATGCGAAATTCCAAGCTCTGCCGCATCGACCTCCATCTGCTGAGGGAGCCTTCCGTTTACTACAACCTCCTGGCCTATGCGGATGAGAAGGGTTCGTATTCAGAGATCATCGATTACTTCGCGCTCTGTGTGCTGGAAGCCTATCAGGAGGCGTTCGAAAGGTTCAGGGGAAAGGATATGCTGAGCAAGGGGTTGGACGAGGGCAGCATTAGGCTGGTGCAGAAGGCCCGGGAGCTGGGCACTCCCTTCGAGCTGAGAACGGCCTCGGACTGGGTGGCAGGCCTGGGGGAGCAATCCCTGCGCGCCCGCCTCAACCGCCTGGTGGAGATGGGCTTCCTGGCCAAGGAAGGCCGAACCGCTGCCACTCGCTACCGGTTGATCGATCCTTTCGAGCCTTTCAAGGAGAAGGTGATGGAAAAGGGATATGAGCGGACTGGCTTAGCCTAGGCCTTGCCCTGCTTGGCCACCGCGTCCATGGCCTTCTTGACGGAGTCCTGGTCCCCCAGGTAGTAGGAACGTATCGGTTTCATCGACTCGTCCAGCTCGTAGACCAGCGGAACACCGGTGGGGATGTTGCGTGAAACGATCTCCTCGTCAGGCACGTTGTCCAGGTACTTCACCAACGCCCGCAGGGAATTGCCGTGCGCGGCGATGATGATCCGTTTGCCGTTCTTCAGTTCAGGAACGATCTGCTCCTTCCAGTAGGGGACGAACCTGGCGACCGTGTCCTTCAGGCACTCCGTTCCCGGAACGTCCTCCGGTGACATGTCGGCGTAACGGCGATCGTGCGCCGGGTGGCGCGGATCGTCCAGTTCTAACGTTGGAGGCCTGACATCGTAAGCCCGGCGCCACCGAAGCACCTGCTCCTCGCCGTACTTCTTGGCCATCTCGGACTTGTTCAGTCCCTGCAGCGCCCCGTAATGCTTCTCGTTAAGACGCCATGATTTCCTGACCGGAAGCCAGCACAGGTCCATATCCTCCAGCACGATGTCCAGGGTCTTGATGGCCCTCTTGAGGACTGACGTAAAAGCGATATCGAACTCGTAGCCTCCGTCCTTCAACAAACGGGCGGCCTCGTGCGCCTCCGCCACGCCCTTCTCGGAAAGACCGACGTCCGTCCAGCCGGTGAAACGGTTCTCCTTGTTCCAGGTGCTCTCCCCGTGGCGAAGCAATACGACCTTTATCATCGGTATCCCGCCATCATCGCCTACGGAGCATAAAACGCTTTCACCTAGCCACGCGGGGATAGAGGCGTCCAGCGATGAGCACCAGAACCACCATCATCACCGTCAGCAGCGCCACGTCGAAAAGCAGCCCGAACTCGCTGACCCCCCCGGTCACCATGCTCCCGCGCAGGGCGTCCACCACGTAGGTCAGCGGGTTCCCGTAGGAGATGACCTGCAGCCAGCCGGGCATCATGTCGATGGGATAGATCGCATTGCTGGCGAAGAACAGGGGCATGGTCACCATCTGCCCGATGCCCATGAATCGTTCCCTGGTCTTCACCATACAGGCGATGATGAGGGAGAGCGTGGCGAATATGGCCGCCCCGAGCAGAACCACGATGATGACGGTGAGAAGCGACAGGGGGGCCAGCACCACGCTCACGCCGAGGACCGCCGCCAGCACGAAGACCATCAGGGCCTGCGTCAACGAACGTATGCCGGCCGACAGCGCCTTTCCGGCCACGATGGCCGTGCGCGGCGTGGGGGACACCAGGAACTTCTGGACGATGCCCAGGTCCCGCTCCCAGACGATGGATATGCCGTAGAAGATGGAGATGAAGAGAACGCTCTGCGCCAGTATCCCGGGCGTCATGAAGTCCAGGTAGGGCATGTCGCCGGTCGGGATGGCCTTCACCTGGGCCAGCACCTGCCCGAACACCACTAGCCAAAGCACCGGCTGCACCACCCGGGTGAAGAGGTCCAGCGGATCGTGCCTTATCTTGCGCGCCTCCAGCTCGGCGATGGTCAGAGTCTTGGAGATGAACGATGCCATCCGTCCGAACATCAGCCCAGCCTCCGGGCGGTGTTGCGGTCCCGCTGTATGTCGCGAACGTTGCCGTTGGTCTCCAACACGTTCCCGGTGAGCTTGATGAACGCCTCGTCCAGGTTGCTCGTTCCCGTGGTCTCCTTCAGCTCGGCCGGGGTGCCCAGGGAGATGGGCTTGCCCCGGTTCATGATGCCGATGCGGTCGCACAGGGCGTCCGCCTCGTCCATGAAGTGCGTGGTGAGGAAGATGGTCGTGCCGAACTTCTCGCGCAGGTCCTTGATCATCTCCCAGACCGCCCGACGGGCGACCGGATCGAGCCCGATCGTCGGCTCGTCCAGGAACAGCACCTTGGGGTGGTGCAAGGACGATTGCGCTATCTCCAGGCGGCGGACCATACCGCCCGAGTAGGTCCTGACGAGCTTGTCGCCGAACTCTTCCAGGCCCATGTATTCCAACGCCTTCCTGGCTCTCTCCTCCAGCTCCTTGCGGGGGACGTCATGCAGCTTGCCGAATATCAGAAGGTTCTCGTAACCGGTCACGCTGGCCTCGGCCGATAATAGCTGCGGCACATAGCCGATGGAACGGCGCACCTTGGAGGATTCCCTGACCACGTCCCTCCCGTTCACGAAGGCCCTTCCGGAGGTGGGCGGAAGCAGGGTGTTCAGCATCTTGATGGTGGTGGTCTTGCCGGCCCCGTTCGGTCCCAGCAGTCCGAATATCTCTCCGTCCTCCACCTCCAGGTCCAGGGAGTCCACGGCGGTGAAGCCGTCGAAGCGGCGGGTGAGCTTATCGGTACGAACGATCACGTTCCCGCCCCGGCGTCCCCAGTTCCATCGTTTACCATGGCCAGCATGTTCGCCTGCGCATCGTTCAGGGCGGTATTTACCGTTTACCGCCCCGGATCATAAATTCAAATCGAATTATATTAAATAGTAATATAAGGTGACAGGAAAATTAATTCCTAGGTCCAAAGGACAAGGGGGAACATTTTCATGAACAGATCAAGAACGATCATCGCAAATGTGTTGTTACTGAGCTTCGCGTTATTGTTGGCCGCCGCGGCGCCTTCGGTGGCTGCGGCCGGAGACGTGGAATGGGTGGTGCATGACACCGCGCCGATCGACAGGCTGGTCAGCGCTTGCGCGGAGCTTCCGGACGGGCGGATATTCATAGCCGCTGGCTGTGACGTTTCCGATATGGTGCTGGTCAATGACACCTGGATATACGATCCAGAGGCCAAGAGCTGGGAGCAGATGGCCGACTGTCCATACACGGTCGAGTCGAGCTGCAGCGTGGCCATGCCTGATGGCAACGTCTACCTCTTCGGGGGCATGGACGGGCCGATGCTGGAGAACGCTCTCATCTACCATGTCGCCAACGATACCTGGAATGAGGGCCCGGCCCTTCCCACCGATCTGTTGATCGCCGAGGCGGTGGCCATGGACGACCACCGCATCCTGATCGCCGGAGGTCTCGCGGGCATGTGGTTCAGCAACTGCACCGATGCGTGTTGGATATTCGATACGGTGACCGGCGATTTCGTCGCCGCGGCAGATATGCCCGCCGACCGATGCTGCGGGATGATGGCCGCGTACGGCGGGAAGGCTTACTATTTCGGCGGGATGAATGCCACGCTGGCTAACCATGACGATATCTTCGCCTACGATATGGCCGCTGACGAATGGTCGACCGTCGGGACGCTGGCTGACGACCTCCTTAACGCCGCGGTGGTGGCCGGGGAGCGCGGCAACATCTACCTGCTCGGAGGGGAGCCTCACTTCGGTTGGTATTCCCAAGGATCGGTCAAGGCCTATTCCTTCGACACCTTCACATCGGAGGTCACCGAGCTGCCAGATCTCACCGCCCCGGTGCTGAACGCCGCCGCGTTCATGCTGGACGACGGAAGGCTGATGTACATGCTGGGCAACAATGGGACGGCCGGCAACACCGACATCTTCACCCTTCAGACCGGGGAGGCCATGGCCACCCTGTCCTCCGCCCAGGCGGGTCAGGGGGAGAGCGTATGGCTACACATATGGGTGGATACCGATCAGGACATCGACCACCTTTCCGGCAGCGCCTACCTGACCAAGGACAACGTCACCTATGGTGGGTGGCACTTCTCCACGGGCGAGGACGGGGAGGTCATATTGGAGATAGCACTGTCGGAGGAGCTTCTCGCTGGCAACTACACCCTGGTGTTGGATGGCCTGAAAGCCGATGGCTGGTGGCTCGAATCTCATGTCGGTTCGATGCCTCTCGAGATCAAGGAAGCCCTCTCAACCCAGGACCGTTTGGACGCTCTAGAACAGCATAACCAGGACCTCCTGGACCGTTTGGACGACCTGGAACAGCAGAACCAGGACCTGAAGGAGGACCTGGACGCGGCGAACGCCGATCTCCAGGACGCGGTGGACGCCAAGCTGGACGCCATGATCGGTTACGTCATCCTGATACTGGTCATAGTGGTGCTCGTGGTCGCGGTGATATCACTGGTACGCAAGAAGTGATGCAAACCCTTTCCTCTTCTTTTTTTTCAGCGCTTGAAAAAACCGGCCTTCTCCATGGCCTTCCGCGCGACGGCGTTGCTCGGACCGTCCCCCCTGGCCACGTTTATCGATATCGTCGGACCTAACGCTTCAGATAAACGTCCCAACGTCCGGTTGGTGAACCCCGGGCAGAAGATGAACGAGCTGACACCGTCGTTCTTGACCAGGTCCGCGCAGACCTTCTCCGCCTCGTTCTCGTCCCGCACCAGCACGCTGATCAGACGGTAGAGAGGGGTCTCGATGACGCCTCGATGCTTCTCCGGATCGGCATCCGGGGTCATGGCCATGAAGGCGGCGATGAACTTTTCTTCCGGCATGTTGCGGAAATCACCATGACGGCATATCAATCGCACGGTCGGCGCGATAGGCAAACCAATAAGATGTCCGAGGCTCAAGCTAAATCGACCCAAGGGGTCGGGGGAAAGGTGATCGTTACGAGAACTTCGTTCCTAATCCTAACGTTGGTCCTACTTTTGTGCTTGAGCGCGGTGCCCATGGTTCCCGGCGCCGTGGCGACGTCGGCGACCTGGGAGACGGAAGGGCAGATGCCCGTGGAAAGGACGGCCTTCGTGAGCGCGGAGCTGTCCGACGGCCGGGTGTTCGTCGCCTTTGGGTTTAACTCATCAGCCGATCAGTTCTGTTCGGACGCCTATATAATCGGTTTAGATGATCTGTCCTGGACCAGGCTGGCCGATCCTCCGGTGAGAACGTTGTACAGCACCGGGGCCTGCATCGGGGACGTGGTGTACATCTTCGGAGGGGTGTTCGACAACTACACCTATGTGGAGACGGTGCTGACGTATGACGTCTGGACCGGGGAGTGGGGGGTCGGCCCGAACGCTCCCTTCGGGGGCAGCTACTTGAGAAGCGCGGCGATCGACGATCACCGGATCATGATAGTTGGAATCGGTACAGGTCGTGACGGCTGCTACATCTATGACAAGAACGAGATGACCTTCACCGCCGTCAGCGACCTTCCGGACGGCCGGTTGTGCGGGGCGTTGGTCAAACAGGGCGGTTATCTGATGTACTTCGGAGGTTCCGATGACACCAACACCGTCAGGGACGAGGTGTTCAAATACGACGTGGATGACGATTACTGGTGGACCGCCTCGAACATGCCGGAGCCTCGCACCGCCATGAGCGCGGTGAAGGCCAGCGACGGTCTCATCTATCTCCTGGGCGGGAACGACGTGCACACCTGGTACGGCCTGAGCATCGCGGACTGCATGGCCTACGACGAGCTTAACGGCAGGTTCATCACCATACCGGACCTCCCGGAGGCGACCCAGTACTCAGCCGCCTTCGAACTTTCCGATGGCCGGCTGGTGTGCTTCGGGGGACACGATGGCATGGTGGGACCGCTGGACGTCAACACCCTGAGGATCTGGAGCGTGGAAGCGTCCATCAGCTCTGATACGGTCGGGCAAGGGGAGAGCGTTTGGCTCAGTATCACGGTACACACCAACTACGCCATGATGGACGGGCTGTACGGAACGGTCTTCCTGACCGCCATGGGCGTAACGTACGCCACATACGACTTCTACGCCATGGGGGACATGGCCTACGTGGAGATACCCATCTCCGAAGGGGCCATGCCTCTCGGTTACGTGCTGGTCCTTGAGGACGTCGGCTACAACTATCAGCAGGACTTCCAGTTCGAGGAGTTCCCTCTGACGGTGACCGAGGCGCCCTCCATTGACGATAGGATGAACCAGCTGCAGGACGAACTGAACGATACCAGGGCGGAGCTCAGGGAGGCCGTGGACGCCAAGCTTGACGCCATGATCGGTTACATCATCCTGATCGTGGTGATCATCACCCTGCTGGTGGCGGTGGTGTCGCTGCTGCGCAAGAAGTGAGCAAACCCCTTCCATTTTCCATTTTTTGTCCTATATCACCAAAAAATGATGAGGCACAACAAAGGCGTCCGTCACCGGGAAGCTCGGCTCCCCTCTCTTTTATAACCCCTCCCTCCCCTAGTTTCATCACCCGAAAGGGTGGGGGGTTCAAACATTCGAGCTCATCTAGTGGTTCTGATCGTCATAGCCTTGCTTTCGACCGCTTTTTTCGTTCCCGCTCCGGCTGAGGCGGCCCCGGCCTGGGAATACCTGGACGGGATGCCCTTCGAGCTGACCAGGTTCTGCTCCGCCCAGCTTCCGGACGGCAGGATGTTCCTCGCCCTGGGCTCCTCTGGGGGCTACAGCGAGGACACCTGGATATACGATCCGTCCACCGATGATTGGTTCGAGGGCGCTTACGCTCCATCGGGCTGGTGGTTCTCCTCGGCCGCGGCCCTGCCCAACGGCACCGTCTATGTTTTCGGAGGTATGCGCGCGGGTTCCCCGGACGCCGAATACAACTACAAGGTCTTGATCTACGAGACGGCCACGGACACCTGGAGTACCGGGCCTTCGAACCCCTTCCCCACCTACCTGGGGGGAGCGGCGGCCTTGGACGACCACCGCATACTGATCATAGGTGGGTATCAGGATGGCCCCAGGAGCAATTGCTACATCTTCGATACGGTGACCGGATGGTTCTCCGATGCGGCCAAGCTGCCCCGCCCCAGGGCGGCCGGCTCGGTGGTGGTGAGCGGGGATAGCGTCTTTCACATCGGCGGCATCGAGGAACCCCCCTTCAACGAGGAGGAGGTCTATCGTTACGATATAACGCTCGGTACCTGGAGCCTGCAAGGGTCTATGGCCGAGCCATGCTCCTTCGAGAGGGCGGCCATGGGGGCGGACGGTGTGGTCTATCTGCAGGGAGGATCTCAGGGCCTGGTCTACGATGAGGACCCGCCGGCCCGGGCTCGCGCCCTCGATCTGGGCGACATGTCCCTGCATGAGCTGCCCACGCCCCCGGAGAAGGGGACGCACGGCGGCCTGATGGTCAGCGATGGACGGTTGGTGATGTTCGGCGGCTCCGGCGATGACCTGGTGATCAACCAGGATGTTCTCTCCCTGTCCCTGTACGAAAGCTCGGCCGAGCTGGGAGCGACAAGTGCAGGTCCCGGAACGTCCGTCCGAGTGAACATCTCGGCCGAACTGTTCTTCGTGGGTGATCTTTCGATAACCGCCACTGCTCACCTTATGAAAGGCGGCGTGAGCTACGGAAGCTGCTTGTTATCGACGCCATCGGGCGGGTTCGCCACGGCGCTTCTCGAGGTACCGGAGGACGCCGCTCCCGGGATGTACGAGGTGGTGATAACCGACGCGCATCTTGGCGTCGGCGTGGAATGCACCATGGAATTCGAGCCGATGGACCTGACAGTGACGGAGGCGCCCTCGCCGACCGACCGCATCGGGGAACTGGAAGAGCAGTTGGACGATCTCAGGGAGCAGCTGGACGGAAAGATGGACGCCATGATCGGGTACGTCATTATGATACTGGTCATCGTCACCCTGGTGGTCGCCGTCCTCATGCTGGTCCGCAAGAAGTGAGCAAACCCCTTCCTTTACCTTTTTTTATTGATTCGTGGGATAGTAATAAGACATTTCGAGGTCCTAGTTCATCGCATCGAGGGGGGCAAGGGTCGGATGTTCAGAAGAGCGGTAGCGGTGTTGGCGGTGCTTATGATCGGTACGGGCCTGTTGGCCTTCGCGCCGGAGGCCGAGGCGGCGAGCTGGGATTGGGTGCACGAGGGGGACATGCCGTCGGAACGGACCTTATTCGCCGGGGTGAGGCTTCCGGACGGCCGACTGTTCATCTCCATGGGCATGGTGGACAACCCCGTGGCAAGCCTCAATGAGACCTGGATCTACGATCCAGACGACGGGTCATGGAGTCAGATGAGCGACTCACCTCTCGACGGTCGCGTCAACTCCTGCGCTTACCTGAACGGCTCGGTGTACGTGTTCACCGTCATTGACATCGACACGGGCCAACTGGACAACCGCACGCTCATCTACGACGTGGAGAACGATACCTGGGAATTCGGCGAACGATCGCCGCTGTACAAGCTGTACACCTGCGCCGCGGCCATCGACGAACGGTACGTTCTCCTGGCGGGCGGTTATCCCGATGTGATAGCCGATTGCTACCTGTACGATACCGTGAACGATACCTTCGAAAAGACCGCTCCGCTGCCTGAAGGCAGGGCCACCGGGGCATTGGTGCGGGACGGGGGGACGGTCTACTATCTCGGCGGCCTGGATCCCAACATCAATGCCGTCACGGACATCTTCGGTTTCGATGTGGCCAACCGCTCCTGGTCGGCTGCTGGTGATCTCTCCAAGCCGAACTGTGCCATGTCCGCCGTCCTGGGCGGCGATGGGCTGGTATATATCATAGGAGGAATGGACGATCCTATTCACTTTAACCCGCTCAGCAAGGCCTGGACCTGGAACCCGGCGAACAACCGTTCCGGGACCCTCCCAGACCTGCCGGGCACCGTCGTTTACTCATCGGCCTTCTATCTGGACGATGGACGAGTGCTGTACATGGGCGGGTACAATGCTTCCGAAACGCACGCGGGCATGTACTCGCTGAAGAGGGCCACGGTGAACGTTCACCTGGCCTCCAGCTCGGTCGGGCAGGGCGATTCCGCCTGGATGAACCTCAGCATCGCGGGCGCGCCGGGAACGACCGTCAACGGGACGGTCGACCTGGTGCGTAACGATACGATATGGGGAAGCCTGCGTTTCAGCTACCCCACCGACCGCCCGGTCATGATGTCGTTCCCGATCCCCCTGTCGCTGCCGGCCGGCGATTACCTTCTGGAGTTCCGTGATGTGGATGTGGCCGGGTTCGGCGACTATCCGTTGGAATCTCTGCCGCTGACGGTGATAAGCGCTCCATCCGCCGAGGAACTGTCGGATCAATTGAGGCAGGAGCTCCTGGCGGAGCTGGAGCAGGTGCGTTCCAACCTGTCCCTGGAGATACTGGCGCTGCAAACTAGATTGGGGGAGATGAACGCCGATCTGCAGCAGCAGATGACCGCTCTCCAGGCGTTGCTTGACGAGACCCGGTCCGGTCTTGACGAGGTGAGCGACAACGTCTCAACGCTGCAGGCCTCGCTCGACCTGCTGGAAACGCAGGTCGGATCGGTCCAGGCGCAGCTGGAGCTGATGAAGGTCATGGCAGAGATGACCAATGCCACGCTGGCTTTGCTGCACGAACGGCTCACGCAGCTGGAGGCGGACGCCGGGTACGGCAACGAGAGCCTGGCGGAGCTGGGCTCCCAGCTGACCGCGATGATGGGGTCCATGGTGGCCCTGCAGGGGCAGCTGGATGAGGCCCAAGCAAGCATCGAAGAGGTCAACGCCTCCTTGAGCGCGTCCGCGGAAGGTTCGGAATTGCGGGACCAGATGGACGGCAAGATGGACGCCGTACTGGGCTACGTCATACTCATGGCGGTGCTGGCATCCCTGGTCATCAGCGTTGTCGTTCTGGTCATCATGCTTCGAAAGAGGTGACCCGGTCCGCCTAAAACCTCGTCCAACATACTTTTTCTCTGAGAATCATCATTATAACCCCTCCGAGCCCTAGTTCCACCGTCCCTGTTCAAGGGGCAGGCGGGGGTTCGTATTCGCATCGGTTCCACGTTCACGGCGGCCCTGGCGGCCGCTATGGTGCTTTGCTTATTGTTCACATCGGTCCCGGCGGCGGCCGCGGAGGAGTGGAAACAGCTGGATGACATGCCCTTCCAGACGTATGGATTCTCCACCGCGCAGCTTCCGGACGGGAAGGTGTTATTCAACGGAGGGGTGAAGGAGGGGTCCACCGACAATTCCGATGAGACCTGGCTCTACGATCCCGAGACGGACACCTGGGACAACCGGGCGTCCTCGCCCCTGGCCCTGGCGCACGCGTCCGCGGTGTACATGCCTGACGGCAACGTCTACATGTTCTGCGGGAAGGATTCCAGCTCGCAATGGGACCACGGGGTGATGATATACGATGTGGAGGACGACAGCTGGACCACTGTCAATTACCCTTTTAACCTGGGCTCAGTGCGGGAGGCCGCGGCATTGGACGATTGGCGGATATTGATCGCCGGAGGAGCGATCACCCACCCCATGATGCCTGAGGACCAATGCATAATCTTCGATACGCGGGTAGGCGACTTCTTCAAGGCCGAACCGCTGCCCTATCCGCTCGGCTATGGGACCATGGTGAAGGCGGGCGACTCGATGTACTACATAGGCGGGTTCGACGCCATCGATATGGAGCTGTCGTTCACCGTGCTCAGGTACGACATCCCCGCGGGGCATTGGGAGGAGTACGGCAGGATGTCCGAACCGCATCTACTGGGAGACGGAGTGCTGGCCAGCGATGGCTTGGTGCACCTCTATGGCTCGGTCGCCAGCTATATCAACGTTGAGATGTGGCGGGCGTTGGACCTCCGGGACTGTTCCATAAAGCCCCGGCCGGCGGTTCCCACCAAGGCGACAACCGGGGCGATCGTCTCCACCTCGGACGGCCGGGTGGTCATATTCGGCGGTGAGGACCATATCACCTACAGCAGGGAGGTGTTCTCCCTGGACCTGTACGAGAAGGATGCCTGGCTGAGCTCCGGCGATACCGGGCCGGGCACCTCGGTCCGGGTGTACGCTCAGTTCGAGGCGACATCATTCGAGAACCAGGGGATGACCGCGTCGGCCTACCTGGTGAAGGACGGCGTTACCTACGGCAGCTGTCAGCTCTCGGCCGTCGGGAACGGCACCGCCTCCGGGCTGCTAGAGGTCCCGGAGGATTTGGGGCCCGGGGAATACCAGGTTCTGATCACCGACGTGGACACCGGGGTCGGGATACCTGGTGTGATCGAGTTCGATCCGCTTCCTTTGACCGTGACGGAGGCACCGACGCCGACGGACCGCATAGGGGAGCTGGAGGACCAGCTGTCCGATCTGAAGGAAGATCTGGATGAAAAGATGGACGCCTGGGTAGGTTACGTGCTGATAGGGATGCTGGTCGTCGTCCTGGTCGTGTGCGTTATCATGCTGCTCCGGAAAAAGTGATTAAAACCTCTTCCATCCCAATATTTTCACAATTTATGAGCATCAACCTTATAATCTATCGAGTGTTTGGCGTACGATAATTGATGATTGACGATGACAGTTCCTGAAGGGTCTAAGGTCATTGTTCTTATTCCGGCGTATAACGAAGAACTTACTATTGGTTCTATGGTCTTATTGGCCAAGCACTACGCTGAAAAGGTCGTAGTTGTCGATGATGGTTCCAAAGACCGTACGGTTTCCATCGCCATCGAGTCTGGTGCTGACGTTCTCAAGATGGAGAAAAATTCTGGCAAGGCCAGGGCGCTTCTTGAAGGGTGTGATTTTTGCAGAAGATATGACCCTGATGTCCTAGTGATGATCGATGGGGATGGGCAGATGGAT
>Ga0302243_1001341_pt1 | contig 17294 bp, 20 predicted proteins | sample AAG_UR_Met_MG_FD_193514 | JGI IMG/M metagenome (GOLD analysis project Ga0302243, IMG submission 193514) | Enriched activated sludge microbial communities from anaerobic digester in WTTP, New Holstein, Wisconsin, United States - AAG_UR_Met | ecosystem: Engineered > Bioreactor > Anaerobic >... | reverse complement strand
CTCGCTGTCCCCCAGTACAACTCTTATGGGAAGCAGAGTGCTCTGTATTTTCTTTTCGATTATCTTTAAATCACTGCCTGTTATTTCCTTGGTAATGCCTGAGAACCAAAACTTGGTGCTTAGCTTGGGAATTACCGGTTCAATAACCAGATGCGGAATACAAATATGAATCATTCCTTCAATATTTCCGATTTTGGTATTTAATGTTATAAGCGCTACTGTTTCATTAGGTGACAGAATTTGTGCAAACTGCGGGTTTGTCTCTATTTTCTTAAGTCTTGGCCTCAATTCTATTACATTTTTCCATGGGTCTTTAAAAAAGTTGATAATCTGTCCGATTATTTTTTCCAGGAGGCTAAGCTCAATTTCGGTAAAACCTCTCACTCTTTCGAAGGCATGCCCCGCACCTCCAAGAATCCTCTCAATCATGGCAAAGGAAATCGTCGGTGTCATTTCAACTATTATTGATCCGGTAAGTGGGGCAAATTCCACAATGCCAAGCACTGACGGGTTTGGCATAGAGTTGGTGAATTCATTATATGTCAGCTGATCAACCGAAATAACTTCTATTTGAACTAATGCCCTAAGATACCCCGAAAGATATGTCTGCAACAGTCTTGAAAAATTCTCGTGCATGATTTGAAGAGTTCTTGTGTGGTCCTTTGCAAACTTGTTCGGTATCTTGAAGTTATAGTCCCTGACTTTTCTTTCTTCTTTTTCTTCTTTTATCTCTTGAACATCTATTTCTCCAGAATTCAGTGCACTAAGAAGCGCATCTATTTCATTCTGCGAAAGAACCTCGGACACAAAGCCACCTCCTTCTCTACTGCACTATAAACTCGTCAAAATACACATTTCTTATTTTCTTTGAATTAATAATCTTTTTTATAATTTCAACAATTTCCTTTTGAAGCTTTTCCTGCCCTTCTTTTCCTTCCAGATCTGCTTCGGTCTTGGACCTTATAAGTGCATTTATTCTGTCTCTGATTTCTGACTCCCTGTAGGTAACCAATTCGGCAACTTCTTTGTCGACCTCCAGTTTAAATGTCAATTTGCATATTTTTTTGCTGTCTTTTACATTATTCACAAAAGAATCACCCAATGACAACATCATGAGTTTTTTGTCGATTTTTATAGGTTCCTCTTCTGCTACTTTTGGCCTATTAAAAAACATATATATTATTATACCTGATACTATAACCAAAAGTAAAAGCACAATAGCCGCTATTAGGATAATATTTCGTTTCATTCCGTCTCCCTCCCAAGAATTATGGATTTAAATCCTTAATATCGTCTCTGAGTATCACCATGTCGACTCTTCTGTTTTTTTGCCGGCCTTCAGCCGTATTATTATCATCAACGGGATGCTGATCAGAATAACCGGATGCGGACAATCTGTACGCATATATCCCATTTTCCTCTATAAGATATTTAACCACATTTACTGCCCTGGTAGTCGAAAGCTCCCAATTTGACGGAAATCTGAAGGTATTAATCGGTACATTGTCGGTATGTCCTTCAATTCTGATATTTTTGTCGTTCTGCCTGATTATCTCAGCCACTTTATTGATAATATCCCTGGCCTTGGGAGTTAAGTCCGCCTTGCCGGAGTCGAAAAGAACATTATCCATAAATCTCACCAGCAGTCCCCGTTCATCCAGGCGAAGAGTAATACTCGCTTCCAGATTATTTTCCTTAATATATTCACTCATTTGCTCATAGAGCTTCTTGAATTCTTCCACTTCTTCCGTAGGAGAATCAGCCGGAAAGGCATTAGCAAGGGGTTCCATGCTCAAGGTCATTCCTGAATCCAAAACACCGAGAGAGCCGCTCATAGATTGTTTTATAGCTTCAAATTTCTGAACATCAAGAGTTGCAAATGAAAAAAGTAATACAAAAAAACACAAAAGAAGGGTTACCATATCTCCGTAAGTAGACATCCACGCAGGTGCTCCGGGACTTGGCTCATCTTGAACTCTTTTTCTGGCCATACTTATTCCTCACCCTCTTTTGGTGCCTTTGCTGAATCAAGCATGTTCCTAAGTTTAGGCGACATAAAGGCTTTAAGCTTCTCTTCAATTATTCTCGGATTCTCCCCTGCCTGTATCGACAGCATTCCCTCCAGCATTACCTCTTTCATAAGAGATTCCTGAGAGCTGCGTATCTTAAGCTTGCTTATTACAGGATTACAGAATACGTTTGCAATAATTGAACCGTATAATGTAGTTACAATTGCCACTGCCATGTTGGGCCCAACTGTTGAAGGATCCGACAGGTTTGCAAGCATGTTTATCAAGCCGATAAGTGTTCCCAGCATTCCAAAACCCGGGCCTATTGCAGCCATAAACTCATATACACCTTGATTGCTCTTATGTCTTTCTTCAATAAAAGACAGCTCTGTTTCAAGAATGTTTCTTACAAGTTCAGGGTCGGTACCGTCTACAATCAGCAGTATCCCCTTCTGCAGAAAGTCATCTTTAAGCTGCTGTGCAGCCTCCTCCAAAGCAAGCAGTCCTTCCTTTCGTGCAGTATTTGCAAGGTCAATTATTGATTTTATTATATACTCAGCGTCTGTCTCCGCATATACAAATACATACTTTAAAGCGGCAAAACCTTCTTTAAGCTTCTTAATCGGAAATGCCATAAATGTCATAGCAATTGTTCCGCCAAAAGTACAGATTATTGAAGGTATATCCACATATCCAATCAGATCACCGCTGAGGAGTATGGTTATAAGAATAACAGCTATTCCGCCTACCAGACCAAATACTGAAGCTAAATCCAATTATTTGCACCTCACTTTAGAAGTTATCTTTAATAATTAGCGATGAAAGGTCAAAAATCCTCTTTTTATATTCGATAATTTTTTCAATAATTTCCTCCGGACTTTCAGAAACCAACAATTTTTTACCGTCCCTTAAAGTAATAACAGTATCAGGAGTATTTTCTATAGTTTCAATGTGTTCGCAATTCAGATAATATACAATTCCGTTGAGCCTTGTAACCTTTATCATAAAACTGCCTCCTTTCATCATTTTACAAATCCCCGGGCACTAGGCCCAGGGATTTGCATAAACATTATCTCTTCAAGTTAACAAGTTCCTGCAGCATTTCATCCGAGGTTGTTATTATTCTTGAATTAGCCTGGAAGCCTCTTTGAGTGCTGATCATCTCGGCAAATTCGTTGGATATATCTACATTCGACATTTCCAGGGTGCCCGAGTTAAGTGATCCAAGTCCGCTGAAGCCGGGAAGCCCAATAATCGGATCCCCTGAGTTGGGTGTTACCTGGAACATGTTCTCCGCTGTCTTCTCAAGGCCTGCCGGGTTCTTGAATGCTGCCAGTGCTATCTGTCCGATTATTTTACTCATGCCGTTTGTGAATATACCGTTGATCTCCCCAGTAGGCCCTATGCTGAAGGTATCAAGAGAACCCTGGGGATACCCATCCGAAGCGGTTACAGCCGCATTGGATTCATTTGCAAACTGTGTAAGCTTGGTGAAATCTATATCTAATCCTACAATATCGCCTGAACCATTTTTACTTGGAACAGTTAATTTCACTTTACCGCCATTTTCACTATCTGCTGTGCTTAATAATCCATCCGTACCAAATTTAAGATGAAAAGCGAAATCCTGCAAAGCATCTCCTGCTGTTGTCGTATCCATTGTTGTCTTGCCTGTATTAGCACCTCTGTAGTATGCTTTTTTATCCTGATCATATATCAATACAGACCAGTCGCTATCCTCAGCTGCCGCTATAGTACCAGCTTCATCAAGTCCCCTGATAAATGTGTATTTCAGAGTATGCTTTCCACCCAGGGTATCATAAACTGTTGCGGTAGTTTCCCAATATTTAGTTCCGGAAGGTATGGTTATTGTATCCGCCCCGTAAGTCGGTACTGTTGTTGCCGTTAATTTCTCTACACTATTGTCAAGGTTTCCTTCAAAAGTTGAATAAGTGGTTTTTTGTGCTGCAACCATTTCAGCCTTTGATATCTTTATCCCCTCAAGTTGGCTCTTCATTACATTCGTATTTGAATCAACCATATACCCTAATACTTTAAATCCATTGGCAGAAACCAGATTGCCGTCGTCATCCAGTGAGAAGTTTCCGGCTCTTGTATAGGACCTGCTCAATCCGTCTTCCGAATTTGAAAGTATAAAAAATCCGTCTCCGTTTATTGCCAGGTCTGTCAGGTTATCCGTCCTCTGCACCGCACCTCTTACATGGAAGGTGTCAATTGAGGAAAGTGATATCCCAAGGCCTACCTGCTGCGGATTTGTGCCTCCCTTTCCTGCTTGCGGGGAGCCTGCCCCTCTTAATGTTTGGTTGAAAACCTCCTGGAAGGTTGCCCTCTGTGATTTGTATCCGACCGTATTTACGTTTGCTATGTTGTTGCCGATCGTATCCATCTTGAGCTGGTGTGCCCTGAGTCCCGATACGCCGGAAAACATGGATCTCATCATAATAAATGACCTCCTTAATTATTAGTACGCCTTTCTTCTGTCATTCCGAAAGGCTAAGCCTCCTTAAAAAGGTCCGGCTTATATTATTACTGCACCGTCGATATTTGTGAACACGTTGTTCTTCAGATTGTCTTCAGCAGCAGCTGTAATTATCATCTTGTTCTTTACATTTGCTATGAAAGCTGAATTGCCCATTATTATCAGTGTTTCCTTTACGCCCTTCTCAGCTGCCTTGTTCACTGCTTCGTTCAGTTTGTTCAAATCATCCTTTGTAAGGTGTATGTTCCTCATCTGCAGTCTTTCTGCCGCATGCTTCGAGAATTTCACTTCCGATTGCCTCGATAATTCCTGCTGTAATACAGCGTCGAAGCTTGTACCTTTATCTGCCGGTTTGTTTACTGCCGGCTTTGGGGTTTGAACCGGTTTTCCTATGGGGATTATGGGTTTGTTATTATATACTATACTCATTTGTTTCACCTCTTCAAAGGCTTAGTTTACTTCCGTTACATCCTCCAGGTACATCTCTTTTCCGTTTACCGTCAGATATATTAATGTGCCATCCCTTCGAACCTTCTCAACAATTCCTTCAATATCTACTGTTTTGATTCTTTCTGCGCCGTCAATTTTTTCAACTTCTTCGTATGTACCTTTGACATTCTTTCCTATCAGATTGAAGGCTGTGGTACTCCTCATAGTTTGATTCATAAGGTATATTTGCTCTACAGAGTTCTCAAGCTCAGTAACTTCCCTGACATCATCAAACTTGACATCGTATTTCGTACCCAGCACGTCCATTGTAAGATATATTTCACTGTCCTTTACCATAACCTTTTCAACCAGGCCTATCAAATCTTTTGTCTCTGTGGAATCTTCAGCCTTGTATTTGGCTTTAACCAGTTTGTTAACCATATTGTTGGCTGAATTCATCCTTATTGCCTTGTTGGAATTCTGTGATTGCTCCAATGAACTGAACTGTGCCATCTGTCCTATGAACTCATTATCCTTGGTTGGTTCAAGGGGGTTCTGGTATCTTAGCTGTGTTACCAGTATTTTCAGGAACGCATCCTTGTCAAGGTTACTGTTGTATTCCTTCGGTTTGTTCGGTTCATATGCAGTGTACTGGCCGTTTATACCGCTTACCGGCATTTTTTCACCTCCTATGCTCTTTGATCAAATCTCCCTGTGTGGATACTGTATGGGTTGATTGCCGCTGTTGTTCCGATTTCATCCTGATATCCGCCATACGTGTCATGCCTCATATTTTGAGCCCCTGACTTAAGCCTGTCCCTCCATGTCTCATAATTCTTACTGAAGTTAAATTCCTTGCTTTCATGGCCGACAGAAACACTTAAGTTCTGTATGTCCAATCCCTTATCCTGAAGCATGTCCCTAAGCTCATTAAAGTTCGACTCAATTACTTGCTTAACCTCGTAGCTTTCCGCTGTAAACTTTGCTGTAATCACGCCTCTTTCCACAGCAATTCTTAATGTCAGCTTTCCAAGATTTTCAGGTTCCAGCTGCATTTTCATCTCTGACTGAGTACCGGTAAGTATTACTTCCGCCTTTTTTACTATTTGGTTGATAATCTCAACCTTGCTTACCGGTTGTGCCTTTGGTATTTCAGCCTGATTCTGAACTGTTTCGGCTTTGCCAAAAATAATATTTTGTTCCTGCCTGACAGCGGATTCCTCAATATCCGGTTTATTATGGGATGTTTTAATCGTTTCATGGGTTTCTTTTGCAGCGTCCCTTCGGATATTGTTTTTCCCTGTTTCCCGGTTTCTTTCCGGATTTTCTTCTGCTGATGCCTTATCAACCTTAGCATCTACAGCCGCTTTTATATTTTCTTCCTTATCAGCTGTTTCCGCCTTGTCGCCTTTTGGTTCAGAAACTGGAGCTTTGCTTGAGGGCTCTGTTTTTAAATCCGTCTTTTGGCTTTCATCAGGGGCCGGCATCTTGCTGCTCTCATCCCCAAGGTTATCCTTTGCATCCGCTTTTTCTGGCGTAGGTACTTTAACCGGATTTTTTTCTGAATTTAATTCTTCTGTCGGAATGATGTCATTTTGTACCTCAGCCGATACTGCAGCTTTCGTTCCGGCAGGCTTTTCAAATATTGCTATTATTACATCCCGTAACTTTGAAGGAACATTCTCAAGCTCTGACACCATTTCACAGATACCTGCAGCTTCCTCTCCGGAAATTTCGGTTCGGATTTCCGCCAGTTCCTGCAGCAGTTCTTTAATACCTTCAAGAAGTGCCTGCTTTTCTGCGTCTGTGTTTTCTCCATCCTTCATTTTATTCAATTTTTCAAGCTTCATCAGCAGTTCCTTGACAATTGCTTCCTTAACAGCTTCATCATCAGCAACTGCCTTTTCAACATTTGCACCCTCGGCAATTACATCATTGGCAATCACATCCTTGAATCTTACTTCTTTTTCTGCTGCCGGATTTTCATCCCCCACATTTACAGGTTCCGGATCCCTGTTGCTGCTTTTCTTATGTCTTATTTCCGCCCTGCCGGCAAGTTCCATTTTTGTATCTTCTTCTGCTGCTGTTTTGGTATCATATCTGTCTCCTGATTTTAATGTATTCCTAAAAATCTCTCTGAAGCTGCTGAACTCATTTTCAGGCCGGCCTTGGAAAAATGCTGCATTGCTGCTGTTATCCGGTTTGCTGACATTAAATGCGGGCATTGGTCCAATGCTGAACGTCACTATCTCACCTCCTTTCAATCTGCAAGATCCTCAAGAATCTGTGCTGCCTGCAGCGGATCCATCTGCGCAAGAATAGAGGCAGCTTTTTCTTTTTTCATGTTTCTGAGAATCTGTACTGCAGAAGCCTTGTCATTCATATTCAATATTATCTGCATGGCTTTTTGGTTATCTACTTTTTCCAGGTACTGTACCTGCTCTTGAATGCTCCGGAGCTTTTCGCTCAATTGCTCATGTAATTTGCTTATTTCCAATTCCTTATCCGCTAATTCTTTTTCTTTTTTTTCGATTTCCTTTTCGCGGCTTAAAAGCTCTTTCTCCAGATTATTCAATTCTTTCTGCTGTATCGCAATGTTTGACTTTTCCCTTTCAATTACCTCTCTTTCAATCTGCTCAGGATTCTTTTTTTGTAACACCGGCTGCAACAGTTTGCCTACAACCGGCAGATTGCTTATCCACACAGAAGTTTCCGCCCTGAGCCCTGCAAAATTAAACATGAATATAGCTCCAAAAGCCACTATGGCGGACAAAAATATTACTATAATCAGTAGAAGCAGTGTATTTGCCTTCTTTTCTCTAGTTTTACCGCGCTTTGAATCAGCCTTTTTACTTTTTTCTGCTGCGGGTTTTTTTTCATTGGTGTTTGATGGTTGATTCATTAGCCTTTCCTCCTAAGATTTGTTGCTTTCTTTAAATGAAACCAGGTCGTCTACCAGCTTTTCTTCCTTTTTTTGTTCTTCATATAAATACTTGCTGTAATCCATTTCTTTAAGCTTTTCTATCATCCTTTTTTCCCGGGTCGCTGCTATAAGCTCTTCCCTGCAGGCAGAAAGATAATCCTCAGCCATTTTAATCCTGACTTTTTGTGCTTTTATTCCCCTCTTATAATAATCGATATAATTAGCCAATATCTTTAGCTCATTTACTGCCATTCCTTGAGAAGTTTTCTCCTGAAACAAGCTTTGCATATCACTGAATTCCTTTTTCAACTCCGCCATCTTGTGCTTTTCTTTTTCAAGCCTCTTTACAGCGGAGCCCAGCTTGTTTTTTTTCTCTTCTTCGACTTTTGTTTTGTAATCCAAAAGCTTTTGCAGTCTGAACTTATATACAGCCATACGCTTCTCCTACGACACTATAATTCTCATTTCGTTCAAAATCTCTTCCATTTCTGTCTTTTCATCAACGCCTTGCTTGAGGAATCTTTCAATTGCTCCTATTTTTTCTATTGACCTGTCTATACTGCTGCTGCTTCCTTTTACATATGCACCTATGTTTATCAGGTCTTCCGCGTCTTTATATACCGACATGATGTTCTTGAATTCATTTGCATTTTCCTTATGCTCATCATCAACAATATTGGGCATTACCCTGCTGACACTTGCCAGTACCTCGATTGCTGGGTAGTGATTTTTATTTGCCAGGCTTCTTGACAGAACTATATGCCCATCCAATATGCTTCTTACTGTATCGGTAATTGGTTCGTTCATGTCATCTCCGTCAACAAGAACCGTATACAGTCCGGTAATGCTGCCTTTATCCGATGTTCCGGATCTTTCCAGCAGTCTCGGCATCACGGAGAACACCGAAGGAGTGTAGCCTCTTGTAACAGGCGGTTCACCTATTGCAAGCCCCACTTCTCTTTGAGCCATGGCAAAACGTGTTAATGAATCCATCATTAACATCACATCCTTGCCCTGATCTCTGAAATACTCAGCTACGGAAGTAGCCAGCTGTGCAGCTTTCAGCCTTATTAGTGCAGGCTGGTCTGATGTTGCAACAACCACTACAGAACGTGACAGCCCATCCTCTTTAAGGTCGTTTTCAATGAATTCCCTGACTTCCCTGCCTCGTTCTCCTATAAGGCCTATAACATTTATATCCGCCTTTGTATTCCTGGCTACCATTCCCATTAATGTACTCTTGCCGACTCCGCTGCCTGAAAAAATCCCGATTCTCTGCCCTTTTCCCAATGTAAGCGGCCCGTCAATAGCTCTCACTCCTACAGGTAATATCTCAGTAATTCTTTTTCTTGAAAGAGGATTAGGAGGGGAGTTTTCTACAGGATACATAGTGCAGTTGTTAATAGTGCCCTTTCCGTCGATTACTCTTCCCAACCCATCAATTACTCTGCCGAGCATATCATTGGATACTCCCACCGAGAGGCTTTCTCCCGTAGCTTCAATTTTGCTTCCGGGGCCTACGCCTTTCATGCTGCCCAAAGGCATCAGGCACACTATGCTTTCCTTAAAACCGACAACCTCCGCTTTTATTGGGGTGTTTCCCTTCAAAGGGTATATGTTGCAAATCTCCCCAAGGTTGACTGCGGGCCCGTGAGATTCGATGGTCAAACCGATAACCTGGGAAACCCGCCCCGTGTACTTTATAAGTTCGTTGCTTAACAAAGCCTTATTATACTTTTCCATGTCAATGCCCATCATTGCTGATCACTCATTTCTCAACAAATATGTAAATATTTTTTTTATTTCATTAAATTGAACTTCAATACTTGAATTAATCTCACCGGAAGGTGTTTCAACAATGCAGCTTCCTTTCGGAAGTGATAAATCGGAAACTATATCAATATCGGATATGCCCTCTACCATCTTGCATATCCGATATTTGTTTTCTTTAACGAATTCAAAATCAGAAGGTGATATTTTCAAGACAAGCTTGTTTTTAAATGTGCATTTTTGCAGCGCTTGATTAACCAGGGACAGAAGCGTTTCTTTATTCTGTGATAATTCCTGGCCTAATACTTTCTTTGAGATACTCAGAACAAGATCCACTATCTGTTCTTCCGCCTCTTTGTAAAGGCTCTCTCTTCTTCTGTCAAGGAATTCTTTTATTTCTGAAGCTTCATCAATTATCGACTGTGCTTCGTTTTTTCCTTCAAGATATCCGGATTCATAACCTTCATTGTACCCCTCTTCCCTTGAATTAGATAAGAGGCTCCGAGCTTCCTCTTCAGCTGCTTCCATTATTCTGCGGGCTTCCGAATTTGCTTCTTCTATTATCTTCAAATACATTTGCTTGGCATCTTCAACTATTGAATTGGCATATTCTTCTTCATCCTCAGTATTGTTATCATCGGTGTTTATTGTTTTGCACTCTTCCTCTTTAATTGTTTCTTTCCTGAAGACATGAACTAAATGTTTAGGAAATCCTATAGTTATATTTCTTGATTTGTAAACCTTAGACAATTATTTCATCTCCTCCGCCCCTAGATATAACAATCTCGCCGGCATCCTCCAGCTTCCTGATAATATTCACTATCTTCTGCTGTGCTTCTTCAACATCTCTTAGTCTTACAGGGCCCATGTATTCCATATCTTCTGTTATCATCTCGGCAAGACGTTTTGACATATTACTGAAAATTGCTTTTTTAACTTCATCTCCTGCATTCTTAAGAGCCAATGCCCAATCTGAATTTTCAACCTCCCTTGTAACCCTCTGTATGGATCTGTTGTCAAGAGTTACAATATCGTCAAATACGAACATTCTCTTCCTGATTTGCTCAGCAAGATCAATATCCTGTACTTCCAGGGTCTCCATTATGAATTTCTCAGTACCGCGGTCAACTGAATTCAGTATATCTACAACCGCAGCCAAACCTCCCGCGATTGTGTAATCCTGTGTAACCATAGATGAAAGCTTCCTCTCAAGAACTCTTTCAATCTCTTTTATTACTTCAGGGGATGTCCTGTCCATAATTGCCACTCTGCGGGCAACATCAGCCTGCTTGTCCTGCGGTAAGGATGAAATTATGGCAGCCGCCTGCTGAGGCTTCAGATATGCCAATATTAGTGCAATTGTCTGCGGGTGTTCTCCTTGTATGAAGTTAAGAATCTGAGCCGGATCGGCTTTTCTGACAAAGTCAAAGGGTCTTACTTGAAGTGAGGCAGTAAGCCTGTTTATTACGTCCAATGCCTTTTGTCCCCCAAGGGCTCTTTCAAGTATATCCTTGGCATAAGAAATACCACCCTCGGAAATATACTCCTGGGCAATACATATCTGATAGAACTCATTCAGTACCTCTTCCTTCTCCTCGGGAGTTACTGTTCTCATATTGGCAATTTCCAAGGTAAGCTGTTCAATATCTTCTTCTTTTAAATGCTTGAATATAGCTGCAGACTTTTCAGGTCCGAGTGTTATCAGAAGAACTGCCGCTTTCTGCCTGCCGTTAAAAGTTCCTTTTAATCCTCTTGACATTACATAACCTCCTACTCCTCATTAACCCAGGTTTTTAACAGTTGTGCGACAGTCTCAGGCTTAAGCCCCACAAACTTTTCTATCTTTTTCTTAACTTCATTTTTATCCTCAATATCAATTTCAGCAATAGGTTCACCTGATAATGCAGCCTCACTCATTGCCCTTCCGGTGCTGTCCACAGCATATCCTGATCCGGCACCATAGGCTCCGGTCCGTTTTCTTAACATTATAAATATCACTCCTCCAAAGACAAGCAATGCGGCAACACCTGTTCCGATCATAATGATACGTTCCCAGAAAACTGCTTTCCTCTCTGCTTCCTGATCAGCTTTAATTTTATTGGCTAATTCCATATCAAAGGGCGCAAAAACTACTTCTATACCCTCATTTTCTTCTGTGGATGCCGTATAATTAAAACCTTGCAAAGCGTATTTTACTAATGCTCCGACCCTATCCTGCAATTCTTGCGGGATTTGCTTCGGATTCCCTTCAGAATCCAATGTATTTATAAGCACCGATACTGATAAGGACTCGATACTTCCCATTTCTTTTATAATCTGTTCTTTTATTTCATTTATTTCATAGTTTACAATTGTACTTGCTTCATTGTACTGTGCTTTGGATGAATCCACCTCTGCGTATTGGTTTATGTCGGTATTTGAATCGGTGCCCGGTACGCCTCCCTGACCTGCGTCAACCCATTCTTTTCTTATATCCTGCATATTTCTGACGATGCCTTCGTTTTGTTCCGTATTAGGAGCTTCATAGGTTGTTATGTTCTGTGTAACACTGTCGTAATTCAGCTTTACTGCTGCTTTTACCTTGACATTGTTTATTCCGAAGGGAGCTTCCAGGAATTTTGTAATGCTTTTTTCAATTTTGTCCTGCACGGCTTCCTGCATTTCCATCTGGGATGAAATAATTGAATTAGGTGTTCCTGTATCAGGCACAAGGGACCTTCCGTTTTCATCGATTATTGAGATATTTTCAGGTTTTAAACCTTTAACGCTCCTTGCAATATACTGAACGATACCGTTTACCTGATTTCTGTCAAGAGCCGGATATCCTGGCTTCATTTTGATTATAAGGGATGCAGTTGCTTCACTGCTGTTTTGATCAATTATAAAAGTCTGATCCTCCGGTATATACAGATTCACATCCGCATACTCTACACCTTCTATAGCGCTCAGACCCTTTTTAAGCTTGTTTTGCTTGGCTATAAGATATCTTTGGTTCTTGTCCTGGCTTGTCTCATAAAAAGTGGCCTGCAGTTCCTCAGGATACAATATATCATCACCAAAGATTCCCTCAACAGCCAATTGAGCCCTCAGCTCATCTATCCTCTTAACCGGAACGTAAATTGTAGTGCCTTCAATTCTTGTATTCACATTCATTTCTTTCAGTCTTGCAATAATTGTTCCTGCATCACCCTGGCTAAGATCCGAATAAAGTATCCCCATCTGAGGCCGGCTCATATATGTTATAAAACTGACAATTAAAACGAAAGACAATAATCCGGCAATTATTATCCTCACTTTTTGTCCTTTTTTCAATCCGTTCCAGAATTCTACGGTATTGTTCCTTAAATTATTAAAAAATTCACCCATTCCATCACCTCATGAAACCGCAAAAATTTTTATACAGGCATCCTCATTATTTCCTGGTATGCTTCCAAAACCTTATTCCGTATTTGAACGGTGAATTGTAAAGCAATATCCGCCTTTTCCGAAGCTATCACAATCTGATGCAGATTATCATTCAAGCCCATTGCAAAAGCCTGATTCAATTGTTCCGATTCTGTCTGCAGCTTGTCTGCATCCTTTATTGCATTATTCAAAAAATCGGTAAAAGATAATGCTTCCTTCCTGGATGCGGCATTATTATTCAAATTTGAATCAATGCCAAACTGTCCGACAGGAAAATTAATTTTCATAATAATATCATTCCTTCCCTAAAATGGCTAACATTTTTATCTTCTTCCAATTTCCAGTGCCTTTAGTGCCATACTCTTTGTGGAGTTAATTGCTGTTACATTGGCTTCATATGCCCTGCTTGCAGATATCATATTTACCATTTCTGTCATTATATCCACGTTTGGCATCTTTACATAGCCGTTTTCATCAGCATCCGGATGGCCCGGATCATAAACCGACTTGAAGGGAGTCTTATCTTCTTTAATACCGGTAACCTTTACACCGGCACCAATAAGCCTCCTGCTGGCATCACTCAGGTATTCACTGAAGGGCGTACTGCCTTCCCCTTCCCGGAAAACCACAACCTGCCTTCTGTAAGGAGTTCCTTCCGCGGTCCTTGTAGTATTCACATTTGCAATATTTCTTGATATTACATCCATTCTCAGCTTTTCTGCAGTTAATCCGGAAGCACTAATATTGATTGAATTCAAAAATGCCATTGTAATTACCTCCCGTTAATCGCAAATTTTATTTTAGCGAATTCCTTTGACAACTGAGCTATTAAAGCATTATATTTAATTGTATTCTTAGCAAGCTCCGCCATCTCCACATCTATATCAACGTTATTTCCGTCTCTTCTCATAGAAGTGGAGTTCTCCCGTACAATTTCAGGATTGGCCGATATAACTCTATCCTTGCCTATCGGCAAAAATCTCGGATCTTTCTTGGCGCCGGATATCTGGAACTTTTCCTGAGCGTCAGCCATATACTCCTCGAATCTTACATAGGATTTTTTGAATCCGGGAGTATTAACATTCGCAATGTTGTTTGAAATTGCTTCATTTCTCATCCAGGCCGCATCAAGAGCCTTTTCAAGCATTAAGGTCTTATTGCTTATCTTATCAATCATAACAGGAACCTCCATAAAACTCCATAATAGAATTTTAATTGCCAGAAATACCTATATCAGTTAGTATTTCGACATAAATTCAACATTTCCTCCGTTTTCAAGGAATAAAAATATATTATTTACATAATTTTAACTTCCATATATATTATCGAAAAAAAAGCAAATTCCTTTCATCCTCCGCTAAAAAATTTCGCAAAAAAAGAAGAATGCGACGGGGACACGGGGAAGGGGACATGGGGACGTTTCTCCTGTCCCGCTGAAAGCGGGACAGGAGAAACGTCCCCATGTCCCCAAATAGCATTCCACTAATCCTTAATGATGATTCTACCGTACTTTTTTCAGTTCTTCCAGCAGCTTATCATTCAAAATCCTTATATGTGTCCCCTTCATCCCCAGGGATCTTGATTCTATTACACCGGCACTCTCAAATTTTCTGAGTGCATTTACTATTACCGACCTTGTTATACCTACTTTATCTGCAATCTTGCTGGCAATGAGCAAGCCCTCATTTCCATCCAGCTCCTTGAATATGTGTTCTATGGCTTCCAATTCCGAATAAGAAAGAGTTCCGATTGCCATCTGTACTACTGCTTTTTTTCTTGCTTCTTCTTCAATTTCATCATGTTTGGATCTTAATATCTCCAGGCCTACTACCGTTGCTCCGTATTCCGCCAAAACAAGGTCTTCGTCAGTAAATTCCTGGTTATACTTTGCGAGCATCATTGTACCAAGCCTTTCACCGCTGCCGTTAACAGGAACGATAGTAGAATAATTTGTACCCATATCGCACCTTTCTCTGTTGTCAATAACGCACAGTTTATCTTTATTTATCAGGTTTGATCTTGTTTCATGGTATGAGAGCAGTGATTTATTGTATTCATCAGGAAATTTCTTCTCTGTCAGCAGTTCGTTCTTTAAAAATTCGCACTCCTCTGAGGTGCCCAATGAGTATCCCAGTATTCTTCCTTTTCTGCTCAATATATATACATTTGCGTTTAATACCTCACTTAGTATTTTGCTTAGATCATGAAAGGATACGGATTGAGTGCCCGATGTCTGGAGTACCTTGTTGACTTTCCTCATCTTTTCTAATAGTGTTGAACTCATATTTATCCTCCTTATTAAATAATATAATTGCTGACATCTTTTCTCTTAATATCGTGAATCAATGCCTTTTGCACATATTCTTTCGTAATATTCAATTCACCGCTCTTCATATCAGGCGCTTCATATGAAATATCCTCAAAAAGTCTTTCCATTACCGTATAGAGTCTCCTTGCTCCTATATTCTCGTACTGTTCATTCATAAAAGCTGCAATAGATGCAATCTCTTCAACGGCATCCTCCTCAAAGTTGATATTTATTCCTTCCGTACGCAGAAGAGCCTTGTATTGCTTTATAAGAGCATTGTTGGGTTTGGTTAGTATCTCAACAAAGTTGTTCTTGCTCAGGCTGTCTAATTCAACCCTTACAGGGAACCTTCCCTGCAATTCCGGTATCAAATCGGATACTTTGGCCACATGAAAAGCTCCTGCCGCAATAAACAGCATGTAATCCGTCTTTACAGGGCCGTATTTTGTTATAACGGTACTTCCTTCAACTATGGGAAGTATATCTCTCTGTACACCTTCCCTTGACACGTCAGGGCCGCCGATATTGCCTCTCCCGGCAATTTTATCAATTTCATCTATGAAAATAATTCCTCTCTCTTCGGCTTTTTTAACGGCTTCTTCTATTACTTCATCCATGTCAATGAGCTTTTGTGCTTCCTGCTGCGTCAGCAGCTTCAACGCTTCCTTTACTGTTACTCTTCTTCGCTTAGTCTTTTTGGGAAGTATGCCTCCGAACATATCCTGAAGATTTATGCTCATTTGATCCATCCCCGGCCCCGATAACATTTCAATGCTGTGCCCGGATGTATCTTCTATCTCAATTTCTATATTCTCGTTGTTCAAATCCCCGTTCTTAACATTTTGCATTACATAGTATCGATTGGCAGCCAAACTTTCTTCCTTTTTCTTCGTTTCCTCATCACTTTCGGTTTCTTTGCTTCCGCCGTAATTAAATATCATTTCAAAGGGATTCTTGGACATGCTGCTTTTGTTTGAAGAAGGAACAAGTATCTCGGCAACCTTTTCCGCCGCTATATCAAATGCCTTTTCATTAACCTTTGATATCTTTTCCGCCTTTACCAACCTTACAGAAAATTCTATGAGATCCCTTATTATTGATTCAACATCTCTGCCTACATAACCCACCTCTGTGAATTTTGTAGCTTCCACTTTTACAAAAGGGGCATTAACCAGCTTGGCTATCCTGCGTGCAATTTCTGTTTTTCCAACTCCGGTTGGCCCTATCATCAATATATTCTTGGGAGTAACCTCCGCCCGCATTTCTTCATCCAGAAGATTTCTCCTGTATCTGTCCCTCAAAGCCACAGCTACTGATTTTTTTGCCTTATCCTGTCCGATGATATATTTATCCAACTCTGCTACTATTTGTTTCGGAGTTAACTCGTTCATAGATTCCTCCTATAATTCCTCTACAATGATGTTATTATTAGTAAATACACAAATTGAGGCAGCTATTTCCAAGGACTTCCTTACAACCTCATGGGACGGGAGGTCTGTGTTCTGAATCAGAGCTTTGGCTGCCGCCAGAGCATAATTGCCTCCGGAACCAATTGCAATTACACCATCATCCGGCTCTATTACCTCTCCGCTTCCAGAAATAACAAGCAGAGTTTCTTTATCCATTGCAATCAGCATAGCCTCCAATTGCCTTAGTACTTTATCTCTTCTCCAATCCTTTGCCAGCTCAACTGCGGCTCTTTTCAGATTGCCGCTGTGCTGCTCCAGCTTTTCTTCCAGCTTTTCGGAAAGGGTAAAAGCATCTGAGACCGAGCCGGCAAACCCAACCAGAACTTTTCCGTCAAATAATGTTCTCACTTTTTTTGCAGTTGACTTGATTATGGTGCTTTGGCTGAAGGTCACCTGACCGTCACCGGCAATCGCACCCTTATCGTTTCTTTTGACTGCAGCTATTGTTGTACCATGAAACATAGTTCTCCTCCAGTAATCT
>Ga0302243_1001330_pt1 | contig 17386 bp, 14 predicted proteins | sample AAG_UR_Met_MG_FD_193514 | JGI IMG/M metagenome (GOLD analysis project Ga0302243, IMG submission 193514) | Enriched activated sludge microbial communities from anaerobic digester in WTTP, New Holstein, Wisconsin, United States - AAG_UR_Met | ecosystem: Engineered > Bioreactor > Anaerobic >... | reverse complement strand
TGAGAATGAATAATGTGGAGAAGTCACTCAACGCCCATCTTCGTAATGTCACAGGACTGGATATTACCTACTATTCGTGCCGTCACGGGTATGCCACGCATTACCTTAACTGTGAAGGTTCCAACCCGATACATCTTGCCACTATGATGGGGCGCTCTGTCAATGGCATATTCCGTTATGTGAAAACCATCCAGACCGAGGACGAGATATTAAAAGAAAGGAAACGTATGGGATTGTAGTCCTCAAACATCCTTTTTTTGAGAGGTTATTTGCGATATAATAGAGATTCTCCCATTCCTTTGGCAATTGAAATAATGCTCCCCGTGGAATCTGCGGGGAGCATTTCTTTGCATATCTTTTTGAACTAATTCTTAGAGCAACATATGTTACAGAGGACAAAAAACTGCAATTCCTGCCTTTGTTTTGATGAGATATTTGGATTGTTTAAGAACAATCTATTTGCCATATATATATCGTAACATAAAAATACGATAGGAACCATTCTGGCGATTTTTTGCTTTCTCCAAAGACCTGTTTTGTGAAACAAAAACCGCTAACAATTGTTCTATCGTTTGTGACACCGAAGGAAGAAACTCGAAATGCTCCATGTGTGTTCTTTTTTCTTCAAAATATCCCAAGTTGCAATAATTAATCATTTCTTTCCCTATGGGTGAATCATAGGAACCTTTTAATGCCTGACCGTCTCCAAGATTTGAGATAAAACCACTAAATTTCATATTGACAATCTCAACAAGTTTGGATTCGTCAAAACCATTCTCGTTGAGGAAAAGGTCAATGAAGTCTTTGTCGGAAGCGAATAGACAACTATATTCTGAAAAAGTCGTTCTGACAAACTCTTCTGCCAAGAACATGAATTCCGAAAGAACTACATTACGATCGTTGAAGTCTGTTTTACTAGTCAAAAGTGGGATTTCTTTAACATAATTCATCTGAATGTATTCAATAGGACTTAATCCAAAATCTCGATTCTTATATGCATTATCAACCTGCTTAACAAAACCAGTCCAAGGGTTTTGGTCTTGGAAGGAGGTTTTGATTCTCCGACACACCCCCCTTAAACATTCAATTTTTTTCTTTGTCTGTAATGCCATTAAATTTATTGAATCCGTCAATGAAACCATTTCATCCATATACCGATTGTAGTCAAAAACATATCCAGCCATTATTCCATCCAAATCTGAATTTCCACAATTCAAGTCATTATAAGCGACCATTATTGGGTCGTTTGACTCAAAATCACCCTTAAAATAATAGTTGTATTGTTTTCCTTGATAACGATATGGGAACAGCATTGTTTTGGGACACAAATAACTTTGGTAGCGATAGAGATTTAAAGGAACAATGGTGCCACTTTCCATTTTTCCAAGAATTTTCGCTTCCTCAACAGGCATGTGTGCGGTCAATACAACAGGCGCTTGCTCTTTATCGTCATTATTATTAATTTTGTGGAAAATCCTTAATGAGTAGGCTTCTTCATCTGCATCATAGCCTAATCCTTTACTATCTAAATTGTTAAAGAACTGACTTACACAATGCCACATGCAAATGGAGTCAAATTTCCCTATCGCTTGTTCTTGAAGCCGCAAAAGGTATTCGTCTCTTTTCTCATATTCGCCTTTTTTTGCCCACGAAATAAATGCGGATTTGATATTTCGGTGCAAAGTCTCTTTACCCGAATTTCTTTCTTTTTCACGAGCATCATCTAAGGAAGTTCGCTTTTTTTCAACTTGTGCCCTTTGCGGAAAGTACCATTTTGCAATAGATTTAAATTCCTCCATCACATGATATTCGTAATATGTTTCTGGCTCTGTCAAGGATGACACTCCAAAAAGAGTGGTCATGAAGTTTTCGTGAGCGAGCATCAAATCATATTCATTATCAGAATTTTCAATGGACTTTGCATATGTTAATCCTAATGTCATTTGGTCATAAGGCGACAGAGATTCCATTACTTTAACTATTTTCTCCATCGCTTCAGTTGCCAAATCACAACGCAATTTCTCATAAGGTGTAAAATCGTTGTAATCATACAAATTTTGTTGTGCTTTTACATCAAATGAATGGGCAAGTAATCCAACCATCAAAAAGATGATGGAAAATTTACCAAAACTAATTAAGGGGCTTTTTTTTGCTTTAGTTGAAGTATTCATAATAAAAAGATTTAATGTTACCAATTCGAAATTTCCAAATACAAATCGGTTAATCGATTTACATTTATTTCATATTGTGCGGAAGTCTTTGGAAGACCAAATTGCTGCACGACTGTGTCTGTTGCATCCCAAAACGACGGAGCAGAGTCCTCAACTTTTCTTCCATGTAATTTATTCACAATCAAGTCAAGTATTTTAACGCCTAGACCTGTTATACCATCATTTGGCGTTTCTGCTGCAAGTCTATTTTTGCGAAGCCATAATATTATTTCATCAGCTCCAATTCTAACTGTTCTTTCCATGTTTTTTCTGTTTATCTGTTTAGGGTGCAATTTAATAGCCCTTTCAGCACCTAAAGGACGGATAACAATAAAAGAAGCGTGGCACTGATACGCTACTTCTTCGAATGGAGGTCGTGAGATAACCCTGATAAGCAGAAATCGCAATCAGCCCACGCTATATGCGTGAGCCATTACGCTTATCTTGCTTATCAATAGAAGTTTCTCACGTTTCCATTCGCAAGTTGAGCATAACGCTTCGTATAATCATGTCAGCGGAATAGAATCCGCCAAAAGAACTATGGCAAAAATAGGCATTTTTTGATTAAGCGCAACATTTTCTCAAAATCGGTCAAGATAAGTTCACTCACTATGTGCCACGTATAATATATTATGGATGGTCTTTTTGATCCCATACAAAGAGTGCCAACCTATTGGCTGGCACTCGGTTTTCTAGGATTTTGCGAACGTAAATGGTCATTTGTATCTCGACCAACAATGACTATGAGATGCGACAAAGGTACACCTTTTTATCTATTGTTTCCAAAAAGTATTCCAATTGCTCATCTTTCAGATTTTCCATACACCATTCATCCAATGTTGTAAAGAGTTTGTAATACACTTCCCAACCTTCAAAGTCTTTATATGCCTATAATTGCCATTTCAATGGAGGATTGATTAACGTTTTCAGTCTCGTGGATACACACTTTGGTACATAACACTAATTTACATTTTGCCACTTAACTTTTGAAGGGTTTCATTTATACATATGCGTAAAAGAAACAATAATCCATCAAAAGTTCAAAGTTATGGCAAACAAAATCAATACCCAAATCAACCCCATCTTTCAATTCACAGAATTGACCCCGAAAGAGTATGAAATAATGCCCGAAGAAGGCCTTTATCTCCTTCGATGCAAACTGCCCGAGGACGATTGGGCGTGTATTTGTAAAGGGGATATGAAGTCCGAATTATCCAAGCAGATACGCCATTGCGGCATTGGGAATTGGGGCAAGGATGGTGGATTTCAAATCTATTCCGTTGCGGTGTCAGACAACTTCAAAGAAGGAAATGGAGTATCTCCCCTTTTCATTCTCCATATGCTGTATTGCGGAGAAGGGAGATTTGCAATTAAGAAACAACGACAGGAGATTGCCCCTTATAAGAAACCAAAGGTATGTATTAGGGACGGGAGAAGCCGTGATTATCCCCTCCAAAATAAAAAACCGCATTTACTTGCCGTATAATGCGAGTTCTCAAACAAACCTTACATACTGCAAGGTAATATAGAGTTCGCATGGTAAACGGCAAATAAATGCGCAAATAAAAAGAACTAACAGGCCATGGCCTATTAGTTCTTTGGGTATTTGGGTAATTACTATTCGTTCTTTAGTTTCCCCAACAACTTTTCAATTATCTGGTAGGGATGTTCCGTGGAATCCTCGATGTGTTCAATTCTTTCGTAGTCCTCATCCAAAATCTCCGCAGAGGTTGCCACATACTCCTCTTCGTCAAACGGCCAGTCATTACGAGGGTCTTTAAGGACTTGTTTTAAGGCCTCTTCGGGAGAATCAGCCTCTACGGTTGCCGAATACGGCTGGCAAATGGTGTAATTGATAGTGTATTCCATAACTGATTGATGTGTTTTAATTAAACCTTCATTCTTATAAAGCTTATGGGAGTTATCCTTTTATATGTGTTTTCAAAAATTATTCAAAATCTTCTAAAAACCATCATCCCGCTTTTGAAGAAGGATAGGTGTTTATTTATTGCAATTATTTGTTTGATTAACGCATAATCATTGGTTTTGTTGTTTAATTGGGTGCAGCAGCAAGAATCATATTCAAATAATACTGATTTAGGCGGTGGCTCTTACTGATAATATAAAGTTATTGGAAGAAAATCCCTTTTTCTAAATTATGATAAATTGCTGTATTGAAAGAAAGAAAATTCTGGCCTTCCCCTTTATTATTAAAGTAGAGCAACAAAGAAAAATCATAGAAACCAGCCTTCCCCCTATGCCTTTTGGTTGGCAGATTGTGGCGGTATCATTATTTAATCATATATTGGATATTTCAAAACCGGATTCTAAAGGCATAGGAAACCTCGAATCCGGTTTTTTATGGAAACCACAGCCCTTTAATAAATCCTTAAACAACAGATTACCAATGTTTTATATGATAATTATTTAACAATTTTTTTACCTTTTTGGGCTTAACTTTTGGGTGGTTTCCATTATATATAGATGTAACAAAAAACAACATCAACAAACACCTCAAAGGGTTTAAAAATCAAACATATGAGAAGTCCACGGAAATTAACAGAATTAGAAAAGGAATCCATTAACAGGCTCCGCAATGAAGGCAAGAATAAAAAAGAGATTGCCAAAGAAATTGGCTGTGGAACGCAGGTAATTATTAAATATCTTGCAGAAGTTGGAGATATGAATAAAAAAGCAGGTAGAAAGAAAATGCCGATTTCACTAAAGATAAAAAAAGACAAAGGAATTCAATCAAAAATTGTGGAACGATATAGATGGGGACATGCAGCAGAAAAGATAGCCTCCAGATTCGGTTTAGATATATGTGAAGTGAAAGAGGTAATAAAGGGTCTTCATCTATTCGAAGGAATAAATAAAGACTTAACTTGCAAGTCCCCATCAGAAAACGAAACTTTCAGCAATATTCTCTCAGAAAGGATAATTCACTCCAACGGAGAATATCCATATTTGAAGTATCGTCTTTTGAAGAGTGGTACAGGAATACTATGTAATCAGATCATGAAAGAACAGAATGGAAATGAGATTACAAAGTTTGACATTGTCATTCCTTGTATGAAAACTATCATTATCAATACAGAAACGGAAGAAAACAAAAGGAATTGGAATATGAAAATAGGAAATGATGATGCCTTCAGTAGTTTTCTGTCACATATTGCATGTTGTGATTTTTTCTTTGCTTTCCAAGGAATTGAGACTATTTTGTCGAGCATGGAAGAAAGAGCTAAATCTTATGCGGAAGCTCAAATGAAGTTTGGCTATAAACTTGTATTTCCTGACAATCTTTTAGGATAGACAATAAGAGACCTCGGGTCTCTTTTTTTTATTGTTGTTATTTTTCTAATAGTATTTCAATCAAAACTATTTCCTCATACGGGATAATATATATTTATAACTATCCCGTCGCTGGCAGAAATGGTTTTGATTGGATGCAATCGCCAGAATAGTTATTCAACTAAATGATTTTCAGATTTTTGTATTCAAATCTGAGACTAAAAATCATTCGTTAATGTTATTGGGATATAGTTTATCTATAGCAGGAGTTCTTTGACAGGATAAGGCACAGGACAAATAGGAAAAGCTTTTTAATCACAATAATCATTAGACCGATGGGGGCGATGCGACAACAGCCCACAATCACAATGAAAAGCAACGAGCAAATCAACACCGTCAGCAGCACACGTTACCTCGTTATTATGCACGGGGACAACATTGCAACCTTCGTGAATACCCCAATCACATCTTCGAAGATGGATATTTACCATCAGTTGCGAAATCTCCGAGTAAAGGCTGGCAAAGTCGGGCAGGTAGTACTGCACGAATTCTACGACATTCCACAGGAATGCTACCCCTCTGTAAAAACTGCATATGAGAGCCGTCTGTGGACGATTGATGAAAAGGACGGGAAAAATTGGGACAAACTATACAAAGACCTGTTACTGGAACTCGATAAGGAGAAAACCCAAAAGGAATCCAAAGAAAAGCCCAATAAAGAGAAAGCAGCAGCCCAGCCAACTATTGACCCGATAGAGGCATTGGGGAATATGGAAAATCCTACTGCCCCCGAAAACATAATACCCAACGGGGACATCAACGACCCAGAAGAACCCGAAATGGCAACGATACCAGTAGAGGAAACCAACCCAGAAGCCCCTACAACAAAACCGAAGGAGGCAAAAAAGGATTCAAAGAAGGGAAAATAGGATTCCAAAAAGTAATCAAACAAACAGATTGGAGAGGGAGCCTGATGGCTCCTTTTCTTTTATAAGACGATTACATTGTACAAAGGACATATTTAACCAGATAATTCCATATTCTCTTGAGAATATGGCTTCATATTAAAAACTTAAAACGATGAATGTGATAGATTTGATAATGGAGGAGCATGGCCTCAAATCACAGACAACCTTTTGGGACGATTTCACTATTGCCGACCATTTCGGTACCGCAGCAGTACAGGACACCTACAATCGTGCCTTCAATGAATGGAAAGATAACGTTGAATACATTACCGAGCTTGTCCTCGTCCTCAATCATAAAATATGGCAGCACCACGACCACAACATTAAACTGGAACGTATCTATGACCGACTTTGGCGGGAGGCGGACAGATGGTGTGTCGATAACCTCACAGGGGAGGATGCCAGATATTATTTTGAGGTGACAGATTAATTAGTTTTCCTATTCAGACACCGTGCAAAACCCCGTAATAAACTGATAGATAGTCTATTATAGCGCAAGGATAAAAGCAGTCAAAAAAGCAGAAAAAGTAATTGTGATTTTATAACTGCTTCATTTTTAACGTTTTTATATACCGTGGGCGATTATACATATTATTTTTGGTACAATTATAAAAAGCTGATGAAACCTCGTTAAAATCAATTCGTTATTGCCGTTTTTTTCTCTTTAAGAAAGTCATTTTTAATGCGATAATGCCTTAAATAAAAGCATTTTTTCATTATATATAAGTGAATGATTAAATAAAGGTATTATCCAATATGAAAACTAACACGGCCACATTAAGAATTATGATGTTGGAGCAGCCCAACAAACAGGGATTATACCCCATCGTTATCCGTGCCCAATGGAATGGACGGGCAGAAAGACGTACTGGCATCGCCATTCCGAAGAGTGCATGGGCGGAAAAGACCTCGACTATTAAGCCGACCTATCCCAACGCACAACAACTCAACATTACCATTCAGAGAATGTATAACGAAATAATGCAACGCAAAGTGGAACTCGAAATGCATGGAAACCTCGAATCCGCCAAAGACCTCTTCGTGCATCATTCCGCAAAGAAATCAACTCTCGATTACCGTACATTAAAGGATGAAATTCAAATCAAACGTGCTTCCTCATACGGGACTAGCAAAACTTACGACGTGGCATACAACGCCATCTGCGATTTTCTTGGAGTAAAGGACTTCGATATTACGATATTGAATGCCGACAAATGCCGCTCTTTTGGCAAATACCTGCAACGGAAGGGACTGAAAAACGGGACAATATTCAATTATTTGTCCAGCATTGGCTCTGTATGGCATTATGCAATAAAGGAAGGGCTTGTTTTGGCAAACCTATACCCCTTCGACACCTTCAACTATCGTGTCGCATATCGTACGGAGATAACGAAAAAGGCAATCTCAAAGGAGGATTTCTATAACATTGAGGACATGCTTTTCGACAAAGTAACGCAACAGCGCAACGACCTCTCCAAGTTTTCCGATGTGAAAACCGATGAATTTGCATTGGCGATGTATGTCCTCGGATACCATTTCGGAGGCCTCGCCTTCGTGGATATGTCCAATCTTCGCAAAGACCAACTCACAATAAAGAAAGAGCATCACGAAACGGTTTACGTTTTCAAAGACGTATACCGCCAAAAGACCAATCAGCCTGTCCCTATTGCCCTTACGGGAAACATTGTTGTAAATGCACTGCTTAAATGGTATATGTCGCAGCCTGGGGAATACCTTTTCCCCATCAATGACCATACGGGAAGCCCGAAGGAGCAACATTTGAGAATGAATAATGTGGAGAAGTCACTCAACGCCCATCTTCGTAATGTCACAGGACTGGATATTACCTACTATTCGTGCCGTCACGGGTATGCCACGCATTACCTTAACTGTGAAGGTTCCAACCCAATACATCTTGCCACTATGATGGGGCGTTCTGTCAATGGCATATTCCGTTATGTGAAAACCATCCAGACCGAGGACGAGATATTAAAAGAAAGGAAACGTATGGGATTGTAGTCCTCAAATATCCTTTTATTGCAAGGTTATTTGCGATATAACAGGAGTTTTCCTATTCCTTTGGCAATTAGGGTAATAGGAGAACTCCTTTTAATTTGGATTTTTTGATGACGCTTTCAGTATTACCATTCCATCACCTAGACGGGATAAATAATGTACCTTTCCGTAAAAGTTGGTCTATATCTTCATCCTCCATATCAGTATACAACATTTCACCATGTTTATCTTCGTCAATAAGATGGTTGATACATCCAAGGAGGAGTTCGTCAAAATTTTGGAAAATATTTTCCACCTTTTCCATCACATCCATATCAAATTCTCCTTCATCTGCAAGTTCACGGGAGTATTCTGGGTCAATATACCCCCAATACGGTTCCATCACGATGACAAAATCATCAACCGGTTTATACATATACTTTTCCCCCTCAAACTTTAGACGGAAATATATTGGATAAGACAGGTTAGGGTCGGGGTCCAACTCCGGGAAAGTACCATGTTCCGTATAACGATAGGGAATTAAAGAACAGTCATATCTGGCATTATAGTACTTATCACATGCAGAAATAATATGTTTTATAAGTTCATCCTCATAGTTGAATCTCTTATTGCATCGAATGCTTGTAGCTACATATTGGTAGTAATCTTTGCGTCTTGTTTTGTACTCACACTCTTTCCATTCCTCATATACATCAGGGAGGTTATTGTCCCATAATATGAAAGTATTAGGCTCATCATATCTGTATCCACAGAAAATAAATGTGGTATCCGCCGTAAATTCTCCCTTCCCCAATTCTTTGAATGATTTGAAGGGTTTGAGTGTGACCTCTATAAGGGTCGGCATTTCTTTTGTATCCATCATTGTTGATTTTTTACCTTCGGGAATAACACCGATACCGTTTTTAATTTCGTATTCTGCCATAGTTTTATTTTTTTTGTTTATCAATTAAAGATGTTTCTGTTTTTCATGATATGTGATATATGATGGTTCAAAAATACTACTTTTTGGTGAATAATACCAAATCCCGAATCGCTTTGTCATAAAGCGACTGCCAGCCAAATTCATACTACTCTTAATCCAAAACCAACGAGGCGGCACCGTGTCAGTAAACCCTGCTTCATTGAATTTCCCCATCAATGACCATACAGGCACCCCGAAGGAGCAGCATTTGAGAATGAATAATGTGGAGAAGTCACTCAACGCCCATCTTCGCAATGTCACAGGACTGGATATTACCTACTATTCGTGCCGTCATGGGTATGCCACGCATTACCTTAACTGCGAAGGTTCCAACCCGATACATCTTGCCACTATGATGGGGCGCTCTGTCAATGGCATATTCCGTTATGTGAAAACCATCCAGACCGAGGAAGAGATATTAAAAGAAAGGAAACGTATGGGATTGTAGTCCTCAAATATCCTTTTATTGAGAGGTTATTTGCGATATAACAGGAGTTCTCCTAATTACCCTTGCAATTAGGAGAACTCCTGTTTTACTCATCTTCCCCTTCCTTTTACACAATTAAAATTCCCAAAATTGAATCAAGTTTATTTAATAGATTATTTAATACATGGTCTCTTTGCCTATTGTGAATCTCAATTCCATAAATAATGTTTTACGGTTTTGATTTGGTTTAATCTCTAAATACAATAAGAACCCTTTATGTCAATGGTTTTTCAGGTGATAAAAAATCTTTTGTTAATTCGGTAATAATGAGTATCTTTGCGCACATAAATAATTACTACTTAACTGGTGCTATTATTTGATGGTATAATTATGGACAAAGTTTCTAAATTCATGACAGACCATTCAGAAGGCGACAAAGGCAAAGAAGCTATAATGGACTTCCAAGTGTCTTGGGTTCTTCGAATGGCTGCTGATGAAGACTACATGAAAGATAAACCAAATTTCCGTCTTTTTAGTAGATATATGTTGTTCAAATTGCTCGACAAGCCATTTCCCAACACGGATACAATAGTTAGTGTTAAGGTCAAAAAAGAATGGGAAAATATTGACATCTGCGCCGAAGTTGAATTAGTTAACAATGGAAATAGTGAGTTTCATGTTTTATTAATAGAAAACAAAGTTTACACTCGCATGAGCGTCAAGCAAAGAGATGATTACCCAAAAGCATTGGAGCAATTTTTCAACACACACAGAAAAGAATTATATAAACCACATCAAGTTTTAATTACTTGTACAGAGAGCGAGTCTGAATTAGACAAAATGAAAGTGTTCTGCAAAGATTCTAAATGGGTAGTATTATCAGTTTACGATATTATTTACAACATCAACCAAGCAACCGAGAGTGAATTATTCAATGAATTTTGGATTTATAACTGGGGAAGATTAAATGACTAAAAATATTCAAATATGAAAAAGATTATCATTATTGCATCGCTTCTTTTGTTTTGCAGAAGCATAACTAAAGCACAAATCAAAGTAGTCGGAGATGATTATAACTCAACTTTGACAGCGTCAAAGAAGTATTACGAACAAGATATAGAGTTTGAAAAGATCTTTCCTAAATCCTTCTTAGGTCTTGATTACGCAATTAAGCCAAAGAACTCCGTGTATTATGATAGAAAAACTTATAATACTATCGAAAAAACAATACCTCGGAACTTGAATTGTTTGGGGGATACATTGTGGAATTATTCTACGGATGAGGATTGTGATAGGTTTGTAGATTTTTCAGCAAGATTGACAGTGTGCGGATGTGGCTTTGGAATAAAAACAAAAGGTTTTAAAGAAGAACTTATTTTTGGCACAGGGGCTCCAGTCGGTTACTATGTTGTGTCCGGTTATGTTATTGGAAGGGAGAATATGACGGAGTTAATTTCAAGTTACTTAATAGATACTACAGCTTTTTTTTATAGTAAGGATTATGGTGGCCGTCTTATCCGTTCTGGGATAGGAAGAATGCCATCGATAAAAAAGTTAAAGGAAGAAGTCTTGGTTTCAAATCTCTATTATTTACCTAATGAATATATTGCTTTTGTAAAACTATCATCTATTGACACTACTCAAGAACATATTGATTACTATGCGCCTTGTCTTTCAAATTTTTTTAATGTCAAGTTCTTTTCTGTAATAAAAGATAAGTTTTTGAATCAAGTGGTTTTATTACTTAACGATGATGCAATAGAAGTGAAACAAAATGATTCAATCATATATACAATTGGCGGGGGCCCGTTAGTTCTTGAAAAGGAAGTAATAATCACTGATGCATTATCAAAAGATAAAATTAAAATCCAGGATAATTCTTTTGTGATAAGAGACGTAATTGTAAAAATGGAAAAAAACGAACCGTATCTTTATGTGATTCTTGAGGGTGAAAAAACAGGTAGTTTTGCTGCTAAACCGAGTTCTGTTCAATACTTTTTCGATGTTTCCTATGAATCCAATGGAAAAACGCTCTTCTTTGAAAAGAACCATAGTTTTGATTATAACATTCCATGTCTTGTGTATGATAGAAATTATTACATACTAAAGAAACAAGATTTAAACACTATAAAGGAGAGCATTGTAGATGTAGGCACCGAAATAATCAATAAGAAGCAGAAAGAGAAGCAACAAGAAGAAAAAGAGATATTAGCAAAACAAAATAGAATAGAACAAGAAAATAAAAAAAGACAAGAAGAATTAACGCAACGGTTAATAGCTAAATATGGGTATGAAACTGGAACTCTGATTAGTGATAAAAAAATTGCTATTGGTATGACTCAAGATATGTGTCGTGATGCTTGGGGGCGTCCAATCAATACTTATCGCACAACGACCAAATATGGCCAAAGTGAAGTATGGTGTTATAACTACAAAACAAGAATCTATTTTTTCGAAGGCAAGGTGGTACAGATAGATGAATGATAATATGGTGTATGGTTATTAAGACGTTATTACAGAGAAAAGGTTTATCTAAGACAATTGATCGGTCGTTTTGAGATAATTATTCAACTGCTCATCTTTCAAGTTCTCCATGCCCAACTCATCCACTGTTGAATTCGGTCTCATAGATACCCGCTTTGGTTTTTAACAATAATTAACATTTTTGCTACTTAACTTTTGAGGGGTTTCATTTATACATATGCGTAAATTAAACAATAATCCATCAAAATTTCAAAGTAATGGCAAACAAAATCAATTCCCTACCCAACACCATCTTTCAATTCACGGAGTTGACCCCGAAAGAGTATGAAACAATGCCCGAAAACGGACTATACCTTCTTCGTTGCAAACTGCCCGAAGACGATTGGACGAGTATTTGTAAAGAGGATATGAAGGATGAATTATCCAAACAGATACGACATTACGGCATTGGGAATTGGGGTAAGGATGGCGGATTTCATTTCTATTCCGTTGCGGTGTCCGACAACTTCAAAGAAGGAAATGGAGCATCTCCCCTTTTCATACTCCATATGCTGTATTGTGGAGAAGGGAGAATTTCAATTGAGAAAGAGCGGCTGGAGATTGCCTCACATAAGCAACCCGAAGGAAATTTGAAAGTAGAGAACTGTCATTATCCCCTTCAAAATAAAAACCGCATTTACTTGCCGTATAATGCGAGTTTTCAATCCAACCTTAATACTTACAAGGTATTATAAAGTTCGCATGGTAAACGGCAAATAAATGCGCAAATAAAAAGAACTAACAGGCCAGGCCTATTAGTTCTTTGGGTATTTGGGTAATTACTATTCGTTCTTTAGTTTCCCCAACAACTTTTCAATTATCTGGTAGGGATGTTCCGTGGAATCCTCGATGTGTTCAATTCTTTCGTAGTCCTCATCCAAAATCTCCGCAGAGGTTGCCACATACTCCTCTTCGTCAAACGGCCAGTCATTACGAGGGTCTTTAAGGACTTGTTTTAAGGCCTCTTCGGGAGAATCAGCCTCTACGGTTGCCGAATACGGCTGGCAAATGGTGTAATTGATAGTGTATTCCATAACTGATTGATGTGTTTTAATTAAACCTTCATTCTTATAAAGCTTATGGGAGTTATCCTTTTATATGTGTTTTCAAAAATTATTCAAAATCTTCTAAAAACCATCATCCCGCTTTTGAAGAAGGATAGGTGTTTATTTATTGCAATTATTTGTTTGATTAACGCATAATCATTGGTTTTGTTGTTTAATTGGGTGCAGCAGCAAGAATCATATTCAAATAATACTGATTTAGGCGGTGGCTCTTACTGATAATATAAAGTTATTGGAAGAAAATCCCTTTTTCTAAATTATGATAAATTGCTGTATTGAAAGAAAGAAAATTCTGGCCTTCCCCTTTATTATTAAAGTAGAGCAACAAAGAAAAATCATAGAAACCAGCCTTCCCCCTATGCCTTTTGGTTGGCAGATTGTGGCGGTATCATTATTTAATCATATATTGGATATTTCAAAACCGGATTCTAAAGGCATAGGAAACCTCGAATCCGGTTTTTTATGGAAACCACAGCCCTTTAATAAATCCTTAAACAACAGATTACCAATGTTTTATATGATAATTATTTAACAATTTTTTTACCTTTTTGGGCTTAACTTTTGGGTGGTTTCCATTATATATAGATGTAACAAAAAACAACATCAACAAACACCTCAAAGGGTTTAAAAATCAAACATATGAGAAGTCCACGGAAATTAACAGAATTAGAAAAGGAATCCATTAACAGGCTCCGCAATGAAGGCAAGAATAAAAAAGAGATTGCCAAAGAAATTGGCTGTGGAACGCAGGTAATTATTAAATATCTTGCAGAAGTTGGAGATATGAATAAAAAAGCAGGTAGAAAGAAAATGCCGATTTCACTAAAGATAAAAAAAGACAAAGGAATTCAATCAAAAATTGTGGAACGATATAGATGGGGACATGCAGCAGAAAAGATAGCCTCCAGATTCGGTTTAGATATATGTGAAGTGAAAGAGGTAATAAAGGGTCTTCATCTATTCGAAGGAATAAATAAAGACTTAACTTGCAAGTCCCCATCAGAAAACGAAACTTTCAGCAATATTCTCTCAGAAAGGATAATTCACTCCAACGGAGAATATCCATATTTGAAGTATCGTCTTTTGAAGAGTGGTACAGGAATACTATGTAATCAGATCATGAAAGAACAGAATGGAAATGAGATTACAAAGTTTGACATTGTCATTCCTTGTATGAAAACTATCATTATCAATACAGAAACGGAAGAAAACAAAAGGAATTGGAATATGAAAATAGGAAATGATGATGCCTTCAGTAGTTTTCTGTCACATATTGCATGTTGTGATTTTTTCTTTGCTTTCCAAGGAATTGAGACTATTTTGTCGAGCATGGAAGAAAGAGCTAAATCTTATGCGGAAGCTCAAATGAAGTTTGGCTATAAACTTGTATTTCCTGACAATCTTTTAGGATAGACAATAAGAGACCTCGGGTCTCTTTTTTTTATTGTTGTTATTTTTCTAATAGTATTTCAATCAAAACTATTTCCTCATACGGGATAATATATATTTATAACTATCCCGTCGCTGGCAGAAATGGTTTTGATTGGATGCAATCGCCAGAATAGTTATTCAACTAAATGATTTTCAGATTTTTGTATTCAAATCTGAGACTAAAAATCATTCGTTAATGTTATTGGGATATAGTTTATCTATAGCAGGAGTTCTTTGACAGGATAAGGCACAGGACAAATAGGAAAAGCTTTTTAATCACAATAATCATTAGACCGATGGGGGCGATGCGACAACAGCCCACAATCACAATGAAAAGCAACGAGCAAATCAACACCGTCAGCAGCACACGTTACCTCGTTATTATGCACGGGGACAACATTGCAACCTTCGTGAATACCCCAATCACATCTTCGAAGATGGATATTTACCATCAGTTGCGAAATCTCCGAGTAAAGGCTGGCAAAGTCGGGCAGGTAGTACTGCACGAATTCTACGACATTCCACAGGAATGCTACCCCTCTGTAAAAACTGCATATGAGAGCCGTCTGTGGACGATTGATGAAAAGGACGGGAAAAATTGGGACAAACTATACAAAGACCTGTTACTGGAACTCGATAAGGAGAAAACCCAAAAGGAATCCAAAGAAAAGCCCAATAAAGAGAAAGCAGCAGCCCAGCCAACTATTGACCCGATAGAGGCATTGGGGAATATGGAAAATCCTACTGCCCCCGAAAACATAATACCCAACGGGGACATCAACGACCCAGAAGAACCCGAAATGGCAACGATACCAGTAGAGGAAACCAACCCAGAAGCCCCTACAACAAAACCGAAGGAGGCAAAAAAGGATTCAAAGAAGGGAAAATAGGATTCCAAAAAGTAATCAAACAAACAGATTGGAGAGGGAGCCTGATGGCTCCTTTTCTTTTATAAGACGATTACATTGTACAAAGGACATATTTAACCAGATAATTCCATATTCTCTTGAGAATATGGCTTCATATTAAAAACTTAAAACGATGAATGTGATAGATTTGATAATGGAGGAGCATGGCCTCAAATCACAGACAACCTTTTGGGACGATTTCACTATTGCCGACCATTTCGGTACCGCAGCAGTACAGGACACCTACAATCGTGCCTTCAATGAATGGAAAGATAACGTTGAATACATTACCGAGCTTGTCCTCGTCCTCAATCATAAAATATGGCAGCACCACGACCACAACATTAAACTGGAACGTATCTATGACCGACTTTGGCGGGAGGCGGACAGATGGTGTGTCGATAACCTCACAGGGGAGGATGCCAGATATTATTTTGAGGTGACAGATTAATTAGTTTTCCTATTCAGACACCGTGCAAAACCCCGTAATAAACTGATAGATAGTCTATTATAGCGCAAGGATAAAAGCAGTCAAAAAAGCAGAAAAAGTAATTGTGATTTTATAACTGCTTCATTTTTAACGTTTTTATATACCGTGGGCGATTATACATATTATTTTTGGTACAATTATAAAAAGCTGATGAAACCTCGTTAAAATCAATTCGTTATTGCCGTTTTTTTCTCTTTAAGAAAGTCATTTTTAATGCGATAATGCCTTAAATAAAAGCATTTTTTCATTATATATAAGTGAATGATTAAATAAAGGTATTATCCAATATGAAAACTAACACGGCCACATTAAGAATTATGATGTTGGAGCAGCCCAACAAACAGGGATTATACCCCATCGTTATCCGTGCCCAATGGAATGGACGGGCAGAAAGACGTACTGGCATCGCCATTCCGAAGAGTGCATGGGCGGAAAAGACCTCGACTATTAAGCCGACCTATCCCAACGCACAACAACTCAACATTACCATTCAGAGAATGTATAACGAAATAATGCAACGCAAAGTGGAACTCGAAATGCATGGAAACCTCGAATCCGCCAAAGACCTCTTCGTGCATCATTCCGCAAAGAAATCAACTCTCGATTACCGTACATTAAAGGATGAAATTCAAATCAAACGTGCTTCCTCATACGGGACTAGCAAAACTTACGACGTGGCATACAACGCCATCTGCGATTTTCTTGGAGTAAAGGACTTCGATATTACGATATTGAATGCCGACAAATGCCGCTCTTTTGGCAAATACCTGCAACGGAAGGGACTGAAAAACGGGACAATATTCAATTATTTGTCCAGCATTGGCTCTGTATGGCATTATGCAATAAAGGAAGGGCTTGTTTTGGCAAACCTATACCCCTTCGACACCTTCAACTATCGTGTCGCATATCGTACGGAGATAACGAAAAAGGCAATCTCAAAGGAGGATTTCTATAACATTGAGGACATGCTTTTCGACAAAGTAACGCAACAGCGCAACGACCTCTCCAAGTTTTCCGATGTGAAAACCGATGAATTTGCATTGGCGATGTATGTCCTCGGATACCATTTCGGAGGCCTCGCCTTCGTGGATATGTCC
>Ga0302243_1001315_pt1 | contig 17493 bp, 16 predicted proteins | sample AAG_UR_Met_MG_FD_193514 | JGI IMG/M metagenome (GOLD analysis project Ga0302243, IMG submission 193514) | Enriched activated sludge microbial communities from anaerobic digester in WTTP, New Holstein, Wisconsin, United States - AAG_UR_Met | ecosystem: Engineered > Bioreactor > Anaerobic >... | reverse complement strand
GCATCGAGAAGCTGGTGGGAGAGGAGGATCACGGTCTTCTCGATGACCTGTTCGCGGACGACGTGCCAATCTTGGAGGAAGACGTTCCCTCAGTGAGCGATGAGGAGCGGATCCTCCCCATGCAGATGTCCTTGCAGGACGTGGTGGAGCTTTCCACCAAGTCCGTGGGCGGCTTCAGCCACCGCCTGGAGCTTGTTCCGCACTATCTGTTCAGCTACCAGGTCCCGCTGTACGTGGGCGATGGTAAGATCGGCGGCCGGGAAGGAACGGTGGCCGTGAACGCCCTGACCAAGGACGTGCAGCCCTGGGACCAGGTCCCGGAGACCGTGACCAGCCTGGACCAGGGCCACAAACGCCTGGAGCCGATACTCGAGGAGGAGGACGCCCTCGCCCTGGTCCGTTCGACCGTGGAGAAGGAGCACACGTACGACAGGGACATGGTCAGGGAGAACGGACAGGTGACCATGACCGAGAGGGTGACGGTGCATCCCCGCCTGGACCTAGGTTCCGTCAAACCGCTGGGCATCTACTACGTACCTATCTGGTGCGTGGAAGGCACCAAGGGGGTCATGGTCCTGAACGCCAGTAACGGAAGGGTCCTGAGCGAGGATTACTTCCGGGACATCAGCTGATCCGGTCCAGCCTATTCCTTATGTTCTTCCAGTGAGCGCCGTGCCAGTAAACCTTCCCGCACTCGCGGCACCTCCAGAACTCCTGGTGTTCGCTCCAGGTACCCTCTTCCACCTTTTCCTTGACCTGGTCCTTGGGCACCTTCTCCAAAGTACCGTTGCAGGTTGTGCAACGGGTCCGTTCCAGGTGGGGGCGCAGGCAGAAACGCTCTACGACCGCCGAAAGTTGAACGTCCAGATCGTCGCTCTCCAGATAGAACCCTCTGGGTCCAGCGCGCTGCGCCAGCTGTCTGTCCCTGGTCAGAAGGTACCTATCGCCCAGGACCGTCAGCAGGGCGCTGTCCTGCTCATCCCGCAGGTAATTCGAGTCGTACCCCATTATCCTCAACCATCGGGCCAGGGAGCCCAGCATCCCATCCAAGAGGAAAGAGGGTTCAGGCATCCCGCTTTACCTCGTAAGTGAGGTGCACGCCGGAGCCCAGGCGCTCGAAGGACACCAGATGCATCGGGACGTGCTCTCCTAAACGGAAACCTTCCCCGTCCACCGGCGTCGGTGATTCCCTCCCTCCGATGATGAAATCGCCCACGAAGACCGAATAAACGTCCACCAGCCCTGCCCTGAAGAAGGAGTAGATGGTCTCCCCGCCCCCTTCCACAAGAAGCTCGGACACCCCTCTCTGCCCGAGGATGTCAAGGAGCGCCCTCAGGTCGATGGTGCCCTTGCCCAGCCGGAGCGTCTCCGCACCCTGGTACTGCCGGACGCAATCCTCCAGGGTCACGACCAGCGTTCTGGCCCGGGGGTCCAGGACCAAAGCGCCATCCGGTATCTTGCCCCGGGGGTCCAGAACCACTCTCAAGGCCTGCCTCTCCCGAGGAAGCCCCTTCACCGTCAGGTGCGGATCGTCCGCCAGGATGGTTCCAGCCCCCACCAGGATGGCCTGGCACTCCGTGCGCATCTGCTTCACCCGGTCCATGTCCTCCGGGGAGGAGATGCGCAGCTGCCTTCGTTCCGCCCCGGCGATCTTCCCGTCGGGGGACATGGCGCAGTTCACGATCACCCTGGGCCTCATGGACGGTGTATTCCCCGAGCTCATCATAAGGGTGATGGGAAGGTTCATTAATAGCAATAAACCGATATCCGCGGCGATGAACGATTTCGACATCATCGAGCTGAAGAGGTCCAACCTCCGGGGCGCCACGGTCATCGAGGGTTTCTCCAGCATAGGCCTGGTCGGTTCCATAACCGCCAACTATCTGGTCAACCTGCTGGACCTGGAACTGGTGGCGGTCATCGATTCCCCTTACCTTCCTTCCGTCTCCATAGTCAGGGACGGCGTTCCCTATTCCCCCGTGCGCGTCTATTCCGGCGTTATCGGGGATAAGAGCAGCGACAAGATCGTGGTCATCGTCTCCGAGTTCGAACCCCCGCAGGAGATACTCAAGCCCCTGGCCTGGACCATCATGGACTGGGTGGAGGACAAGGGCTGCAAGATGGTCATCTCGCCCGAGGGGCTGGCCAACAAATCGGGGGAGGAGGTCGAGGAACCGGAGGAGAAGGAGGGCGTGGAGTTCAAGGTCTTCGCGGTAGCCTCCACACCAAGGGCCAGGCAGATGCTCATCAAGAACGACATCCCCATCTTCGAGAACGGGGTGGTGGTCGGGCTGGCCGGTGTTCTCCTGAACGAAGGGGTCAACCGCTCCTTCGACGTCGTCTCGATACTCTCCGAGGCGCATTCCGATTATCCCGACGCCAGGGCGGCCGCGGCGGCCACCGAGGCCATCGACAAACTGCTTCTGCACACCCAGCTGGATACCCAGCCTCTTCTGGAGGAGGCGGCCCTGATCGAGGAGGCCCTCAAGGAGATCAAGAAGAAGACCGGGGAGAGCGAGGAGCTGGCCAAGAAGCGTTCCATCATGTACGGTTGATCACGTCGATGCGGTGCGGGGACGTTCCCCCTACCGTGAAGCGAACCGGCAGGAACTGAGGGAGCAGGTGCATCTGTGAGGTCATATGCCCGCTTATCTTGCCCACGGTGAAGCTCGAGTCGCCCCTGGCCAAGGCCATGTAGGTTATCAGCTGGTCGGCCGTCCTGGAGTCCAGGGTCCCTCCGAGGTCCATGGCCTTCCTCAGGCAGCTGGCCGCCTCGTGCCCGACCCTTTCCGCCGGTATTCCCTTCTCTCCCAGGGCGCTCCAGCCCAATATCGTGTCGCGATACTCCGCGGCCAAGGTCAGCCCGGCCCCCGGGCACGTTCCCGTGGTGACCACCTCTTCGGCTTCCAGTCCCGGAAGCTCGCGGCGGGCGGAAGCGATCATGCGGTCCGCCACCTCTTTCGGCAGGTTCTGCGCACAGGCCCGCGCTATCACCCGCACCAGCTCACCGCGCTCCTCTAGCCTCAGCGGTGAAAGCGGCCCACCCTTGACCTTCAGCCTCACCGCTCCGCCGCCCTTGGGATGGAAACCTCTCCTTTCCACGTTCAACTCCAGGTTCGCCCCCATTCGCCTCAGCAACGGAAATAGTACCATCTGGTAATGGTCCACCGGCGGCGACCAGCGGACGTCCGTTCCACCTTTAAGGTACAGCTCGGTCTCTGCTGGGGAGGCCACCAGGGCGGGAAGGGCGGACTGCATCAGAAGGGTCAGGCTGCCAGCGGTCCCCACGTCGTACTCGTGCGACCCTCCGGTGAAACTACCGGGGACGAAGGTCAGCTCGCGAGACGCCACCGCGTCACCCTCCACCCGCGCTGAGCACAGCTTCTGCATTAGACGGACCCCAGCCAAATGCTGAGGTTTGAGCCCGGGGTCCGGCCGGCCGGCCCGGATATCGACTATGTGGAACGGCTGGCCGGTAAGCACCGATAATGATAGTGCGGTGCGAACGGTCTGCCCACCGCCCTCTCCCTCGGAACCGTCCAGCTCGATCATCAGGCCTTCCCGGTACGTTTGGCCACGACCTTCCACGCTTCGTTCATCAGCAGCGCCAACATGCTCAGGGGCAGTATCAGGGCCCATTCCTCCCAGCCCAGCTGCGCAGTTCGGAACGCATCGCTCAACCCCGGCAGATAGACGACGGCCAGCTGGAGCAGGGTGGACACCGCCACGGCGGCGACCATCTTGCGGTTGGTAAGCAATCCCAGCTTCCTTATGGTAATGGTCTGGGAGCGGGCGGAGAAGGCGAAGAAGAGCTGGGAGAAAACCATGGTGCAGAACGCCACCGTCCTGGCGTGCTGCACCTTGTCCCCTGTTCCCGCCAGGTCCAATACGTCCACCAGGGAGAAGGCCAGCAGGGCGGAGAGGGCAAAGGCCCCGCCGATGGAAAGCACCCGCACCGCGGTGCGCCTGGTCACCGGCGGCTCCTGCGGGTCGTTCGGAGGGCGATCCATGATGTTCGGCTCGATCGGCTCTACTCCTAGCGCCAGGGCAGGAAGGCCGTCCGTGACCAGGTTCATCCAGAGCAGATGCACCGGCAACAGGAACGGAATGAACTCCGGGTCCACGAATATCAGGCTTGCCGCGAACATGGCGATGACCTCTCCGGAGTTGCATGACAACAGGAAAGCGACGAACTTGCGAATGTTGTCATAAACTCCCCTTCCCTCCTCCACGGCGTTGACGATGGAGGCGAAGTTGTCGTCCATGAGCACCATCTGGGAGGCCTCCGTGGAGACGTCCGTTCCAGTAATGCCCATGGCTACGCCGATGTCCGCCTTCTTCAGCGCCGGGGCGTCGTTGACCCCGTCCCCGGTCATGGCCACGATCTCGCCCCGGGCCTGCAGAGCGTCAACGATACGGACCTTGTGCTCCGGGGCCACACGGGCGAACACGCTCACGTCCTTCAGCAGCTCGGCCAGTTCCTCATCGGAAGCGGTCTCCAGGATTCTTCCGCTCACCACCTTGTCCTTACCCGGTTCGGCTATCCCCATCTCCATGGCTATGGCCCGGGCGGTAAGCTCGTGGTCGCCAGTGATCATTATCACCCGGATGCCGGCGGTGCGGCACTTCCGTACGGCTTCCACGGCCTCCTTTCGGGGGGCGTCGATCATCCCGACCAGGCCCAGGAATGTGAAGTCCTTCTCCAGGGCCGATTCCTCCAGAGGGACCTCCGTGACGTCCCTGACCGCGATCGCCAGCACCCGCAGAGCCCGGCTGGCCATCTCGTTGTTCTTGGCCAGGAGGGAATCCGCCATCACCCTGTCCAGGACCGTATCCTCCTCTCGGACCCGGCGCTTGGTGCACAGGGGGACCACGCTCTCCGCCGCGCCCTTCATGAAGGCCATCTTCCTGCCGTCCACCAAGTGCACGGTGGTCATCCGCTTCTTGACCGAATCGAACGCCAGCTCGAACACGCGCGGACTGTTTTCGGCGATCTTGCCCTCGTCGATCCCGGCCTTGCGGGCGGTGACGATCAGCGTCCCCTCCGTAGGATCGCCTCGCACCTTCCACCTGCCGTCCTCCTGGTACAATGAGGAGTCGTTGCACAGCGCCCCGGCAACCAGCAGCATGGTCAGGTCCTCGCGCTTGGCCATATCGATCGTCTCACCCTGGATGATGAACTTGCCCTGGGGTTCGAACCCTTCCCCGGATACGTTCACGGTCTCCCCGATGAATATCTCCCGGATGTTCATCTCGCCCTTGGTCAGTGTTCCCGTCTTGTCGGTGCAGATCACGGTGGCGCTGCCCAGGGATTCCACCGCCGGCAGCTTGCGGATCACCGCCTTGCGCTTGGCCATGCGCTGCAATCCCAGGGCCAAGGAGATGGTCACCACGGCTGGAAGCCCCTCGGGTATGGCCGCAACGGCCAAGCTGACGGAGGTTAGGAACATCTCCTCCGCCGCAACCCCTCGGAAGTAGCCCACGGCGAATATGAACACGCACACACCCAGGACCATCAGGCCAAGCTGCTTTCCCAGTCGGTCCAGCTTCTTCTGCAGCGGAGTGTCCTCATCGTCGGACTGGACCATCCTGGCGATGTTTCCCAACTGGGTTAGCATGCCGGTGGAGGTGACCACGGCCTTCCCACGGCCGTGGTCCACGGTGCAGCCGGAGAACACCATATTGTCCCGGTCCGAGAGGAGGGTATCGGACGGAAGCACCTGCCGGGCGCTCTTGCTCACCGGCAGCGATTCTCCGGTGAGGGAAGCTTCGTTGATCTTGAGATTGGCCTCCTCCAGTAGCCGGGCGTCCGCGGAGATGCGGTCGCCGGTGGACAGAATTATGATGTCACCGGGCACCAGCTCGCGTGAAGGAACGCTGAGCTCCTTTCCATCACGGATCACATTGGCCTTGGGGGCTGCCATGTCCCGCAGGGCCTGCATGGTCTTCTCCGCTCGGTAGTTCTGCACGAAACCCAGGACGGCGTTCACCAGCACGATGACCATGATTATCCCGGCGTCCAGGTATTCCTCGGTAGAACCCTTCCATACCCCGATGCCGGCCGATATCAGGGCGGCGATGATCAGGATGATCACCATGTAGTCCTTGAACTGGTCGAGGAAGATCATCAGCGGGGAGATCTTCCGGCCTTCGCTCAGCTCGTTCGGCCCGAAACGGTTCAACCGGTCCCTCGCCTCCTGTGAGGACAGCCCCTGCTCTGTGCTCCCAAGGGCGCCCAGGGCATCCTTCCCGCTCATGGCATGGAACTCGGTCGACATCTAAGACCCGGATGACAAAACGTTTATGATTTATTATAACCGACGCTGGAATTTCCAAAGGAAATGCAGGAAAGCCAGATGTGGACAATTATAAATAATGTATAATACTATAACCGGACGGGATGCACTAGGGTCAACGCTCTGCAGGCGGGGGCCTCGATAACTGGAAAGTCTTACTACGATGTTGGGGACCTCCAGCGGGTACGGTGACATCTGCGCAGGCAGGCGAGATGATAGCAACTGACGGTTTGATGTTCGAGGTCGGGATCATTATGCTGATCGCCTTCATCGGCGCAGCCTTAGCCTCGAAGGCCAAGCAGAGCGTCATTCTCGGATACATTTTGGCCGGGATGCTGATAGGCCCTTACATCTCCGTGGAGCTGTTCGGCTTCACCTACAACGGACTGGTGCAAGACACCGGGTTCATCGAGATGTTGTCAAGCATGGGCCTGACCCTGCTCATGTTCTTCGTCGGCCTGGGCTTCTCGATGACCAAGCTCAAGAAGACCAGGGCTCCAGCTATCATCCTGGCCCTGATGGACGTCGGCCTGGGCATGTTCCTGGGCATCCTGATAGGGTTCGCCCTGGGCTGGCCGATCATAGACACCGTGTTCCTGGCCGGGGTGATATCCATGAGCTCTGTGGCCATCACCGGCAAGGCCCTGGAGGAGATGCAGCGCACCGCGAGCCCGGAGACAGAGTACCTTCTGGGCACGGTCATTGTGGAGAGCTTCCTGTCCATGGTCCTGCTGACCATAGTCGGCGGCCTGATGTTCAAGTCCGACGCGGACGACATGAATATGACCCGCCTGATCATAGGCATACTGGCCTTCTACGTGTTCTTCATATTCCTGGCCATCGTCGTGGTCCCTAGAGTGGTGAAGTACTTCGAGAGCATCAAGAGCAACGAGCTCTTCGTGCTGTTCGCACTGGGGCTGGTGTTCCTCTCCGCGGCCTTGGCCGAGGTGGCCGGGGTGCCCGGGATCATCGGTGCCTTCTTCCTTGGAATGGTCTTCGCAGAGACCAAGCTGGCCGAACGCATAGAGGACCGCATAACGCCCTTCCGGGACGCCCTGGTGGCGGTGTTCTTCATCACCTTCGGGATGATGATCGACCTCAGCATGCTGTATGCCATCGTCCCCATACTGCTCATAGCTATCCCGGTGACCCTCTTCTATGAGCTGATCATGCTAAGCTCGGTTTCTTATCTCCTAGGGTTCTCTTCCAAAGCGGCCACGTTCATCGGCACGGCCATGGTCGGTCGCTCCTCGGAAGCCATCATGTACGCCAGCGTGGGAAGCAACTCTCCGGCCATATCCAAGGGGTCGGAACTGAACCCCTTCGCCGGGGCGTTCTGCTTCGCGATGAGCATGGTGGCCCCCCCGTTGATGAAGCACAGCTCCAGACTGACCCGCTCCCTGGCCAGGATAACACCCAGGTTCCTCATGTACGGGGGCTCGCTCATCAACCGCACCATGAGCAAGATAATCCTCCCATCCACGATCAAGCTGTTCGAGAGGACCCGCCGCCTGGAGGCTCTGGTCATAATCTACTTCGCGGACCTGGTCTGCATAATGGTGCTGCCGTTCCCCTACAACATCCTGGCCTTTGTGTTCGGCGGCCTTATCGTCACCATCATATACGCCACCCTGGAGAGCGACATGTACTCCATCGTGCGCACCGTGAACTATGACAACCTGGGCGTGGTCACCCGGGACCCGGGGCACATCAGCAGGTTCATATCCGGCTTCGTCAGCCTGAGCCTGGTGACCATTCTTTCGATGGCGGCGCTGTTCGCTTTGTGGTGGGCCTCGTCCATCATAGTCCTGTTCGTCTTCTTCATCATCGTCCTGAGCATGTCGCGTAGCGTCTACCAGGTGACGAGAACCCCCGCCTTCAACATCAGCGTCAAGCCGGCCAGGCGCCGCACCCCCCGCAAGAAGCAGAAGCCCTTCCAGCCGAGCTTCACCGCTCCGGGGCCCCGTCCAGACCCAGGCTGGGACTTTGATGCCGCCCCGCCCGAACCGCCCACCACCGCGCCGATACGCCGTACCGATCCGGGCTGGGACCTGGGGCCGCCTGGATTCGAGACGGACGACCTGCCACGGGAATTGTTCGAACCAGCGAAGAAGCGAAAGCCCAAGGAGGTTCCCCCCGCCGAGGCGGAGAGCGATCAGGACAAGTGGAACCGGCTGTGAGCATGAGAATTGAACGGTCCATATCACAGACGAGCCTGGCGATAAGAAGATGATAATGCAAAGGTGCGGACACCGGGATATTAAACGAGGCTAAGGCATGAATTCGTGTTCCGATCCCATTCCTTAGGATTGCCTGGATCCTCTCCTGTTCAATACCCGCAAACCAAGGGTCGCGCTGAAATTCGGACCCTAGGATGCGCCTAAATTCGATGCCTGGTCGATCTTTCAAACGTCGTAGTCAATCCCGTTTTATTGCAGTTTTCTCAATAATGGAGTGACCAATTTTTCCAACATACTAAGGTTGAGGCATCCGCGAGGTTTAGGCAGTGAGGACCCGAACTACGATTATTTCGACTTTCTTCATTCAATAAATTAAATAACTAACCGTTTTATGTTTTATTTATGCCCGAACTTTCAACGACAGGTAAAGGGACCAAAGATAACCCGTGGATATTAAAAACACCCTCTGGAGAATCGGAATTCAACGCCTATCGCGATGAAAGTTCAACTCCACCAGCAGTTGTGGTCAATGTCGGAAAAACAGAGCTCAGGTACCACTTGCGTTGTATTGAGGACCTTCAGGGGATGCTTAAATCGCACGGGGACTGGATGCCTTTAGGCAATGCAGACGAACAAAAACCCGTTAAGGAGGGAACGATCGAAGCGTGGGCAAGATCACCAACAAATCCAATTGGTGGATGGTACGGGCTCAAGAAAGGATTGAGGGGGCGCTTCGCCACGTACATTCCACCGATCATGGAGACTCTTGGTTTGGCTGAGGTCGAACACAACCTGAGAAACAATCGAATGCGGGCTCGGTAAAAAAGAACATCAGCCAATTCGGAATCGTATTAAGATGATGTAAGGTCGGGCCAAATAAATCAAATAAAAATTCATTTTTAGAAATGCTTTGAGTGCGGACACCGGGATTCGAACCCGGGTTCGAAGCTTGGGAAGCTCCAGTCCTGACCACTAGACTATGTCCGCCTTAGGGCTAGTAGATTACAAGTTGTTGTTTAAAGTTTTTCACTTGCCGATGGTCTTCAGCAAGTTCTCCAGCTCGGATATGATCCGATAGATGACCGTCCTTCCGTGCATCGGTATGTTCGGGTCGTTAGCCAGATCGTCCAGCTTTCCGATGGCCCCGGCGACCCTGACATCCAAAGCTTCCCCGTCCTGGTTAAGCTTGGCCTTGGACTCGGTAGCTCCGCGCCTTATGTTGCGGGGAACAGAGGTGTCCTCCGCTAGCTGGTCCAAAACATCGATGATCTGTTTGAGTTTCGTTTTCGCATCATATTCCATGGAATCACTTCCTAATCGATACGGATCGGTCCCTTACTCCGGGGCGGACCTCAGTTCGCCCTTCTCCTTGTAGGTCGCCACCACCATGAGGGTCTTGGTGTCCTTGACCCCTTTCACGGCGGACAGCTCCTCAACCAGGAACCTTTTGAGCTGGCTATAGTTACGGAACTTCGCCTTGACCACTATGTCGGTGTCCCCAGTGACGAGGAACACGTCCACGGCCGGTTTCAGCATGGAGACGCCTTCGCTTACCGTGTCAGCGTCCTTTGTCTCTACCTTGAGGGTTATGATCGCGGTGACCTCCTCATCGCCGTAATATGAGGATAATATCGAATCGTTGTCGCTCTGTTGCACCCGCAACCCTCCTCGCACGCTCATAGCAGGCCGTTCAAACGGCTTTGCTGGACATTACTAAGTGAAAAAAACGGAAGCGATCACATCGCGTTCTCGAATTCCTCTTGCAGATCGATGATTACCTGTTCAAGGACCTCTTCCAGGCTGTTGCTCTGGTATTCCCGGAGGCCCCCGAGTTCGCTTTGCACCCGCGCGACGAAGTTGTTGTTGTCTTTAAGGAATTCAACATTGCAAAGAGACTCTTCCATGATCGTTCACCCCAGTCCAACATCCACGAGCGTTGGTCTGTTTTGGCGAATGAACAGTTCCCTATTTAATAGTTGTCTTAGAGCCTGCTGGCCTCATCCAGACATCTGGCACATTAAATAGATAATTCAATTATTATATATTCAATAGTTTACAAAATCTTCTCCAAGAACAGGGCCGGCCGGTCCTTGCCGAAATAGTTGGCCACGTTCCCCGCGACGCGGTAACCGGCGGACTCCAGGTCCGGCAGGGCTGCGCTGTCCACGGCCGTCTCCAGGGTTATCTTGGACGTTCCCGCTCTCCGGGACGATTCCTCTGCCCCCTTGAGGAGGTCGGAGGCCGATCCGCCGACCATGAGCAGTATCCTGCTCTTTCCCCCCTTCCCCTCGTGATAGACCACCATCCCCGAGGCGCCGGCCACCAGCACCGCGAAGTCGGGTGCCATCATGAACATCTCCAATGCGGAATAGGAGAAGCTCGGTCCGCCCAGCATGTTCGGCTTACCGTCCAACGCGGCTAGATCTCCCTTCTTGGCCTCCTTGACCTTGACCATTCGATCACTCCAGGTGCTTTACCATCATGTAGGCGTCGCTCCCGTCCTCGTAATAACCGGAGCAAAGTGCCAGCACCTTATAGCCTAGAGATAAGTAAAGGTTGACGCCCCCGACATTATCGGGACGGACGCAGAGGGATACGGTCTGCGCATCCTTCTCGGCCATCGACTCCACCCGGGCCATTAACGTTCTGGCTATTCCTCTGCGACGGAGGGAAGGGGTTACGGCCAAGGAGAGGATCTCCGCCGTCTCGTAGGTCCGGGAGATGGAGAACATGATGTAAGCCACAATCTGCTCCTCCTCCGCCACCAACGTCAGGACGTTCTCCTCGCTCATCCGTTCCCTGACGAACGCTTCGTCCCACCGGCGCGGCCCGAAGGAACCCTCCTCCAAGGCCATTATCGCCGGAAGGTCCGACCCTTCCGCCTTCCGTATGCGCACCATCCAGCATCGGCCACAAGCATTATATCGGTTTGCCGGAGGACCGAAATTATGGAATACATAGATGCAGTTCTTCACCAGCCAGTGTTAAAATGTCTCCATTCACCAGCATCAGCTCGCTGCTAAGGTCCCCGGTCACCGACGGCCAGGTGTCCTTGAGGGGCTGGATATACCGGACACGTAGCAGCGGGAAGATAGTCTTCGCCGTGGTCAGGGACTCCACGGGCATAGTTCAGGTCACCGTCAAGAAGGGCAACCTTCCCGACGAGCAGTTCGAGAGGGCCGCTTCCGCCTCCATTGAATCTTCGGTGGAGGTCACTGGCACCATGCACCAGGACGGTCGCGCCCCGGGCGGTTACGAGGTCCGGGCCAGTGATATGAAGGTCATTGGTTCCGCCCTTCCATTCCCCATCACCGAGTATCAGAGCGAGGAGCTGCTTCTGGACAACCGCCATCTGTGGATCAGGTCGCGGGAGCAGACCGCGGTCATGAAGGTCAAGGCCACCCTGTTGGCCGGCGCCCGCGAATGGCTGGCCGAAAACGAGTTCACCGAGGTCACCCCGCCGATCTTCACCCAGAACGCCTGCGAGGGCGGGGTCACACTTTTCAAGTTAAAGTACTTCGACCGGGAGGCGTATCTCAGCCAGAGCGCCCAGATGTATCTGGAGTCGCTGATCTTCTCCCTGGAGAAGGTCTACTCCATAACGCCATCGTTCCGGGCCGAGAAGTCCCGCACCCCCAGGCATCTCACCGAGTATTGGCACATGGAGCTGGAGGAGGCCTGGGTGGACAACGATGGAAACATGAAGATCCAGGAGGAGCTGGTATCTGCCATGGTGGCCAAGGTCCTAGCGGAGCGCAGGGACGAGCTGGAGATCCTGAAGCGGGACATCGAACCGTTGAAAGCGGTCGTCCCGCCGTTCAAGCGCCTGCGCTACTCGGACATGATCGACCTGCTGAAGAGGAAGGGCTTCGACATCGAGTTCGGGGCGGACCTGGGCGCCGTGGAGGAAAGGGCCATTACCGAGGACGAGGTGGCCCCAGTGTTCGTCACCAATTTTCCCAAGCAGTGCAAGGCCTTCTACATGAAGGAGGACCCCGAGGACCCGCGCACCTACAAGTGCGCCGATCTTTTGGCGCCGTTCGGTTTCGGCGAGGTCATCGGAGGAAGCGAGAGGGAGACCGACCTGGACAAGATACTGCAGAGGCTGGCGGCGGCCGGAATCCCGGAGGACCCCTACCGCTGGTACCTGGACCTCAGGCGCTTCGGCTCCGTCCCGCATTCCGGTTTCGGCCTGGGCGTGGAACGCATAGCCAAATGGGTATGCAATCTGGAGCACATCCGGGACGCCATCCCCTACCCGAGAACTGTGGCCAGGGTCTATCCCTGAAGGCGCCGGCCCAGGTCGCAGTAGAGGCGGAAGGCCCGTTCCAGCTGCCACCTCTCCACGTATTCGTCCTTGGTGTGGGCCATGTTCGGGCTCCCCGGACCGCAAACCGCGACCAACGGGTTCACCGTCGAATACACCGCGGCCTCCGTGGCGTACGGAACCGCGAATATGCCGTCAGCCCCCGCGTCAAGCAGTTCCCGTATCAGCGCGGTGTCGGGCGACGTCTCGAAGGCCGGCAGCTCGTACTGCATTATGATGTCGTACGATTCCCCTTCCAGGTTGCGCATGATGCGCTCCCTGACCTCCTTGGCCGTGAGCGGGTAAGGGAAGCGGGCGTTGAGCTGCGCTTCGCATCGGTCGGGAACGATGTTGTTACGGGTGCCGCCTCTTATCGTGGAAACGACCAGGGTCAGGTCGTCCGTCGGCCCCTCGGGGACCTTGAGCATCGGATCGAGCTTGTCCAGCAGCGAGGCCATTCTCATGATGGCGTTGTCCCCGTTCCAGGGCATGCTGGAGTGAGCCGCCACTCCATGCGCCGTCAAGGTCAGACGCGAAATGCCCTTCTCCTTCCAGGCCACCCGGAGGTCGGTAGGCTCGCCGACCAGTACCCCGCTGGCCTTGCGGACCTCCGGACGTTTCACCAGGAACTCCGCCCCGGTCATCAGCTCCTCCTCGTCGGTGGTGATAAGCATGCTGAACGGAACGTCCTCCTCCTTCAGGACCCGGGCCGCGGCCATCATGGCCGCCATTCCGCCCTTCATGTCCGCCGCTCCCAGGCCGTAGACGCGGCCGGCCTCGACCTCCCCATCCTCCCTGGTCCAGTCGTTCCCGGCCGGGACCGTGTCGAGGTGAGCTGAGAAGGCTATGCCTCCCACGCCGTTCGAAGCCAGCATGGCCGGGCTGTCCTGAACTCCACCGACCGTAATGGAAAGCCCGAGCTCCTCCAGCTTGGAGCGCACCAGCTCGAACAGGGCCTTCTTGCCCTCGTTGGTATCGCTGCGCACGTTCAGCAGCTCGATCAGGTTGCGGACCAGTTCTCGGGTCATTTTATCATTTACGATAGAACGGAAGCTCCACGATCTTGGCCGGAACGGCCTCATCACGTATCTGGACGGACAGTTCGGTACCGACCGCGGACAGCTTCTGCGGGACGTATCCCAGGGCCACACCCTCCCTGAGGCAGGGGGACATGTTCCCGCTGGTCACCTTTCCCACTTGTTTTCCGGAGTGCATTATGACGTAGCCGTGCCGGGGAACACCTTTGCCGGTGAGCTTCAACGCCACCAGCACGTCGTACTTGTGCTCCCTCTGCAATATCAGCACGTCACGGCCGATGAAGGGGTGGTCCATCTTGACCACCCAGGGCGGACCGGTCTGCAGAGACGTCTGGCTTCCGTCGAAGTCCGTTCCCGAGAGCAGGTAGCCCATCTCCAGGCGCAAGGTGTCCCGGGCTCCCAGGCCGGCCGGCCTTACCTTGCCGGTCTGTAATAACTTGTTCCAGAGCCAGGCCGCGTCACGATCTTCCACCAGGACCTCGAAGCCATCCTCGCCGGTGTAACCGGTCCGGGCGATGTAGCAGCCCACTCCCTCCCCCTTGATGGTGAAGAGGTCCGCCAGGAAGTGCGAGCTCTTCCCTGTGAGGAATGCGAAACGGCCCTGGAAGCGCTTCAGCGTGGAGAGGTCCGTGGAGCACATCCCCTGCATGATCACCTCGGCCAAGGGACCCTGCACGGCCAAGCACGCCAATCGGGTGGACAGGTCAATGATCTGCAGGTCCCTGGTGTTGCTCCTGACCCATTCGCGCACCCGCTCCACGTTGGAGGCGTTGGGGACCATCAGGTACTGTCCCTCTGCTATGTGATAGGTGATAACGTCATCAATGATCTGACCGTCGGTGTTCAGCAGGTGCCCGTAAACAGCCTTGCCCACCGGGGCCTTGCTTATCGGGTTGGTAAGCAGTCCGTCCAGCTGTATGCCCGCCTGCGGTCCCTTGATCAGCAGGTCGCCCATGTGCGAAACGTCGAACACCCCGCAACCCTTCCGGACCTGGAAGTGCTCCTCGATGATCCCGGTGTACTGGATGGGCATCTCCCAGCCGGCGAACTCCACCATCCTGGCCCCGGCGGCCAGGTGTTCCTGGTAAAGCGGCGTTCTCTTCATGCTCTCACCCGTTCAATGGCGGCAACATTATCAATAGCTTTCCGTCAGGCCCCCAGGGTCTCCTCCAATCTTTGCCGCACGACCTTCGCGGGGACGTCCGGGAGCGATATGTACGTCGTCCGTCCCCCGGTCTCCTCGTTCGTGACCCTCGTTCCTACCAGGCCCTGGTTGGTAAGGTCCTGGAGATAGGACCAGAACATGGTGTGCCCCCTCGGCTTCTCGCCGTATTCCTCGGCCACCAGCTTGTATATCGCTTCCGCCTCCGGCGTCTTCACGTAGGCCTGGTCCTTTATGGCTCGGGCGACCGCCAGAAGCACCATCTTGTGCTGCTTGTCCAGGTCCTCGATCTTGCTCTCGGTGACCACCGAGTACGTGAGCGCTTTCGCCCCGCGCACGTGCTCCGGCGCCAGATGCTCCGCGCCCTCCTCCTCGGCCAGCATTCCGGCCTTGTCCAGGAGTTCGATGGCGAACCGGGCGTCCCCGAACTCCCCGGCGATGTCGGCCATGAGGTCCAGGGAATCCTGGCGCACCGCTCCGGGGAAGAATGCCAGGTCGGTACGGACCTTGAGTATGTCGGCCAGGTCCCGCACGCCGTATTTGTCGAAACGGATGGCGTTGGCCCTCCGGAACGTTGAGGACGAGGCGGCGTCCAGCATGTCCAGTACGTTCTTCTGGGATATCATGATCACCGACATGGAGGGGCGCCCGCCCACCATCTCCTCGTCGAAGCGGGTAAGCTGGTAGACGAGATCGCCGGCCCCTTTCACCAGCAGAACGTCCGCCTCGTCCAGTACGACCACCAGATGCATCTTCCGCTTCTCCAGGTGCTTGCGGATGGAGCGCAGCATCTCCTCGGTCGAGAAGCCGCGGTCAGGAAAGTTCTCGTCGAAGTGCATGACGATGCGGCGCAGGACGGCCACCTCGGTGGAGCGCTGCCGGCAGTTGACTATGATGAAGTCCATCGGCCGCCCCCGTTCCTGGGCGGCCTTGATGAGGTCCAGGCAGAAGCGCTTGGACGTGGCGGTCTTCCCGGTACCCACGCTGCCAATGAGGAACGCGGTCTGGGACATGCTCCCGTCCAGCACCGGCCGGAAAAGCATCTCCAGCCGTTCCAGCTGCTCCTCGCGGTGGCAAAGCTTGTCGGGAACGTAATCGAACGAGAGCTTGGATTGGTCCTTGAACAGGCGTAGGTTTCGCATCTGCATTACCTTCTGGCTCTTATGAATCCGGAGCAGGGGGTGACCTTCACTCCCCTTTCCTCCAGTTGATCGGCGAGCAGGTTCATGCCCAGGGAGTCGGAGGCCACGTGCCCGGCGATTATGGCGTTCAGGTGGTGCTTCCTAACCTCCTCCAGATGGGCTTCCGGGATATGCATGAACACCACCGTGCCTACGCCGGCCTGGGCCAGCTTCTCGTAGATGTCCTTCGGTCCCGAGGTGCCACCGGTCATCCGCACCACAACCTTGCCGGCCTTGCGTTTCTTATCCCCCACATACACCTCAGGGGGATTATTGTTACCTGCGGCGTGCCGGTGCTCCGGCAGCTGCATGAGCATGTCGACCACGTCCCCCACCCTTTTTGGTGACTCCTTCTCCACCAGGTCGTTCAGGAAACGGTCAACGAGGTTATCGGTAACGGAATGAAGGCACATGAGCGGCATGTCCAGGAGTCGCGCGGCGTCCACGGCCTGGTCGTAGTTGGACACGGCGCTGAGGTTGTGCACCTCCCGAATTCTGGGGGTCATGATGTCCTCGGCGACGTTGACGGGAACTCCAAGCTGGGTGTAGATGTACTCGTGCAGGTGCAGCGCCTCACCGAAGGCCGGGCGCGCTCGTCCGAAAGGATGGTGCCCAATGACCGCGTCTATCATCCTGCCCTTCTCCCGCAGTCGATCGGCCAATACCATCTCCCCGGTGGAGATGTCTATTCCCCAGAGGGCTCCCTCGATCTCCCTTTCTGCATCTCCGTACACCAGTCGCGAATCGGGATAGGGATTCCAGAGCGAATCGAGGTCGAATCGGTCCTTCTCCCCCTGGTCCATCTTCCGGTAGCGCTCCTCGGTGCGGCGAAGGTCGTCCTCCATCTCCTCCGCGGTCCGGGGGTCGTTCTCCTTGGCCAATTGAACGGCGAACCGGTAGATCTCTCCAAGCTTCATCGTGATGGAAGAGATGGATGGACTCATAAATTGATTTCTGTCCATACATTGGCAAATAGCATACGCTGTCGCTGACCTTTCGGCAGTTACCCGAGCCTCATTCCAGGAAATGGAACCGTTCGACCAATGGCGTGGTGCTCCACCAACCCCCCAGACCCAAGGTCCGTCCGGCCTTCACCCGGCAAAGTCCGATCAGAAGGAAGATGTAAACGATGTGTTGGTCGATCAGTGGATTGTTGGCCGGAGGCACGTTGGTGCTCCAGAGCAATGCGAACATCAGAATCCCGCCGATGGTGGCTAGGCGCATGCCTATCCCCAGGAGCAGGGCGACGCCCAGCAGCAACAGTCCCAGCATGAACAGCACATCGATAACAGCATTCCCGGCGATGCTGGTGAATAGCGGTTCAAAAATCC
>Ga0302243_1001314_pt1 | contig 17493 bp, 17 predicted proteins | sample AAG_UR_Met_MG_FD_193514 | JGI IMG/M metagenome (GOLD analysis project Ga0302243, IMG submission 193514) | Enriched activated sludge microbial communities from anaerobic digester in WTTP, New Holstein, Wisconsin, United States - AAG_UR_Met | ecosystem: Engineered > Bioreactor > Anaerobic >... | reverse complement strand
AAAAAACAATAGGACAAACTGATTATATGTCGAAATCAGGCGATTACTGTTATTATCCGATCTGGACGCGCGAGCGTCCAGTATTAATGAATTGATGAACTCTTCACGAAATTGACTTGATTAACTGACGAACTCAGGTATTAAATATATAAAAAAACATTATTTGCCTCCGAGAATATAAAGATGGCAGAAGCATTATTTGAAATCGGTAATGTTGAAAAACATAAAATAAAGGTGTACGAGTCTTTGTGGACCGCGAAAGTTCGAATATGGATAGACGATAAGGAAATGGTAAAAACATATCAGATTGGATTTAATGATAAATCATATAAATTTCAAGTAGGAAACACAGAAATTCATGACGTTGAAATAAAAGTTGGTGGTTTAATAACTGCCAAATTTGAGATATTTGTAGATGGTAAATTAATTAGCACGGCATGAATGTTATTTATCATATCTGCCTGAGATTGACACCCATGCTAAAACCAGTAATTATTCGATCAATCAACTGTCAAAGTTAGGTTTTTATAATATCATTTTGGTTTTTATCGCATTTATTTATTAACTATATTTTTATATAATTTTGTATAGCCAGATAGCACAAGTATTGTTAGGGGTTATCATTGCTATTTGCAAATCTGATACTGACCAATCTTTAAAATCAATCGATGGATTTCCATAACTTCCAGTTACTGAATGATACGTCTTATTTCCATTATTATCATCATAATTATAAAGTACGTGAGCATGAATGAAAACGTCATAATAAGTTTCAATCAATACCGTCTTCTCCAGAGATAGCTCGTTATCAATTATCTCTATTATAGTAGAAAAATCTAGATCTTTCATACTGGTCACAGCAATTTTTTGAATTATTAATCCAAAATAGCCTGTTGGATAATCCCGATGGAAAAACTGCTCAGTAAAATAATCAGTATATTTATCCTGGAGGCAGAAAGGATCCGCTGTAGGTAAATTACTACTTTCCTTATTTCTTTCGATGATCTGCATCATCTCGATTGCAGATGGAAAACATGAGTATGGAAAACGTTGAAAATGCTCCGATAAGGAACTTGTTACAAATTCTCTAGATATCATAATGATTGACATTAAAATTGTTAATCTCACTTATAAAAATTATTATAAAAAATCATTACTTAATAAATATTATACCGACAATTACTTACAATTCAAGTTGTCAAAATCTTAGAAAATTCGATAGTGAGGTATCGTTTTAAAAGCTGTTTCCTCTTTGTGTTAACAATTCGAGAAATGCTAGGCGGCTTATCATCTTTTACGCAAATAACATAATCTTCAGATGTTAATGCGTCCAGATAATTTGCTGATTTCAAGATAATCATTTTTTGTGAGGTCGACAGATCCGTACCAATTTTTTTTATAGCATCGATCTCAGCATCTGCCGAAATAATTGAGCTTGATAAGTCGGGCGTATTAGCTACCCAAATAACTTCTAAAATGGCATCAATGAGATCATTCGAAACAGTTCCATCCCCATCTCTAAATTCAATAAGGGCATTTAACGCCTCAAAACCGGGTGTACCTTGATTCTCAATAGCTGTTTTTTTTATTTTTTGAAACAGAACGGTTTTATCAATAATTTTGTTATTTCGAAACCGAGTAGCTATAATATATTCTTTAGCAAATCTTAATCCATATTCTATTTCTTTACATGATAATGGCATCATAATAATCTCATTTAGTAATTGTTTAACTGGGTCAAGTAATGCCCACTGATATTTTTTCTTTAGATTGAGTTCATAAACTAGTCGAATTAATGAAAAAAATTGGGGAGTTACATCTTCATATTCACAAATTCCAGATCTAATTGCATTGATAAGAATTGATATTCGACTCACAATGGAATCGTCAAGGCCTTCAAGTCTTTCAGAGATTAGTATTTCAGTTATTCGATTTTCCCTTTCTACTCCGTCGAAATTATCGAACGCCTTAATAATTGATAGACCACTGGCAGTACATTCATAAGGCTGAAACAAGTTACGAGTTGTTCGATTTTCAATTTCAAATTTTAATTTCTTAATCACGTCTTCGTTAGTAATTTTAGAGACGAGTCCCATCTTTCTCAGACGGGTTAAGTGTATTGATATTGTGCTGGGCGCTTTATTCATTTTTATAGCTATCCGATTGTTGGTCACCGTTCCAGATTTAAGTAATTTAAGAATTGGAACCCCTGATTTTATGGTCCACTTGGCATCATTCAATGACCTATCAGTGCTTGACACATTCGTTACTCCTAGGTGTTCAATGGTGGGGAATCATACGTTTCAAACATCCTTAATACCTCCATTTGTAGCCACATGTCAATCAAGCAGTTATGTCAGACATGACATCAACTGAGCAAACAAGCTCGATAGCATCGTCCGTGGGTGCAAGATTAAGCACGGAGTCGTTGACTAAGAAGCGTGTGACCGCCGGGAAGCTGACCGATACTGGGGAGACCTTCATCCCAAAGACCCTCGATACCCGGGTAAGTCAGAAGAACGGTGAGTTCTTTGTGCTCGCCGGGGACATGGAGGATGGGCGTCCAATAGAGGTCGTGTTCTCCTCAGAGAAGCTGCACAGGCTACTAACAACACATTGGGATCGATTGGTGGGTAAGCAAATCACCCTGAGCGGCCGGGGCAGCGGGTATGATAGGGAATACGTGATCGAAATGGTGGGCTGAGGCCCCCAACTTTTTCCCAATACCATGGCGGCCAAGAGATTTTGTAAAAAATTGGCCACATTTGAGGAGTGGCAACAGAACGCCCGAGATACTGCTTATAAGAGGAAGATCGAGCGGTTGCACGGGCTGCACCCCACTGCTACTTTGTCGCAGCTTGATAGGCACCCCCGAAAGAAGCAGAAACCTCTGGGAGAAGTGAAAAAAAGGATTCCTGCCAAAATGAAATTGAGTGAATTAACCCCGAAGGAGCGAAACCTGCGATCGAAAGCTCGTAAAGTTTTCTTCGATGTTAAATCGGGAAAATCCCTGGAAGCCGCCTCCAAAGATTACCGGATTAAACCAGAGACGGTGAGGCGGCATGTCGATGGATTTGTGAAGGAATCCGGTCGGTGGCGAGTGAAGCGGATCGTGAAGAACGAGATGTCAATGCGGATATATTCCCGAGGTCGTGAGCAACACATACTGGTCCCGGATGTCCGGCAGGCCTCTATCATAGGGCGTTATAACAATGCCGTAAAGAATTATCTGCGAACCCATAACGAGTCATTTCTATCGCCGTTTGTGGGGCTGGTGATTACGGATTCGCATGGTGTAGCACATCGCCTGGAAACTGACCCGAAGGCTCTTTACATGATCTGGGAGCGGAAACCAGAGGAGCAGCAACGGCCGATATACGATGATCTGGGTTGAGCAAATGGATGATGATTACACATTGAATCGGCTGAACCGGAAGAGGGAGCTGACCTTAGTAGAGCAGCTTATCTTGACCGGGGGATACTGCGTTCTCTGTGGCTATCATCTCGACCCCCAGAACATTGAAATGCATCATGTCGCGGGAAGGAAACACGATGATTTCATGATGCCAGTATGTCATAATTGCCATCAGACCCTCTCGAGAGCGCAATCTAGCTGGCCGAAGGAGTGGTTATCGTCCAACCAGCCTCCTGAGATGGTCATGGCTCTAATATTGAGGGGGCATTCGGATATTGATAAACTTAAGTCCCTTCAACTTCGGGAGATATCTAATTTTTATATTGAAAAATGTCGGCGGGAGGGCGTTTAATGGAGGAGCGAGACATCGCGACTCGCTGTTATACAATTCCCTTAGAAAAAAAGAGTGGGGGCCCTTACATCCCAGATAAATCACACCCGACATTTGACCGATACTTATGTTTTGATACGGAAACAACCACCGACCCCCGGGAATCCTTAAAATTTGGATCGGCAAAATTAGTCATTCAAGGGAGTGTCGCCTACACCTGGCTGTTTTATGATGAGCGAAATATTGCAGATAAAGAAATTGCGATACTAGAATCGTTTGAAAATTGCATTTTGTTGAAGGTTAGGGATTTTGTTGAACGAGTGTTTCTACCAGAAATATATGATAATAAAACCCCGCTAGTAGGATTCAATCTACCATTCGATCTCTCAAGAATGGCAATTAGAGTTGGGTATGCCAGAAAAAGTAGTAGGGGCGGTTTCTCATTCACTCTGTCTCCAAATTATCCTCATCTATTAATTAGGCACATAAACAGCCACTATTCTCAAATAAAATTTATGAAAGGTCGTCCAGATAAGAAGAACTATTTTGGTTATGACCTGGGGTCAAATGATTTCCCTGGTCATTTTGTTGATTTACGCACCCTCTCTTTTGCCCTGACCAATCAATCATATTCATTGAACAGAGCGTGCAAACGATTCGGTGTTCCTTATGGAAAATTGGAGGTGGAACAGCATGGGAAAGTAACTCCTGAGTATGTGAAATACAATATAAATGATGTTGAAATCACTCACCTACTTTTCCAACAACTGTTGGCAGAAGTTCAGCGGTATTCGCTGGACGTCGATATCACCAGATTGGTGTCCCCGGCCTCGGTGGGCAAGGCCTACCTGAATGCCATGGGCGTTATCCCCTTTTTGGAAAAGAATCCCGAGTATCCACCAGAGCTGCTGGGGAAGATCATGGCCTCTTACTTTGGCGGGCGCTCGGAGGTCCGCATCAGGCTCGAGCCCCGGAGTATACGATTGCTGGATTTCCTCAGCATGTACCCTACCATGTGTGGAATTCTTGGCATATGGAAATTAATCATCTCGGAGCGGATCGATTATGTGGATGTCACCGATGAAGTGAAACAGCTTATCCAGGACATCGAGTTAGACGATCTTCGTGATAAGGAGGTGTGGAAGAAGTTCAATGTCATCTGTGAGGTTGTTCCGAATGAAGACGTCTTTATCGTGCGCAGCGATTTCAATAGCGTTAATTACAATCTCGCTACTGCTTATTTAACAGCGGATAAGGCTTTGACCTACACACTAGCCGATGTTATTTCCTCCAAGTTACTTACCGGAAAGAACCCAAACATATTGAAGGCAATCAGATTCGTCCCCATAGGCATCCAGGATGAATTATGCAATCTGAAAATGGTCGGGGATCATGTTATTGATCCCAAGAAGGATGATTTTTTCATTGCATTGGCTACCTACCGACAATTCTGCAAAGAACAAATCAAGGCCGCCGTTCGAAAGGGTGATACGGATGAGGCCGAGAGGTACGACTCCATTCAGAATGCGGTAAAAATCATTCTCAACTCCACCAGCTACGGCATATTTGTACAAGAAAACGTTCATTCCGAGGAAGGAGACGTGAGAGTATTCAGCTCAAGCGACCCCTTTGAATCTCGCCAATCGGTCATCGAGAAGCCAGGTCCTTTCTTCAACCCCATAATAGGTACAATGGTTACTTCCGCAGCGCGGTTGGTTCTGGCGATTACTGAGTCGCTCTTACTAAGGCGAGGTGCGGTCTACGCCTTCTGTGATACTGACAGCATGGCGGTACCACCCGAGAATGTGGAAGAGATCCAATCTTTCTTCCAAGGCCTCAATCCATACCCATTTCGGGCTGAGCTGTTCAAGGTGGAGAAATATAATTTTGATGAACAGGGCAATCTGGTCGATCTCAAATTTTTAGGTATATCAGCCAAACGATATGTTCTGTATTACGAAAAGAACGGTCGATTCATCATTCAAAAGGCTTCTTATCACGGACTAGGGCACATCAAAAATCCGTTCAAGAATGTCGATGACAACCAATGGATTGACGAGATTTGGATGGATTTTCTACTGAAATATCATCAAAAAATTTCCGAGGAAGAGCTGAACTTAAAATATTCCGACTCCTACGCCATATCTCCTTTCACTGTCACAACTCCCAGGTTGTTGCAACGATTGAATGTTCTGAACACCGGTTCGGATTACAATGATCAAATAAAACCGTTCAATTTCTGCATTGTGGGGGTGGCCAATAAAAGAAAAGATCGATCCGACCAGGTCGTGAAGCCATTGGCTCCATTCACAAAATATCCTCAGGAAGCAGTGCATAGGCCGTTCGTCGATTACACCACGGGGAAGGTGCTCCAAGGTCCAGAATATTGGAAGCCTATTGAAGACGTGCTGTTTCGGTACATCACACATCCAGAATCAAAATTCAAGGGTGAGATGGGTGAGCTGAGCAGGAGGCATATCCGGGTGAAATCGGTTTTTTGCATTGGCAAAGAATCGAATAACCTGGAGCGGTCAAGGTATTTCGGTATCAGTAATGATGACCTGATCACCTATGGTGAAAATGCCTCGGATAATACGGAGAAGCAAGTGGAGACGTTTCTGATGTCGCTAAGTCATAAGAATGCCAAGCGTTTCCAAATAGAACCACGGATGCTGGCTCGCTGGAGGAAGGCAATCCGTCAGGGTAAGCACCCCAAATTTCAGGCCCGGTCCAAGGAAAGAATATTACGGGCTATGAACACCAGGGCTGTGTAGTATACTAAGCAAATACTCCTCCTTTCAATTTCTTCAGCCTAAAGGCGATCAATGCGAAATGCCCGAAGGCCAGTAGTCCCACAATGATCATCGCTAACATGAATAACCAGAGCAAAGAATTTGCTTCAGGTTCAACAGCCAATTGCGTGGAGCTGAGCCACATGAAGAATAGAGCTGACAGCATTTCAACTCCAGGCCTTTTCAATTCCGTGATAATCCTAGCGGCCTCCTTGGCCAATATCGAATATTGATTATCCGGCCCTATGGTAAGATCGATCAATTCCTTTGAAAAGTAAGTAGAAGCCGCTTTTCCGGTCAGCAGATGCGCATACACATAGGTCCGATAGAAAGACCAGGCGGTATTCAATAGAATTTTAGGAAGAGAGATCGCGAACAGAAAAACCGAGGATAGGAGCAATGCCTGGTAGATCAGCTCCACGGAAACAGCCATAGTGGTGTTATCTCGGTGACAGGTAATGAGGGTATCCCAGTGATAGGGGGGATATCACCGTTATATCCCTCTCCAAAACCGTCTTCAATGTACCTCTTGCATGTCCTTGCTTATTGTATATTGAATAGGTAGTAATCACTTTCACATACCCCACAGGTAAGATTATTATTAACATTAGATTTATTCTAATCAATGGATGATATATCACCATTCTCTTACATCTGCGATGATTGTGGTCACACCTGGAAACCCCGATCGGAGAATCCAAAGAGATCGCAATGTTCCAAATGTAGGTCGAGAAACGTTTCCAAGGTTGATCGTGCGACGAAGGGGGTTCAATCACAAATCAATAACACGGATTGCATCATCCAATCCACCTCGCAGAAAACTTATGGCAAATTATCATCCATACCAACGATTCTTGCTGACGATCCCGATATCAAGGATAAACTAAAAGAGTTGGAATTGGCCAGGATCGAGAGGCAAATCGCTGAAACAAAGGGAGAGCTAAAAGGTCCTCTGGCCTTAGATCGACTTATTTCGAGCTACAAAGTCCTGCTTTTCAATCTAAATGATAACGGCCATTTAACCGACGTAGATTATGAGAGATTGGCTAGTGAGTGTTTCTGGTGCGGGGAATACGATATGGTCTTTGAGGAGATTAGCGCTGACCATTTTGGATGGAGATGTTATAGTTGTGGAAAGCAAGTTCTTTAATTCTCATCACATTATTTTTGCAGGATAGTGGGCGATGCTCCATACTCTGTATGTAAGGATACGATCATTGTTTGTAATATATCACAAAAATCTGGTGCGACATCCACTATCCCCAGGTTACCTGGGTAATAATCCATGGGTGTAATTTTATTATCGGGGTATCTAGTTAATGCTTCATGCGGAGCTAGATAATACGCCAAAATCGAAATAATCAATCCCCACCTTAAGAAGGTCATACACTCTAATTTATCCTCTTCGGATAATTGTTGATGATCCGAACTTTGAATAATTTTTTCAATCTCATGTTTCAAATCAACAAGAAATGAAATATTGTTCTTTATTTCCAACAATGATCTTCTGGCGCAGGCCTCCAAAGCCGATTCGCATTCATCAATTCTAATGATGTCTTTAATGATTTTTTGAAGATTAGGATCAGAAATTAATGGAAGGAATTTTTCAATATCAAGAATTTTAATACAGGCGGTCATTGTTTTATGACTAACATGAGCGTCCTTGTGCAACCAAAACAAAATCGATTTTAATGTCTTTTCAACAGCCTGCTGAAGATGATATATCGAAGCTGAATAATGTTCACAAAAATATAGGCATCTACTAGATGCGAGATCGATTTCAGCGCATCTTAAAAAATCAATTGCTCTCTGACGATTAGTATTCATAGATCGTATTTATCCACCTTTTAATGATCTGACATAATCAATTCTGTTGATTATTTCATCTTCATCAATATATTTCATTGCATCAATATATGAACTTTCAATTCTGGGATTTATTTTCTTTTTTCCTGAATTTCGTATTAATAAAAGCGTTGAAAAAGTATCTAAAGCAAATCTTCTGAAGAGATCATACTTACCATATTGATCGATACGCTTCCTTTTCATCGGATCCAGCGACTTATAATCACAGAGGATGTCCAATGAGAATCTCATCAGCTCCATAAAATTCGTTATTCTTCCGTCACTAGTTGATTTCCCATAATAATCGATTCGTTGACCATCCTTGAGCGTGAATAAGTCATATTTATAATCGCAATCATCGACACCAGCGACAATAAAGCCAATACGTCTGATCATGCATCCATAACAACAACCCAGGTTGCATCCGAACCGTGATGATATGCAAGAATGTGTATTTTTTAAATAATCATTCCTTCTGGACGATGCGAACATCTCTGATTTAGTATTATTCTCGAAAGGTGTGATGATGTTAACATCATAGTTGAGAAATTCATGTAGTAATCTCACAGTAGATTTTTGAACAATCGGATCCGATGTGTAAGTAATCCTATCGAATAATCCGAACGATGGTTGGTACATCGTCGTCCCACATTCACTCAGGATAATTTTATCCGCATTATGATCAAATGCACAAATACCACCTAACAGTAAGTACAAAACACCTCTCGTTTGCGAATACCCCTTGCTGATTTGCTTTGGGACTGTGATCGTATCTAGAGGAATTCTGTCCGATAGAAGTACATTCTTTTCAAGATGTTGTAGATAACCAACCAATCTTGTTGTTTTACTATGTTTGATGTTCAAGGCGATAATATCATCGTACTTTATCTTAGAAGGCCTTGTTGCAAAATCCAACCTGACACTTTGCCAACGCCAAACAATTGAATTCTAATTTATTTATATTGTTACCAATATTGTTTACAAAATATTTAAGTGTGGTCCAATCCATTCGCCAGCTGTTCAAGGAAGGTGACTGGATTGGTTGCCACGGTAGTAGAAATAACATCCGAGATATTCAAGTTTGACGGTCAATCGCGCCTCGACACCTTCAGCATCGACCTTGGTCGATGCTCCGAGGTCGAGGCGCACCGATTGCAGCTGGCCATGGAAGGTATCCGGAAGAACGTCGATTCGTTCCCGTTCTGGCAGCGGAGGAAGAGGGTCGGCCGACCCTCTTCCGATGAAAGGACGATCATGATAGGTTTCCTTATCCAACAACTATTCCGCACGACCTTCCGCGATGCGGAAGGTCTGCTGCACATGCTGAGCTGGTACTTCAGGATCGACCGCGTGCCGGATCATTCCGTGCTATGCAGGGCGATGTCCAGCCAACGCTGGACATCGCTGCTGGAGAGGTTCTTCTCATTCTTACTGGATCGTCTGCCGAAGAGGAACGCTATTGTCGCTACGGATGCGACCGGCTACTCCGGTCGCAAGCGCGGATGGCGCGAGACGCCATACGCGCATCGACCGAACGAGGACTGGGTGAAGACGCACGCTGCCATCGAGGTCGACCATTTCCTCGTCCTGAGCTACGAGCTCACCTCCTCGAACGTGCATGACAGCCAGGTGTTCTCGGATGTCTGGATGAAGTTACCTGGGAACATCGTTCCAGTCCGCAGCCTGGCCGATTCGGCCTACCACGGCGAGGCATGCCTCGCCGCAGCCAGGCTGCACGGGGCGACACCGTTGCACAAGATCAAGAAGAACGCCAAGGGCCTGATGGAACATCGGATCAACTACAACAAGCTGGTGTTCTTCGCCCACCAGTTCCCGCAGCGCTTCGCCGCCCTGACGGCGAAGCGCAATCATGCTGAAACAGTGTTCAGCATGATCGGCAATCTGTTCGGTCATCGTATCCGATGCCGGAAAGATGACGCGAGGAAAAACGAGGTTCGTTGCAAGCTCATCATGTTCAACCTTCATCAGCTGGCAGTGACCGGGCTAGCCCGGTCACTGTAATTTTGCAACAAGGCCTTAGAATCTAAAACACCAACGTAACTATCAGCACCACCGGAAAATAAACACACAGCCTCCTTTTCCTCCATTTCCGGTTTGAAAATCGTTTGATATGATGAATGGGGGATTAACTCGAATTTAATGTCCTTTGAAAAAATGGTCAGACCTAATTCGTTCAATATGGAAGTAACGGCTGCCTCATTAAGGTCGTGTAGTGTTGAATGAGTGATTGGGATACGGACAACAATCGAACCAGTTCGCGTTTTTTTATGCTGTAGGAGATACCGCTCCAATTCATGGAATGCAACAGCAGTAACAAAAAGATCGTATTCATTCGTTGATATATCTGAGTAAGGTCCAAATTCCGACTCGGCCTTGTATGAATTTGGAATCGGTATTGGGGGGAGTTCGATACCATTATTCAATATCTTAATGTTTATTGGAATTTGAGGCGCAAATCGTGTCATTAAGCACCCTCGAAATCAATGATTTAATCATCTCGTCTGGGAGTGAATCCAAATCGTCATTTTGTTTAACCATCGTAGATAGTAAACTCGTCGAGACCTCATCGGAAATGTAATGAAGGCTTGATTCCAATCTTTTTTGGTCTTTGTATGGTAAATTCAACATTGCTGCCTTTATCTCCTTGGATTCAAGGGTGGCGGTGAACAACTTTTTTAACGATTCAGACACGATCTTATTAGCAAAATCGTGATAGGTAATTTTCTGACCATGTACTAATGAGATTATTACGTCGGTCGAGACATTAATTACGAATTCATCAATTTCAGAATGCGTAATCTTGAATCCGCTTTCAACCTTCAATCTCTCCCAACATATCTTCATCCCTTCCTCGACCAGGAACCTGTCGGAATTCGTGAGTTCGCGACTGGCAACTTTAATAATTGCGTGAGTCAGTGCATTTTCATAATCTCCTGTTCTTGAATATTCATCTACAGTGAGGGAGTATACTCGATATCCAATTCGGGCTAGTTTAAGGGAGAATAGAAGACTCTGCATTCCAGGATCGGACGATGCAATGACCTTTATTGCCATGGAGGAAACCCGTTCAAAATTTCCGATTGCCAGGTATGTTTGAATGTTTTTCACTCCCTCGATTACACCAGCACTTTCTCCTAGCACTGATGTATACGAATAACCTGTTCTTCCCCCCATGAAATAAACATTGTTCAATCTGATAAATAAAAGATTTTGTTTAATTATAATAATCGTATTAATTTTCTTCTAATTTATTATCAACGACTCTGGCGCTAAATCAGTCCCTTGAATTGAAATTCATCTAAGCCAGCATACGAATGTTTTGCGTCGCAATCTTCGAACGAACCTCGTTTTTTCGTCCAATTTTCGAGCGATACCTTATCCTGTGTCAGATTTTTGAATAATGACGCACGACTCGAGGAAAAATGATGTACGATGCAAGCTCATCGTGTTAAGCCTGCATCAGATAGCAGTGCACGGACTAGCTCGATCACTGTGATTTTGCAACAGCGCCTAATTAATAAATAACAACAATTGAAATTGATGTTTATGTTGTTTTTCAATAATTAAACCAATAAATATAGATTTATGAAAAATATACAAAATTTGGTGAGGGAAGTTGGGAGATACCCCAAGACATAAAGTTTTCATCAGTTACCACAGTGCAGACAAAGAATTTTTTAAAAAGTTTGAAGGTATTTGTGAAAACTCGATAGTCAATTGGTCTGTTGACTTAGGGGATATACCTGATGGTACTTCTACTGAAAGAACCAGACAAAGAATTAGGGATGAATACCTACGAGATTCATCCGTTACTTTGGTACTTGTGGGGGAAAAGACCTGGCAGAGGAAACACGTTGATTGGGAGATTGGATCAAGCATAAGGAACACTGAATACAACCCCCGGTCTGGATTGTTAGGTGTGATTTTACCAAGTTATCCCAGAAGTAAACCTAATGAGTATAATCCATACACGATTCCACCAAGATTGCACTACAATGTGGAGAATGGTTATGCATTGATGTACAACTGGACCGACGATCCAACATTGATACAAAAGTGGATTCATGAAGCATATTTGAGAAAGAGCAAAATCAACCCGGACAACTCATATCCATCGTTCGTAAACAATCGCTCTGGAGATAGATGGTATAATTAGTGGGCTTAATATGGAATCATCAATAGAAAATTCTCATAGCAAGGTCACATTGCTAAGATTGAACGATCAGATCGATTGGTATGACCGAAAAAGTATCTCCTGTCAAAATAAATATAAAATATTAAAAATTATTGAAATCATTATTGCGGCATCAATTCCCACGCTTGCATCGTTCCTACAAATAATGTTATTGTACGCTGCATTGGGGAGTGCGATACTGATTATCGAGGGGATTATTCAGATAAATCAATATCACAACAACTGGCTAAATTACAGGTCAACTTGTGAGGAATTAAAGCATGAAAAATTTTTATTTTTAGCGAATGCCGGGCCTTATTCATCATTCGATATGCCAGAACAAATACTCGCAGAGAGGGTCGAATCATTAATATCCAGGGAACACGCAAAATGGGTTACTTGCCGAGAATTTTCGGAAAATAAAAAATTTTAATTGAACATTGATCTTTACACACGATCAGTTAGATTGTATCATAAAAATTGTGATTTTATTAATAACTTCTTTTAATAATCTTATCGGGTTCGAAAATTATTATTAGGTAATTAGTAGGAAAAATATTCGCACTGTATAATGATATTTTTAGCACTCTGTCGTCACTCCATATATACCACAAACCCCATTCAAACCTGAGTGGTGGGTATGGAAGTCGATTCTCAATCCTATTCCGAGCAGCAGACTAGGAAACTGAGAATTGATGTTTTTCTAAATGAACAAGGTTGGGATGTTTCCGACCGTTCCCAAGTGATTGAAGAAGTCGATACCAAGCAATCGGATTTTGTTTCGAATACTTATCGAACATATGGGGATACCTACGGAAACGGGAAAGAGAGCCGCTATGCCGATTACTTGCTTTTGGATTCAAACGGTGCAGCGTTAGCTATAATCGAAGCCAAGAAGACATCTAAAGATCCCCGTACCGGCCAGAAGCAAGCAGAACAGTATGCCGACGATGTTAAAGTTCAAACGAGCAGGGATGTATTTGTCTACTACACCAACGGCATAGACATTTGGTTCTGGGATCGGCAACGATATCCTCCCCGAAAGGTAGCAGGATTCCATTCCCGGAAAGATTTGGAACGTTTTAGATTTCAGATCGATTATGCCGAAAGCGGTCCAATGGATGTCAATACCACCATTGTCGATCGACCCAAGAGCATTGAAAACGTCAAGCGTATCCTGGAGCACGTAGAAAGTGGTCATCGCAAAGGTCTCATCGTCATGGCCACCGGTACGGGAAAAACCAGAGTAGCCATGGGCATTATTGATTCCCTGCTCCGGCATAAAAGGGTGCAGAAGGTGCTTTTCTTGGCCGATAGGAAAGCTCTCCGAGATCAGGCATGGTCCAAGGGATTCCTACAATTCTTCCCCAATGAATCCCGTTCCAAAATACTCGGGGGAGTGTTTGAAAAAGAGTCTCGCTTGTACGTTTCCACCATCCAGACTTTCATGGAGATCTACAATCAGAAGGATGATGACGGACGATTTCTGATCTCCCCTGGTGAATTCGATCTAATTATTTCCGATGAAGCACATCGTTCTATCTACAACAAATGGAAGGACGTTTTCGAGTACCTGGATGCTATTCAAATTGGTTTAACGGCAACACCTGCACAATTCATTGAACGAGATACCTTCCGATTCTTCGATTGCCCTAGTGAGTTGCCAACCGCCCTTTATGACTACCGGGATGCCGTGAATGACGGGATCCTTTGCGACTTCCGCGAGCACATCGTCAGTGCCAAAACAAAATTCCAAATCGACGGCATCACTCCCAAAGATCTGACCGACGAACAGAGGGAGAAGCTAATCGAGAAGGGAATCGATCCGGATGAATTCAATTTCGAGGGTTCCGAACTGGAAAAGAAGGTGGCAGTTAAAGGCACATCAGAAGCCATCGTCCAGGAGTTCATGGATAATTGCTTAACAGACGAATCCGGAATGCTCCCATCCAAGACAATATTCTTTGCCATAAGTAAATCTCATGCTTACCGTTTAGAGGAAGCCTTCAATACTCTTTACCCGGAGCACAGGGGTACGCTAGCCAAAGTTATTGTTTCCGAGGATTCTCGCGCTCAATCACTAATCGAGGAGTTCTCAAAAAATGATCTCCCCCGAGTAGCGATATCCGTAGACATGCTGGATACGGGAATTGATGTTCCCGAAGTGTGCAATTTGGTCTTTGCCAAGCCGGTATTTTCTTTCATCAAGTTCTGGCAAATGTTAGGAAGGGGAACCAGATCGAACGCTGCCTGTAAACGTAAGGATTGGTTACCTAACGGGAATAAAGAATTCTTCATGGTCTTAGACTTCTGGGGAAACTTCGACTACTGGAAGATGCACACGGAGAAAGAGGGTAGTGGGCAAGGCGAAGCTCTCACAACAAAAATCTTCATGACACGCTTGAAGCAGCTTGAACTGCTAACGCGATTGAAAGATTCCAGGGTTCCAGCTCTCAGGCAAAAGATTATTGGCGATGTGAATCGCATCCCCAGGGACAACGTAACCGTGCGGAAGCGGGAGAATGAAATTATTAACGTTCTCAAACCACGCTTCTGGGATAGCGTTGGTATTGATCCTATCGACTACACTCGAAGGTTCATCGGTCCTCTGATGAGATACGTTCCTGGAGTGGATGCGGAGGAGCATAAATTCGTTCTCAAGTGTGAAAGATTGGCGTTGGCGATACTGCAGAACGACAAGGAAGAGATAAGCCGGCAGATGAAGGCTATTGGCACAATAATGAATGAGCTGCCCAGTACTATTGAGGCGGTGGCGGAGAAAGAGAAGTTCATTGATGAAGTGAAAACACCAGAATTCTGGGAGAACATTACTTACGACGATACGCAACGGTTGATCGATGAGCTAGCACCGTTAATGCCTTACCGTTCACAAGAGCCACGTTCAACCATCGTAATCGACATGAGCGATTATGTCAAGCAGCGTACGCTTGACAACTTCGATTTCGAAGATCCACCTTACGTCCGTCAATTCAAAGAGCGTTATGAGGAACGCATCAGGACGATGCTGAGGAGCCACCCGGTCCTGCAGAAGATCATCAGGAATGAGGGATTAACCGAGGACGATCTCCTTCAGTTGGAAACCGACCTTCAGGAACAAGGCATCGCCATTTCTGACGAGAAAGCTCAATCCGAGGGCAAGCACACCCTGGTGGAACTGATAAAGCTGGTCCTGAAGCTGAAAGGGGATGACCTTAAGCAAAGGGTGGAAAAAGCGTTCGATGATTACATTGCGCAGAATAACAAGAGGTATAATGCAGAGCAGTTGGTGTTCATCAAGACCATTCAAACTTACTTCGCTAGACGTAAACACGTAGAGATCAAGGATCTCTGGGGCGCTCCATTTACGAACTTAGGCACCAACGTGCCGGAACCGATGTTCGGAGAAAAGGACCTTAAGGACTTCATCAACATCTGCGATGCCATTGAAAAGGATCTTTACGGGGGAGAGGTTTAGAATTGAAGAAATGGGATTTGCCGAAGGGGTGGGAGTGGAAACACCTAAGGGATGTTTCCTCGGTTCGAGGGGGCAATGGGGCACCTCAGAATGATAAATATTTTGAAAATGGGAAATATAATTTCATCAGAACCTCAGATTTGGGGATTGTTGGTAAGACCTCAAATCTTGATTGTAGTAGGGATAAAATCAATGATGCGGCAGTTATGGAACTGGGTTTTCGCCTTATTCCAAAGTATTCGACATTAATCCCAAAGAGTGGAGCCTCGACCTTTTTAAATCATAGGGCCCTAACCACTAAAGACTCGTATATTTCATCTCATCTGGCAGCCATTGTACCAAAAAGTGGCATCGATCCGAAATTCATATATTACTGGTCTATAACCTTAGACACGAAAAATATCACAAACGATGTAAACTATCCATCTCTAAGACTTACTGATTTGGAAGCGGTGGATATTCCGGTCCCGCCACTCGGAACCCAACAAAGGATCGTTGCCATTCTCGAAAAGGCAGAGGAGATCAAACACCTTCGTGCCAAGGCTAATGCTCAAACCCAGAAGCTGATTCAAAGCGTATTCCTGGATATGTTTGGGGACCCGATGAAGAATACTAAAAACTTTGAGAAAAGAAGACTGGGAGATCTTGTTGACTCAATAAAAAAAGTTGATTCCAGTTTATTAGATCAATTCCATTATATCGACATCGACTCAGTAGATAATTATCTTAATATCATTAGTAATCCAAAAATTATTGCAGGAACCGAAGCACCATCCAGGGCTCGCCAGCTTGTCAGAAAAGATGATATTTTGTTTTCAACGGTCAGACCTTACCTAAAAAATATCGCAATTGTACCTGAATATCTTGATGGACAAGTTGCTTCAACGGGATTTTGCATAATAAGATCCAAGATTCCAGAATTTGTACCATTTCTATTTCATCTCTTATTGTCTGATTCGTTTGTTGATTCGCTCAAAGAATTCTATAGAGGGGCGAATTATCCAGCAATAAGTCCAAAGGATTTAATGGATTATCGTATTCCTTTTCCATCCATCGATCTTCTTGTTAAGTTTAATTCAAGAAGCCGACAGATAGATACCAATTTAAAAAATCAAAGAAAATTTCTGAATGAAATGACGCGGTTTGATGAGTTATTGACGTCAAAGGCATTCACTGGAGAACTGGTCGCATGAGACTCGCCCCCGAAATTAAATCGAAAATTGATGCCCTTTGGGATAAGTTCTGGTCCGGGGGGGTGTCCAATCCACTGCAATCGATTGAACAGATGTCCTATCTGATCTTCATGAAGAGATTGGAGGACATGGATGTTCAAGAAGTCAAACGCGCTAAGGCCATTGGTTCAACGTATTCCTCGGTATTCGAAGGCAAGGAAGATTGCAGGTGGTCAAACTGGAAGCACTATCCTGCCGAGCAGATGCT
>Ga0302243_1001304_pt1 | contig 17600 bp, 17 predicted proteins | sample AAG_UR_Met_MG_FD_193514 | JGI IMG/M metagenome (GOLD analysis project Ga0302243, IMG submission 193514) | Enriched activated sludge microbial communities from anaerobic digester in WTTP, New Holstein, Wisconsin, United States - AAG_UR_Met | ecosystem: Engineered > Bioreactor > Anaerobic >... | reverse complement strand
GGTCAGCGTATCGATCACGAACTGATTCACGAACCGGCCTTTCTCCTTGTTCGCTCTCCTGGCATCCCCTCCAAAGCCCTGCGGAAGGCAGCACTCGGCGTCCGCGCGGACCATGAAGTGCGTATCGACGAACTCCCCGGCGGTCCTCTCCGCCTTGACCAGATCGGGCCGGATGTCGATGATCCTGGACGTCTCGATTATGCCGCCGTGGCCGTCGGACAGCCCCTCGCACACATCCGGTTTTTTCAGGTAGGCCAGCTCGTAGTCGCTGAGGAACATGACCTTCAGACCCTGCCGCGCCGCTCTCTCGCAGGCCAGTTTGATGGCGGCCCGGTGCACCGATCCCAGATGGCCGGAGACGATGACCACCTTCTTGATGCCATTGCGCTGAAAAGCGTCCAGGATGTCCATCACCAGGGCGCGGAGCGTGTCGAAGCTTATGTCTATGGTCCCGGGAAAGTTCCTGGTTGAGGAATGCTGGCCATAGTTGATGGTCGGGGCGACGATACCGTTCACGTTGTCGCTCACGGCCTTCACCACGAACTCCGGCTGGAAGGTGTCCGTACCTAGCGGCAGGTGGGGGCCGTGCGCCTCCATGGCCCCTATGGGCAGGAAGACGATGGGGTCCTTCCTGACCGCCTCCGCGAAGGCGGTGGACGACATCTCGTCCATCCTCATTGATCCACCTTCTTCTCCGTGTCGATGAGAGGGGTCATGCAGACCGGGCAAAGGCCCCTTCTCAGGGCGTCGTTATGATAGGCGTTCATGAGCTGGGCGTCGATCTCATCGACCCTGGTCTTATCGATGTTCTTCTTGCAGCGGGGGCAGTGTAAAGACATTCTCGTCCCGGAAGGTTATGTTCGGAAATCAATTTCAATCCTTGCCCCGCATGGATTAAATCCGCTGACGCAGTTCTCCGTTCATGCGCTTGGCCTGCCTGTTCTCCGGCGGAAAGGACTCTACGTACGCCGCCCACCTCTTGGAGCAGGCCGGACATGAAGTTGTGTGTCTGGTGACGGTGGTTCCTGAGGATCCGCACTCCTGGGTGTTCCACACCTTGAACCTGGAGCACCTGCCGATGATGGCCAAGGCCATGGGAAAGGACCTTATCGCCGTTCCCTCGAGCGGCGAGGAAGGTGCCGACCTGGCCGCTCTGGAGGCCTCCTTGACCGGACTGGACGTTGAAGGCGTCGTTACCGGGGCGATAGCCTCCGATTACCAGTGGGACCGCATAAACGGGGTCTGCCACAAGCTCGGCCTCAAGGTGTTCTCGCCGCTGTGGCGTAAGGACCAGCTGACGATATTGAACGACATGCTGCAGGCCGGGATGAGAGCGATGATCGTCGGGGTATATTCGGACGGTCTGGGCCAGGAATGGCTCGGGAGAATGCTGGACCGGGAGGCGGTCGATCAGCTCTCCGTAATGTCAAAGGTAAAAGGAATGAACGCGTCTGGGGAGGGCGGGGAGTACGAGACGCTGGTGCTCGATTCGCCGATGCATTCGTTCCCGCTCGTGCCAGAGGATGTCCGGACCGAGTTCGTCAGGGATTCGGGGCAGCTGCGTATCGGCCGCCTCAAAGCTTCGCGATAGCCGCCGCCTCCCGCAGTAGCGAGGGCACGTCCGGACCCTGATGAGGGGTGGGCGGTATCCAACGGTAACGGATCGTCATGTGGCGGTCGATGATGAAGGCGCCGCGGCAGGCCCGGTTCCTGAGCAGGTCATCGTTGTCGCAGGCCATGTGCCATTCCCCGGTGACCTTGCCGTCCTCATCCGCCAGCAGCGGGAACGGCAAGCGCATAGATTCCTTCCAGGCGGCATGCGAGCGTACGCCGTTGGTGCCTATGGGAAGGACCACCACCCCGGCGGCCAGGAACTCCTCGTGCATGTCCCGCAGTTCTCCCATCTGGATGCTGCATATCATTCCGAAATCGGCCGGATAGAAAAGCAGCAGGACGACGCGCTCTTTGCACAGCTCGCTCAAACGGAGCATGTTGTTGGCATCATCAGGAAGGACGAAATCCGGGGCGATGTCACCGACCTTGGGCATCTTTTCCAGGTCCAAGATGATCACTTCCTTAGGGATTCCTCCTCGTATTCCTGGGCCAGCTTCCTGGCCATCTCCAATATTCCATCGTAATCAGGCTCCCAGTTGGAGTCCGGGGGGATATGCGCGTAACGTATGATCCCCTTCCGGTCTATCATGAACTCGGAGCGCTTGGGGAACCCCGGCCAAGGACCGTCGTCGGCCTCCATGGCGTTCAGGCTCCTAGCCATCTTGGCGCCCTCGTCGCACAGCAGGTGAAAACCGATCTTGAGGTTCTCGCTGTAGGCGCCCAGGGACCTCTGGGTGTCGTTGCTCACTCCGAATATCTCGCAGTTCGCTTCCTCGAACGCTTTCTTCATCGCGGTGAAGGTCAACATCTCCAGGTTGCACACGAACCCGAAGGCCGAGGAGAACACCAGCAGTAGTACGGTGCCGTTAGCCCAGTGGTCGCTGAGACGGACCTCCTGGTCCATCTCGTTCCTCATGGTCCAATCCTTGAACGGCTTTCCTACCAGGTCCTCGGTCACGCCCTAATGAATGTCAGGAGGGATAATAATAGGTTCGGAACCATTTCAACCAGTGGACCAGGTTACCAAAATGTCAGGTGGCCAAGAGGTTCGAGCGATCACGTCGATGGACCGCGATCGGTTCATTCCCGTTCGATCCTGGTCGGTTCGAGGACCATCTCCAGCTTCCCGTCCATGAAATTGTCCAGCACCTCATCCAGGCGATGCCCGTCCAGCAGATATATGGATACCAGATGGTCCCGCAGGGCGTGAAAGGCGATCTCCCCGATTTCGCAGGTGATCAGGGCGTCGATCTTCTCCTGCACCAGGACCTTCACCGCGTGCAGCCCCGCTCGGGCCTCCCGATCCCGTTCCGGGTTGGCCATTATGGTCCACTCCTCCACCCTCCTCTGTTCGCGGTTCACCGACACCAGGGCGAAGTGCTCCGCCCTCCCGAACTTCTCCGCCGGGACCGAGGCCATTCCCGTATCGTTCTTGAGGGGCACCACCAGCCTCATCTCCTGCACCTCGCAAGGCTCGATGTGCACTACCACGGCCTCCAGCGCTTTGATGTCCCGGCGCAGCTCCTCTTCCAGCCGGGCGGATATCTGATGCGCCCTCTCCACGTCGAGCTGTTTGCGCACCTTGACCGTCACCTCGCCGAGGAGGAAAGGTCCGGAGCGACGCAGCTTGAGGTCAGCGAACCCTTCCACCCCAGCTATGTTCCCGATGGTCCGTACCACTCTCTCCTCCACCTCCTTGCTGGGGGAGATGTCCATCAGGGCGAACACGGAATCCTTGATGGACTCCAGCCCTATCTTCAGAATGAAAAAGGAAATCGATATGATGACCAGCCCTTCCACGTACGGCACCTCGTAGTAGGCAAGGGCTATGGCCGCCACCACCAGCAGGGAGACGAAGATGTCCATGTAGGTGTCCCTGGCGTTGGTGATCAGGGACTGGGAGCCGATCTCCTCGCCAACCTTCCGCTGATACCTTGCCAGCATGGCCGATGATATGGCCGAGAGAATGGACACCCCCGCCGCCACCAGGGGAAGGGAGGTCCCTGACATCTCGAAGAGCCGGGAATAGCCCTCCAGGACCAGTTCTAACGCGGCGACGATTATGAAGATCGAGATGAAGAGGGAGGCCACCGATTCCGCTTTGAAGTAACCGTAGGGGAAGCGTTCATCGGGCTTGCGTCGGGAGACCTTTAGGCCAAGCCAGGACGCGGTCACTGGGAGCACGTCGATGGCCGAGTGTACTGCGTCGGAGATGAGCACCACGGAACCGGTCAGTAACCCGCAGACTCCCTTGCCCAATGCCAAAAGGCCGGTTACCCAGGCGGACACCAGAGCGGCCCTCTCTCCCTTTCGGAGCGTGTCGTCCGCGTCGCTCATCTTTCCCATTTCCCGATCATCCTGGTACCGCATCTTGGGCATTTCAGGCTGGAGCACGGCCTGCCTCGGTCATGCGGCTCGGAATGACCGCAGTTCGGGCACAAGCACGTAGGCGCCGGACCATCGATCTGTCCTCTTCTTCTTCCAAACATTTCCTATCGACGGTGACCACGTTGAACGAGACAATCAATCTAATCCCAAATCGAACCGTGACGCGGAAGAAATAGGGATGGTGAGGCCGTCCGAATTTGAATCGGAGTCTCAGGCTCCCAAAGCCCGAAGGATGGACCAAGCTACCCCACGGCCCCTCGGCGGCGGGATTGAACGTCCGGTAATAAATAGTTGCTGACCTGGCAAGAAATAAATAATCCGTAATCTCAAGCACCGTCAATGAAGAAGGCATGGGTGGCGATGGTCGTCGTGGGGGCGGTGGTCGGCATGCTCCTGGTCTATTATCTGTTAGGGGGATTCGTCCAGAACCCGTCCGGTTTCGAGGAGGACGATCTCAATCCGCCATTCATAAACGATATGGTACGGAACGAAGATTATCCGGGCCCTTTGAGCGGATTCAACTATCCGATGAACCTGCAACCCTTCCTGAGCTACAGTCCCATCGTGTACGCGTCCTTCGGCGGGGTGCTGGAGCTTTTAATCGAGAACGAGGGGAGCAACGACGCCTACGTGCATCATTACTACGTGGTCTGGGAGGGCGGTAACGAAACCTTCCGATCGAACTGTTCCCGGCTCATCACCTCGGGTGACCAGGAGGGGCTGGGGAAGCTGTATTTCGCCGGACCGGGCGCCGCCGGGCCTGCCACTCTGGAGATATGGATGGAGGTCTGGACATCCTCGTCGAACGGTGAACGGTGGGACGACCAGGGCGAGCTGTCCGTGAGCACCATCGATTTCGACGTGGTGGACGAGGAACCCCTGCGGGAACGGGATGTGCAGAGGAACCCCGTCAAATACTATAACAAGGTGAACGGGCTCATCGACCTGGACGTCGTCGGACCGCTCGCCGACGAGGTGCGTTCCGCCGTCCCTGGTAACTACAGTCTTTTGCAGGCCATCAAGGCGTACGAGCTGGTGAGCCACAGGATAGCGTACGCTGAGGACGAGGACGAATACTGGCAATCGCCGGCCGAGACCATCGCTCTAGGTACCGGGGATTGCGAGGACCATTCCCTTCTGCTCGCCTCCCTCATCACCGAACTGGGCGGAACGTGCCGGGTGAACCTAATACCCAGTCACGCCTTCCCCTCGGTCTACGTCGGGAACGCCTCGGTCACAGGTGAAGTGGTCGATGCCATCCAGACCTATTACGGCAATCCCGTGCCGGTGTATTACACGGTGGACGATCTCGGTTTCTGGCTGGTCATAGATACCAACGGATTGCCTTACTTCGGCGGCCATCCGGCGGCATCGTCACCTGCCGGAGGGTCCGGTGAGATGTATTGGAACTTTGACGAAGGCGATTGGATAAAGCTGATCGACGTCACCGGAGTGACCGTTGACACCCTGTTCTAGGCGCCCCGGCCGACGATCTCCCGCACCGCTTTATTGATGGCCTGGGAACTGTTCATGGTCGGTTCCCAGCCGTAGGAGCGCAGCTTGTCCGAGGAGAGCAGCATGTTCTTCACGTCCCCGATCCAGCCCCGACCCCCCTGCACGCCCCCGGTCCATTCGTAGCGGACCCCGCGCAACCCCATGACCTCCGTGACCGTGTCGGCGATGTCCTTCACCGACATGCGGTCGTTGGAGCCCAGATTGAACATCTCGACCTTGTTCCGGGTGAATTCGGCGCCTATGATCATGCCACGCACGCAGTCCGCCACGTGCACGTATGATTTGGTGGTTCCCGGTTCAGAGCCCAGAATCTCCAGGCGTTTGGGGTCGGTGTTGAGCTTGTTCGTGAAATCATGCAGCACGTTGTGAGTGCTCCTGGTCCCCACCACGTTGGCGAACCGGAATATCACGCCGGTCATGTCGAACGAGTGGGCGTAGGAGCAGATGAGCGCCTCGCAGGCCAATTTCGTCGCCCCGTAAACGGAGATGGGCACCAGCGGTCCGTAGCCTTCCGGCGTCGGAATGACGGTCGGTTCGCCGTATACGGTGGAAGTGGAAGGGAACAGAACGTCCCTCACCCCGGTCTCCTTCATGGCCTCCAGCACTCTGTACGTCACCTCGATGTTCTGCCGGTAATGCGAGAGAGTGTCCTTGGCGCCTGAACGCACGTCCGGATTGGCGGCCATATGCATGACGGCGTCCGCCCCTTTGAATATCGGTCGGAGATCGTCGTTCAGCAGGTCCGCCTGCACGAACCGGAAGTCCGGGTATCCTTCGGCGTCCTCCAGGAACTCCCGGCGCCCCGCGCTGAGATTGTCTACGCCGACCACATGGTTGCCCATGGCCAGCAATGCGTCAGTTAGATGGCTTCCTATGAACCCCGCGCAGCCTGTGACGACGATATTGCTTCCTCTTATCTTCATTTCCGGTCCCCCATCCTTCTCTTGATCTCCGCGGCCAGGAGCACCATCGCTTTTCCACGGTGGGAATGCTGGTTCTTGGACAGCATGTCCATCTGGGCAAATGTCCGCTCCTCGCCCTCAGGCACGAATATGGGATCGTAGCCAAATCCCCCGACCCCGCGTTCCTCGTAGATGATATGTCCTGGCGCCACTCCGGTCACTGAGAACTCGCCAAGTTCGTCCGAGCATACCCCGACGCAGCACTCGAAGCGCGCCTCGCGGTCCAGTCCGTCGATGAGGCGCAGCATGCCCTGGCAACCGATGGTGTCCATTACGTACGCGGAGTACACTCCAGGGAAACCGTTCAGTGACGGCACGAACAGGCCGGAGTCGTCCAGCATGAAGTTGCGGTGTCCCTCGCTCTTGAGCTGATCGATGCAGGAACGGACCACCTCCTGCAGCGTGTCGGTCTGGATCTCCTCGCAGTCAGCTCTGAGGAGCTCGACCTCGATCCCCAGCCTCTCCAGGCCGTGCCGGTACTCGTCCAGCTTGTGCTTGTTCGAGGTCACTAGTGATAACTTCACGCGTACCGCCCCCGCTCCTCGATGTCCTTGACCTTGGCCAGGACCTCTTTTCCACCGGCGTACTCGCGAGCGTAGGTCTCAGCGATGATATCGTAAGCGTACATCATGTCGGAATGGGCGGATTGGAACGCCTCCCGGAGCAGATGCATGTCCACCCCCATCTCCTCCAGGCTGGCGGCCTTGCTTCCGAGCGACAGGTCGATGAAGAACACCCTTCCATCGCGAAGGATCATGTTGGACGTGGTGAGATCGCCGTGGGTCATGCCGTGGGAATGCAATCTGGCCACCATCCTTCCGATCTCCTGGGAGATGGTCCGGACCTCTTCGGGACCGGCGTTCATCAGGGCGTCCTTCGCCCTAGGTCCGACTATCTCCTGCATCCAGATCTCCGCGTTGACCGTGTCGAGGTCATACACGATCGGCGTGGGCACCCCGCAGGCACGGGCCTCCTGGAGCAATCTCGCCTCCACCCTGGTGCGATGGGCCCTGAGGGACTGGTCCAGGGCGGGGTGGCGATAGGATTTGGGCACTCTGCTCTTGACGAGCACCTGCCGTCCCATGAACTCGTCACGGCGTATCTCCGCCTCCGCCCCTCTCCTGATGACCTTCACGCCTAAGGGAAGTCAATGCCCGGTTATTATCCTTTCACCCTCCTGCTGGAGCTTCCACGAGTTTTCCAGGGGAGTTCCGAAGAACTCGCTCAGCAGCTCCGCGGGATCTCCCCCGGTGAAGCGCAGGTCCGGGGGAAGCATGCGCAGCACCTTCCTCTCCAGATACCTGGGGTCAAGCAATATGACCGCCGCCCGGTCCTCCTCTCTCCGTATCGCCCTACCGCACGCCTGCAGCACCCGGCTCAGCGCTTCGTAGGTCTCCAGGTCGTGATCGTCCCCGATGTTCCTGGACGCCCGGGCGAGCATCTCCTTACGTTCCAGGCTGGGCGGGGTCAGCGGCAATCCGGCCACCATGACCGCCGACAGGCAGCCGGCCGGAAGGTCCACCCCCTCCGAGAAAGAGCCGCGGATGTTGCAGAGCATGAGCACCTCCCTTCCGCCGCCGAGCATATCCGCCAGTCCGTCCCGGTCGTTCTTGCCCATCAGCGGGCTTTCCGACAGGAGCATCTTCTGCAGGCCCATCCGCCTCAGCGTACGGTGAACGGCGCTCATGTAAACGTATGAAGGTAGGAACACCAGCACGTTCCCAGGTATCCGTTCGCAGAGCTCGCCGATGCGCAGCGCCATCTCCATCATGGTCTGTCGGCAGCGGTCGCGGAACCGGGTGCCCACGTCCGGCACCGCCAGGGCCAGCCGTCGTGAGGGGTCGAACGGCGAGGGATACGAACGGCACATGGCGTCCGTCAGACCCATCCGGGCGGCGAAGACCTCCGGCGGATGCAGAGTGCCGCTCATGAAGATGGAACCGTGGCATTCCTGGGCGATGTTCCTCGCCACCAGGTCCGGCTCCACGAAGCGCAGCGAGATCTTCCCCTCGTTGGGATAGGCCACGCGAACGGCCGCCTCGCCCAGGCGCATCCAGTCGCCTACCATCAGGTCCGTGTCCACCAGGTCCTCCGGCTCCGGGAGACCGTGACGGTCCAGAAGGGAGCGCAGCTCTCCATAGGGGATGATCCTGTGGCCGCGGGACAGCATTTCCCTCCACACCTCTCGCAGGGGACCGTCCGATCCCGGTCCCAGGACCAGGTCCCGGCTGAAGGCGTCCATTATCCTCCCCGGCAGGTTATGCGCCTCGTCCATCACCAGGCGCTGCTTCCTGGAGGACGACCGGAAGCGTATCACGTCCGGCAGATTGCCGAACACGCGTGAAACATCCCCCACCACCAGGTCGGCCCCGTTCGAGGCCATCTTGGCCGAGAGGTACGGGCACGCTCCGCGTCTCAGGCAGAGTGCGACGAGCTCCTGGGCATGCATCGGCCTCGACAATATCTCCCTGGCGCTCTGGGTCATCTTCCCGCCGGCCTGCAGGTGGCACCTCTTACCCTCCAGGCAAGGGGAGCGAGGGCCGAAGGGGCACATGCTGTCACGTGAAAGCAGGTCCACCGTTCCTACGTTGCGGGGCATCATCCTTACCGTCTCGATCACCGCCCGATGCTGGGACTGTCTAGGCGTGAGGAACACCGTCCGGCCGCCGTCATGCAACGTCGCCTCCAAGGAAGCGGTAAGAGCTACGGCGGTCTTTCCCAGGCCGGTGGGGGCGTGGGCGACGAGAACCTTTCCCTCATCAGCGCAGGTACGCGCGTCCCGCAGAAAATCGGCCTGTCCCCGCCTGGCGGAAGGGAAGGGGAACAGGTCCATGTCTCCGTTCATGAGCTTCCATCGTCATCGCCAGGGTAGGGCGTTTCCGCTACGATGAACATACGTCCGGCGCTTACCGAATAAGTGGAAATATCATCAAGCACGTAACCATCCGCGGGGATACCATGAAGTACAGCATCACTGGGGACAACCTGCAGTTCGTGAACGTCGAATTTATGCCGGGCGAGATGATCTATTCCGAGGCGGGCAGCATGATCTACATGAGCGGCAACGTTCGCCTGGAGACCAAGGCCGCGGGCGGATTGATGGGTGGTCTGAAGAGGGCGGTGTCCGGGGAATCCTTCTTCGTCACCAACTTCTACGCCGATGGCGGACCGGGCCTGGTTGGCTTCGGCGGCAACGTCCCGGGAAAGTGCATGGCCATAGACCTCCGGGGGGGAAGGCAGTGGATGCTGCAGAAGACGGCTTTCCTGGCCGCGGAGGCGCAGGTCAGCCTGGACATCGCGTTCCAGAGGAAGTTCGGGGCGGCGCTCTTCGGCGGCGAGGGCCTGGTGCTTCAGAAGGTGCAGGGAGAAGGCACGGTTTTCATATCCGGTGCCGGGGACTTCATCGAATACAATCTGCTTCCGGGACAGATCATGAAGGTCTCCACCGCCAACGTGGCGGCGTGGGAAGCCAGCGTCTCTTACGACATCCAGAGCCTGGGCATCAAGACCGCTCTGTTCGGCGGGGAGGGTTTGTTCGTGACCACCTTGACGGGACCGGGGCGGATAGTGCTGCAGTCCATGACCATGTCCAAGCTGGCCAATTCCATCGTTCCCTATCTGCCTAACAGAGGGTGAGCGCACGTCCAAGGCCTTGGACGCCACCATAGTGGCGTTGCTCGTGATCGGCGTGATAGCCGTGGCATTGCTGGCCTTGTGGTATCTGGAGTGGGTACTGGCGGTCATAATCGTCATGGTGGCCGCGGCCTTTCTGGTCCTGGCGCTGCTGTTCATCCTGGGCGGGCTGGCGGCCATTCCGTACTACTTCGCCAAGCGCGGGCGGGAATCGCAGCCAGGGTCCTACACGCTGGAACAGCTGAAGGACCCCAAGGACCAGGAGAGGAAGTGAAATTGGAAGAGCTCAGGCTGGTCCCGTTCAACTGCCAACCGCTGGACGATATGCTGTCCGGCGGCATCGAGAGCGGATGCCTCACCCTGATCTACGGGGAGGCGGGGACCGGCAAGACCAATCTATGCCTGACGTTGGCGAAGAACCTGGCGCAGGAAGACCGCAAGACGATCTACGTGGATTCCGAAGGCATTTCCTTGCTCAGGCTAAGAATGATGGCCGGGGAGGATCAGGAAAAGGTGCTCAAGGAGGTGCTGGTCAGCGAGGTGCACAGTCTGGAGGACCAGGACCGCATGATCGGCAAGGCGATAAAACTGGCCGAGGGTAACCCGGACGTAGGTCTTATCGTGGTCGACTCGATGACCATGTTCTACCGGCTGGCGAGCAAGGACGACGAGCGTGCCGAGCGACGCGTTCTGGCAGGGCAGAGCGCCAAACTCCTGACCGCCGCCAGAAAGCTCAACCTTCCGGTCGTGGTCACCTCGCAGGTTTACACCGATGTGGAAACTGGAACGTTCGAGGCGCTAGGCGGTAACGTCCTTCATCACAATGCAAAAACGATAATCAGGATCGAAAAGCTGGCCCCCAGCAAGCGCCGGGCGGTGCTCATGAAGCACCGCAACCTGGCCGAGGGCCGCTTTGGAATTTTCTACCTGACCGATAAAGGGATCGAGGCGGAGCCTCAGAGCTCCCGGCCCACGGCGTAATCGACCATCTCCCGCAGCATCTCCTTTTCCTCCGAATCCTTGAGGCAGGAGAGCAGGTCCTTCGCTCTTTTTCCATAATCCAGGGCGAACTGCCGGGCATGCTCAATGGAACCGATGTCCTCGAGCAACTGCACGGCGGCCTTGACCTGTTCGTCGGTGGCGTTCGCGTTTCCCAATGCGTCCGTGAGAACGTTTCTCCGCTTGTCCTTCTCCAGCCGCTCCAAGGCATCCACCACGATCAACGTCCGTTTCCCGTTCCGGATATCGGAACCGATCGGCTTGCCGACCTTCTTGGCGTCTCCCTTGATGCCCAGGACATCGTCCCATATCTGGAAGCCTATGCCCAGCAGCCTCGCGTACTCCTTCATGTCGGCGATCTGCCTCTCCGTCCCGTGGCCGATGATCGCTCCGCCCTCGGCAGCGCAGGCGAACAGCACCGCGGTCTTCTTCTCCACCATGTCCAGGTACTCCTCCCTGGAAACGCTGGGGCGGTCTTCGTTGTCCACGTCTATCTGCTGCCCCTCCGCTACCAGGAACACCGTATCGGAGACGGTGTGCAGCAATCTGCGCAGCCTTTCGCCATCGACCTCGGTGGTCGCCAGCACGTCGTAGGCGATGGCGAACAATGCGTCGCCGGCGATTATTGCGGTCGGTTCGTCGTAGGCGATGTGCACAGCCGGCCGGCCGCGCCGGACCGGGTCCTTGTCTATCACATCATCATGGACCAGCGTGAAGTTGTGGATTATTTCCAAGCAGCATCCGAATGGAAGCGCTTCCCTGCCGCGCTTTCCGACAGCTTCCGCAGTAAGAATGGCCATGACCGGTCTCATGCGCTTTCCGCCCGCCTCCGGGTAATGACGCATGGCCTTGATCAGCTTCTCGTGCATCCCGCGCCTCACATATCCCATGAGGGCGTGGTCCACCTCCTTGATCATCTCCTTGGTTCTCTGTTGATGGTCCATGAGCATCAGTCCTCCGTGGCGGTGAGCCATTCAGCCGTCCGCCCGCTAATGATGACCCGGCGCCTCCGCAGCTCGTCCACGCTGGCGCATCCGGTCAGGAACATGGCCGCCTTCAGTTCGGCCTTCATGATGTTGATCTTGTCGAGCACCGCCTGGCTGGATTCCATCGCTTCCGCCAGAACGCATCTGGCGCAACCGGCAGCGTTAGCCCCGATGGCCAGGCCCTTGGCCATTCTCAGGCCGTCATCAACTCCGCCGCTGGCTATTATCTCCAGGCCTACGTCCGCTTCCAGTACTGCGGCGGGGGCAGGAATGCCCCAATCGAAGAACGTCCGTCCCAATGCGGACGCCACAGGGTTCTCCTGGGCCACCGCCCGGTGCATCTCCACCGCGGCGAAGCTGGTCCCTCCTACACCCGAGACGTCCATTCCCCTTATTCCGGTCCCCTTCAGCAGTAGCGCGGTTTCCCTGGAGATCCCGGCGCCGGTCTCCTTGACCATGGTGGGTCCCTCGCGGGCTATGGCCCGGATGCCATCAAGACATCCTCTGGCATTCACGTCCCCTCCTGGCTGGACCACTTCCTGCAGGAAGTTGAGATGGATGGCCATGATGTCCGCGCCTACCACCTCTTGCGCTCTGAGCACATCATCCACGCTGAACGCCCTCTTCCCCTTCTGCTTTACAAGTTGGGGAGCGCCGACGTTCCCGATGACCAATGGCACGTCGTAATCCTTCACGACGGAGTACGTGCCGTCGTCCCCGTTCTCGATGGCCGGTCGCTGACTGCCCACGCCCAGACCAACCCCAGCCTTCGCGCAGGCCTCCGCCAGGTTCTGGTTTATCTTCTTCGCCAATGGGAACCCACCGGTTATGGCCGTGATGACCAATGGCATCTCCAGCCTCTTTCCGAACAGCGTGGCGGTGGTGTCGATGTCGTCCAGGTCCACCTCCGGCAGGGCGCGGTGGACCAGCGTTATGTCCGACCAGTAATCGTAGTCGGGCACTACCTTCTTGTTGAGCGTTACTTCGATGTGGTCCGATTTGCGCTTCTCGATCTTCTTCATGAAACCACCTTGGAGGAGATGACCGGTTCGCCTCGGATGGCCGCCTCCAGCCTTCCGGGGATCTTTCCGTTTAGCACCAGGCATTCGCCGGTCAGCGAAGCCATGTCTATCATGTAGCGTATCTTGGCGAATATGCTGCCTGTGACGTCCACGTTACGCTCGGTGCGGGGCAGCGAGTCAAGCACCTTCTCATCGACGGTCTCGATCAGTTTCGCCTTGGTGTTCTGCGTAGGATCGGCAGTGAACACACCATCAACGTCCGTGACGAAGATGACCTTGTCAGGCCTGAACTCGCGAGCCAGGGCGGCCATGAGCTGATCTCCCGAGCAGATGCTGAGCCCTCTGACCTCGTCCCTGACCACATCGCCGAAGGTCACAGGAACCATTCCTAGCTTCAGATAGTCCTTGAACAGTTTCATGTCCAGATCCTGCAACGTCCCGTCCCTCATGATCGCGCAGGAGGCTGGTGGCAGCGGGACCACCCGCAGACCCTTGGCGGACATATGCCGACACACCTCAAGGTCCAGCTCCCTTACGTCGGACATGACATGGGCCGCGCCGAGAAGTTGGGAACCATCGGTAATTCCAAGATGAAGCCGGTGCTCCTTGGCCAACAGGTGTCCGAAGGACCCGGCGCCGTGAACTAATATCACGTCCTGTCCAGTAATAGCGATCTCCTCCGCCAGTCGGCCGGCGGTCCCCGGGTCGAAGGTCCGGTACCGGCCCTTGTCGGTTATGACGCTTCCGCCCAATTTCACCAGGATCATTTGATTCCTCGGGATAATTGGTCTTGATGTATTAATCTTAAGGCTTGTGGCCGTCAAGCCTTTCTGCCACATTTCGGGCAGAAAGCGTCCCCGTCGTCCAGCTCAGCGCGGCAATAACCGCATGAACGCTTGACGACGACCGGCGCGCCGCACTTTCGGCAGAAAGCGTCGTCGTTTCCTATGACGGCAGAACACTTCTCGCACTTCCTTTCCGGTTTGGGCACCTTAACGATCACCGCATCCTTGACCGGAACCGGTTCCGAGGTCTCCTCGCCCAGCATCTTTCGGACCCTCAGTCCCTCGCGCAAGGCTTCGTCGTACCTTTTATCCTCAAAGGACTTCTCGGCCCTAGCTAGGACCTCCTTTGCCTCTCTGACGTCCTTCCCCGATCCTTCCGCAGACTCCACCCTCCCGCGGCAGGTGTTGATGATGAAGCGCGATTCCAGCATGTGCGGTTCGAGTTTCTTTACGTCGTGCACGGTCTTGCGGTCCTCCTCGGTCCGCCCTTCTGGAGCGACCTCGGCAGGCTTGGGGGCCGCCAATTCCACCATTGGCGTGTTCATCAAAATTTCGCGAGCGCGCTTAGCCGAATTCCTGGCGGCCATGTTGTTATTGTTCTTGTAGGCGTTTTCGGCTTGAACGATGAGAAGTTCAGCTTCTTTGATGTCCCGGCCTTTCTGTTTGAGGGAGGAGGCGATCGCCTTCGTGGTGGCGATGGTATTGTACGCATCGTCCTTATCCATCATTCTTTCGATGTGCTCCTTGTTGCGGGAACGCATGAACCGTAGCTCGAGATATACTACTACAACTAGAATGGCAAGAAGGGCGATTAGGAAGATCTGGTCCGCGTCCAGCAATACCACCTTCAACTCTGGAAAGCACTAGGTTCCTGATCGGTATTAATTCTATTGCATGGATAGAACCTAATCGTCAGAGATGGAATCCAAGGTATCGGATTGAAAAGTTAGAATGGCTGACAGCGTTCCGGGCTTCCCGTGGGCTCGCGCACCACAGTAACACAGGGAACGCGGGCGGGCTTAGCTTCTGGGATCGGACGAGACCAGGCGTATCCCCGCCGCGATGGCCGTCAAACCATTCTGAGCATGGCATGCTGGCACCGATATATAAAGATATCTTCAGAATGACAATAACCAAAGGTGATCAGTGACCACAACGATGAACCGGTCCTAGCCGGGAATCGACTTCTCAGTTCATGGTATTATCAACAACGATTTTGTACTTAATGGTCCAAACAATGAATTTCAAGGCAAAAAAACTAAGCATTAATAATATTTATAAATTACTTATAGCCAGTATATTTCGAAGCATTATATATCGGTGATGTTGATAAATACATACGCAATCATTATAAATGGGTAAGTTCAAGTCATAAGTATCAGAATCGATAGAGATTGGCTCTACCTTTTTTCAAGGCCGCTCGAGGGTTCTGAGCAAGGGGGGAATTTAAGTGAACAAGAGTGGAGCAATACTAGTCTACGGACTAGTTACGATTTTGGTCTTAAGCATGTTCAGCACAATGTTTGTGCCGGGCATGCTGGACGACGGTGAACAACCGCTTCAAGAGACCACATCCGTCAATGGCTTCAAGGCCGCCAACGGCTTTTGGGAGCAAAGGGCGGATTATGATTGGAGCGTATTGAAAACCGTGTCCGAAGAGGCCATAGCTCTCCCCATTGGTGAAAGTACTGTTTTGACTTACGAGATCGCCGTTGAACGCGAGCTCGCTGAAGAAAGCAATGTCTTCGGTTGTTTCGGAGGCATATATGTTATCAACAGCGGTAGCGAAGCGACGGAGGACCTCGCCATTGTCGATACGGTGCTCTATTCACTCGACGGCGGAGAGAGCTATGAAGAGCTTATGACTGTGAATATCGATACCAGCGTGAAGCCGATCCTTCAGGCTGACGGTGACTTCTTCAACTATCCCTATCTGATCAACTTCGAACCTATCGATGGTGCGTTGTATCTGAACAGGGCCGTTGTCACCATAAGCAATGGGGAGGGGTACTTCGCGGAACAGGCCTTCAGCCTGCCCGATGAACCGCTCATTCTAAGCCAATCCGATATGGAGGCTATGGTGAGCGATCAATTCGATGTACCTGCTGGTTGGAGCATCGTAGTTGAAGATGAAGGGCCATGGCCGATGTCCGATTCGGGACTCATAACCTTCAATGTTACGGTGACCAACGAGGCTGCGCAACCCGGCACAACGAGCGAGCTGGTCAATCTTGCGACAGTAATCGAAGAGGACACTGAGCGGACTTCCACCGATGACGCATCGGTAATGCTTACCTCGGTCGGTCTAGCATGCATAAATGTAACCAAGACTGGACCGAATTGCGCATGGGAGGGAAAGACCGTTACATACACAATCACGGTGACCAACTGCGGAGAGGTGGACCTGACGGCCGTGTCTGTTATTGATCAGACCATCGGCTTCTACAAGAACGTCTCCTTCCTCGCTGCAGGACAGTCGCTTTCATGGGAGGTGGACTTCGTCATTCCACAGCTGCCCATCTGCGTGCACAACTTCTGCAACCATGTCGATGTAGTCGGCTGGTACTTCATTGACGGGGTACCGATCGAATATGTCATGGACAGTGCGGAATGGTGCATGAAGATCTGGCGCCCGGGAATGTCAATCGATAAGTGGACAGATTACAAGATGCTGCCCGAAGGACACCCCATCACATACTACTACACCGTTTACAACACTGGTGACAGCCCGCTGTTCGACGTTCGGGTCTTTGATGACAAGCTGGGCTGGTTCACAAAGGCCGACTTCGAGGCAGGCAACGGAACCTTGGTGTCTGGGGACAGCTGGTCATTCTCTGTACCGACCAACATACCTGTGACAGGCGAGTTGGACCGTTGGTCCCTATGCAACGTCGCTACGGCCTATGGTGACATATGTGACGGAACATGGTCTGCCAGCACCGAATGGTGCGTCGAGGTGGTCAGGCCGGACATATGCGTTACCAAATGGTCTCCGTATGAGATGATCACGCCTGGCCACACTGTGACGTACTACATCAATGTGACCAACTGCGGCAACATCGATCTGGCGGACGTCTATATCGAGGATTCCCTGCTTGGAACGTTCACCAAGTTGGATGAGACCGAGGATGGTGTATTGGAGCCCGGCGAGACCTGGTATCTGATGCTGGAATACTGCATCGGAGAGGACAACGGCGAACGATGGACCCTGTGCAATGAGGTAACCGCCTGGGGCTTCGTATGCCACGACTGGGTTTCTGACAAGGCTGAATGGTGCATCGACATCGTCCATCCGTGCATCGACATCGTCAAGACCGTCGATCAGGAGATGATCGTCGAAGGCCACAACGTGACCTACACCGTCACCGTCAAGAACTGCGGCGATGTCGCCCTGGAGAACGTGATGGTGTACGACGATCTTATCGACACCAAGTTCCTGCTGTCCGATGAGAACGGCGACGGAATACTGGGGGCCGGTGAGATCTGGGAGTTCAGCTATGAATACACCATACCCGTGACCGAGTTCGACTACCAGTACGAGATCTGCAACACCGCGACGGTCAGTGCCGACCTGTGCCACGCCACTTTGAACGACTGTGCCAGCGCCTGCGTTACCGTGGTGCACCCGTGCATCGACATCGAGAAGTGCGTGGACTACGATACGATCGTGGAAGGCCACACCGTGACCTACAAGAT
>Ga0302243_1001295_pt1 | contig 17723 bp, 22 predicted proteins | sample AAG_UR_Met_MG_FD_193514 | JGI IMG/M metagenome (GOLD analysis project Ga0302243, IMG submission 193514) | Enriched activated sludge microbial communities from anaerobic digester in WTTP, New Holstein, Wisconsin, United States - AAG_UR_Met | ecosystem: Engineered > Bioreactor > Anaerobic >... | reverse complement strand
GGCGCAGCGGGGCGTCAAGCAGGAGGTTGGCCGCGCACGCTCCCCCCGCCGCGGAGGCGCCGGAGGAGCCTATGCCGGAGCAGGGGCGGATGCCCTTCCGGATGGTGAGGGCGACCCCGAAGTCGGCCTTGGCCCGCTGAAGGACGGCCGATGCCGCCACCCCCGAAGAGTTCCTTTCAGGGTCGGTGGTGATGCTGCCGGAACCGCGCCCCTCGATGCCTTCGATGACCACCTTGCGCTCCGGGATCCTCCTGGCCTCCACGACGTCGTACGGCTCGCGAAGTGCCAGACCGAACACGTCGAATCCCGATCCCAGGTTGGATAGCGTCGCCGGGGATCTGACCACTGCCTTGTCCATTGCCATCGTCCTCAAACCATCGATGCTTGTGTCGACGGTCGCGCCCACGAGCTTTGTCGATAATAAACATTCCGTTCGACGGATGCCTTCAGTTCGACCCACGTACCTCGGCCGAACGAGCCACGAAAACATCAAACCCATTCCTTATTTTTTCATTCATCAGGGGGTGTCCATAGTGGGCCCTCTCATCAGAGATTTCCTAAGGATCCTGCTGCCGAGCCTGCTGTTCATCGTCGGCCTCGGCCTGCTGATCATCATCGGGGTGAGAGCTTGAGATCTACCCCCTTCACTGCTCATTGTCCTACCGTAGGTAGCGATCGTTCTCCGCAGGCCGGAGGGCGTCTAGTAATATGTGCGTGCAACCCCTGTATTGCCACTGGAAGCGTCAGAAAGGGCTACCAACTTTTGCTGGATGGTATTTTCGAGAGGTTTGGAGGGTCGCGTGAACGGCCTCGACTGCTCAAAGATACACCTCACTGGCCATAAGTAGGTTTCCACCGGAAGCGTCACGTAACGACGAGCTTCCGACGCCTTTTCACTGGCTGCTAGCACACGCCGCGGGGCGGCGTGGAGCGGAAGCCCTGGTACAGCGGAAGCGCTGAGAGCGCGCCGCGGAGGGGGTCGGGCGACCCCGGAACGGTTCCAGTGGCCCGAAAGGGGTTGCACGCACATCGAGGAAAACATGCAGGAGGGATGGTAACGGACAGTACGGACCAAGAGATAAGCGCGATACTCCAACAGGTCTACAGGACCGTCTTGGAGGGACACGATCCCAAGGAGCGGAACGGGTACATCCGCCGCTCGACGTTCTTCGCCGCGGCCGGCATCGCGCTGCCGAGGGCGAAGAGCGACAGGACGAGATGGAACAGATGGGACCTCGCTCACGAGCGCAGGTACCTGACCCACGGAGCGAAGGAGCCGCAGTCCCGCGGCCCGGTGATCATGTATGCCGGGACGGCGACCGTGGACTGGGACCGCTCGCAGGTCAGGCCGGACATCTGGGCCCGCAGGGGACAGGTGCAGGAGGATTTTCAGCTGCTGCGGGGGATGCTCGCGGCGCCGAAGGAAAAGGTCGTGGAGGCCGAGCTCGTCGAGATCGAGATCGTTGACGCCAGGAGGCTACGCTGATGGCCGATCGACGCAGATCGGTCGGGATCGAGGATCTCGCGGAGATCCGCAGGGCCCTGCGCGACCTCGAGGAGCCGTTCTACGCGGTGCAGGTCCATGGGCTCCTGCCCGAGGGCCTCCGGGACATCGAGCCCCGGGAGCTCGGCCGGGCGCTGCTGTCGCGCGGGTTGTGCGTCGCCGTCGGCTACGACCCCCGGAGCGAGTCGACGCTGTACGAGCGCGCCAGGCCGAGGTCTGATTTTCGGGGAATGAGGGAACTAATAACGGGAGGATTGGTGGAATGACACAGTGCGGAACATTGGCCTGCCAGAACGAGGCCGAACCGGGCTCGAAGTATTGCAAGGAATGCAGGCCCAAGTACGAGAAGAAGAACGTGAGCGGAAGCGCGATCGACGCGGCGCGGTGCCGCGTGGCCAAGGCCGAGGATGATGTCGCCAAGATACTGCAGGAGCTGCAGGCGGGCAAATATGCCACCCTGACCGGGCTGGACTATGCCTGCAAGGAGGAGCCCGACCATGCGACCGGCCCGGCCCACGTGCTCCGGAGGAGGTACAACAACGCGGTCAGGGAGCGCCGGCAGGCCAGGAGCGACCTGGACCGCCTGCGCAACGAGCTGCAGCAGCGCGAGCGCGCCGCCAGGGCGCGCCTCGAGGAAGTGAACGCCAAGATCCGCCGCGGCTACATCGACATGGACCAGCTGAACCGCGCGGTGGCGAATGGGGTCGACTCGGCCACCAAGCTACGGGACGAGCACGAGACGGCAATCAAGGAGCTCGCCGCGTGCGAGTGGCGGACCGAGGAGGAGCGGCGCCGGCCGGGCGAGACGGCGCAGAAGGCTGCCGAGGTCAAGCGCTGCAATCATTGCGGGAAGGACCTGGGCGCCTATGCGGTCTCCTCCTGGGACCCCTCGAGCGACAAGCTGTATTGCTCGATGAAGTGCAAGGACGAGCACAAGGCCCTCAAGGCCAAGGAGCCGGCGATCCGCTCGGGACCTGCTTTCGTCGGCGACCCCTCGCAGCTGAGGGAGGCGATACTGGGCAAGAATGCCGTCACCGTCGATCCTTATCGGGACGCCATGCAGGCCCTCGGGATCGCGCATAACGATCTCCACCTCCTGCAGGCCGATCCGCTGATCCGGTTCGGAGCGCTCGAAGATCTGCCGCGGAAGGCCGAGAGCGATCCGAAGGCCAGGGAGCTCCTGGTGAAGTACCGCAAGGCCATGGAGCTGCGCAAGGAACTCCGGAAAGCTGCCGCGGCCCAGGCTCCCAGGAACAGCTGCTGGAACTGCATTGGGTTCTCGCGGGACAACTACGCGAAGCCCTGCCGGGACGGGCATCTCAAGGAGGGAGATCTCCCGATCGTCAATTGCCCGCACTTCGACGAGACCTATGATTCCAAGAAGAGGTACGGCGCGGTCCCCAAGCCGGACGCTCCCGCCGCTCCCAAGCAGCAGGCCGCGGCCCCGGAGGCGCCCGCACCCTGGTGGGAGGGCGGGCCGATCGACACCATCAGGCAGCTGCCCTGGCACGATGCCGTTCAGCAATGCCCTCCGGGCAGGTCGGTCATACTTCTCGCCGGGAGGTACGAATGGCAGGGGACCAAGGGCGAGCTCAGGAGGTCGGAGCGGTTCGACGTCGAGGAGGGGCTGCAGTGGACCCCCGAGCTGGTGATGGAGTACATCGCCACCGGCCAGGAGGATGCGGAGGTCGGGAAGCCGGCCAAGCGGCCGAAGAAGGCCGTTGCCCAGGTCATGGATGAGAATGCCCGGAAAGCCGAGGCGGAGCGCGAGATGAAGACGAAGCCGAAGCAGGTCGACCTCGAGGGCAAGCCTGCCGCGGAGCCCAGGAGATCAGTCCAGGTCGACCTCAACGGGGACAAGCTCAGGCTGCCCGACGGCGTGACCGAGGAGAGCGTCGTCTCCAGGAAGCGCAAGTTCGAGGATGGGATCTACACGCTCAGCATCAGCGAGAAGGACCTCCTGGAGTTCAACGGCATGTGGATCGACCGCAAGCAGAAGCTCGTGGCCGCCAAGCTCAGGCCCAACCCGATGGAGGACGACGAGTTCGATCCCGATGATCTCCCGGAGGAGATCGAGAAGATGGTACGGGTCCTCAACATCGCGTCGCTCAACCTGCAGACCGAGCGCCTCAAGCAAGGGCTCGCGGGGGTGGCGTGATGGCCGAATTACTGAATGTCATCACGGCCAAGGAGCTCCTTGCCATATGGGACGCTGGAGAGAGTATCTTCACCGTGGAGATGGGCGGTCTCGGTCCCGGCTACGAGCAGTGCATCCACATCCTGGTGATGGAGATCATCCGGGATGAGGCGGACAACCAGGTCCCCGACAAGGAATGGGGCTCGTGGGGCGAGAAGGCCATATCGCGGGTGGACAGGCAGCTCCATCTTAGCGGTGCGCAGGTCGGGGCCGCCCGGTACCTCGCGTCGCAGTTGATTGCAAAGGGGCCGGCCCTCCTCTACCACGAGCTCAAGATGGTGGAACAGGACAGCAGGCTCATCCAGGTCAGCAAGGACTTCCCGCAGTATACGCCAGGGGTGGCTTGATGCCGGCGAAGCACAAGCAGCTCCTCTCCAAGCTCCCCTTCGAGGGCACGACCGTCCCGATAGGGCGGTCCAAGGAGATGATCCAGCAGCTCCTGCGCAAGGCCGGCGCCGAGGGCATCGCCTGGGCCGACAAGTACCGCCCGCGGCGGGAGTCGGAGGTCCGGTTCGTCCGGAAGGAGAAGCTGTTCAAATTGGTGGTACCCATCCAGACCGCTGACCTGGACAAGAACCGGAAGTACATCAGCGACTACGACTGGGAGCAGTACATGATGCGGCGCGAGGCCGCGATGTACAGGGCCATGTACTACTATCTCGAAGGGCTGCTGAAGGCCGAGCAATGGGGCCTCATGTCCTTCGAGGAGGCGTTCGTGGGGCACGGCGTGATCAACCTCCCGAGCGGAGAGGAGGTAACCATAAGGGAGGCGGTGCTGGAGCGCCACCTGGAGCCGGGGAAGGCCCTACCGGCCGCACCCGAGGCGGAGGGCAAGGGAGCGATCGACGTCCCGTACACGGTGGTGAGCCGATGACATCCGCCAAGAGCCGCGAGGTCCTCGGGCGGCTGTCGCGTCGGCCCCGGACCATCGGAGAGGTGGCCAGGGACATCGGCGTCCCCAGGGATGTGGTGCACAACCGCCTGCTGCGCCTGGAGAAGAAAGGACTAGTGGCGCGGACTGGGGAGCCGAAGCGGGACGGGCACACCGGGCGCATGCAGACGACCTTCGTCGCGACCGAGGGGGCGAGCCGGTGAGCGATGGCAAAACGGTACAGCTGACCATCAGGACGGGGCCAGTGCTCTTTGACCCGCTTAAATGCGAATGGATGATCCCGCTCTGCGTGGAGGACGGGCCCATCACCCTGGTGGACGTCACCCAGGAGATGAGCAGGATCGTATCGGTAATGTACGAGACTGACGGCACGATAGTGATGAAGGCGGTGGTCAGGTGATCGCCCCCTCCAGGACCGGCAAGGCCAGCCCCATCGCCGGCCGGTGCCCCATCTGCGGCGGCACGGTGGTCCCGCATCACGGCGAGACGGTGCAGTGCGGCAGCTGCACCACCCTGCTCGACCGCGACGAGCTCGTGCCGGAGCGGGAGGCGGGGCGATGAGCGAGGCCGAGCCGACGGATGCGGCCGCCCCATCGACATGGGAGCCGGGCCGCAAGCAGTACATGACCGTGCAGCAGGAGAAGATCCTTGCCCACCTGCAGGAGAACGGGTGGTCGAAGCTGTACGAGCTCTCCAGGGCCCTCGGCCTGCACAGCTACGTAGTCCTCGGCTCGCTGCAGTGCCTCGAGGCCAAGGAGCTGGTCGACGTCTGCATCGTCAAGCGGGTCAAGCACTGGGCGCTCGCCGGCCGGAAGCTCCCCGGCGGCGGGATGCTCATGGAGCGCGGCGCCCCGTCGCTCTACCATACCGACCTGAAGGGGCGCATCACCGCCCTGCTGAACGGCGAGCCGTGGCTGGCCCGCAAGATGATCCAGGAGCGCCTCAAGGTCATCGGCACGCCCAAGTCGATCGAGGGCGCCATCCACAACATGGTCCTGGGAGGGCAGCTGCAGCGTCACCTGGTCGACTCGCCGGTCCGGCAGCTGTACGCCTACGCCCTGCCGGATGCCCCGCCCCCGACTCGAGAGCAGCTGATCAAGATCAGGGACGAGGTCGGCACAGGCACGGCGTTCTGGCCGGACTACGAGAAGGTCCTCCTGGCCCTCAAGCGCCAGCCGTGGCAGAGCGCCATGCAGGTGGCCGACTCGGCCGGGGTCAAGCGGGGGCGAATCAATAGCCAGCTGAAGTCGATGCGGTCGAAGGGGATGGTCAAGCGCGTCCGTGTCGCCCTCGAGCAGGTCGGCCGGAACCGCCCGCCCGACTACCTGTATGCCCTCCCCGATGAGAAGGAGCCGAGGCGCCTGCCGATCATAGACGGCGAGGCGGCGCCGGCGAGCGCGAAGGTGCGCGTCCTCCGGATCCTCAGGGACCTTGGGCCGTCGACCATCGGCGCGATCGTGACCGAGGCGGGGAAGCGTCAGGGGCACAAGATCGACCGCGGGTACGCCGACAAGATCCTGAACGACTGCGAAGAGCTCGGCCTGGTGCGCAGGGATCGCGCCGGCCGGGACGGCATCCGGTGGCGCCTGATCAAGGACCTCGACCCCATCGTGCTGCACGAGGCGGAGGCCCATGTCAGCGCGCTGCGCGCATCGGTCTCGAGGCTCCGGGCGCTCGGCTACACCGTGACCGTCGAGATATCCCCGCCGGCGGTGAGCTCGTGAGCTGCCCGAAGTGCGGCGGCGAGCTCGCCGAGACGATATGGTGGGAGGACGGCAAGCGGGTCGGGACGATCCGGAGCTGCGGCTGCGGCTTCCGGCAGAACGTCCCGTCGCCCCAGGAACCGGCCAGGCTGCCGAAGGAGCAGAGGAGGCTCGGCGAATGAGCGCCTGTCCGGTCTGCGGCGGAGGTCTCGAGGAGGATCCCGCCGTCAACGAGAAGTGGAGGTGCAAGGCATGCGGCCGCGTCCTGGTGGTCATCGCCAAGCGCGACGCGCAGGCCTCCGGGGGCGAGCATGATGGCTGAGCGGCAGACATGGGACGAGCTGATGGGGTCCCTGGAGGGCAAGGACTACGCGCTGCAGTCCCTGATGGTCCTGCGCTACGGCGCCCAGTTGGTGCTCGAGCAGCTGGAGAAGGACAACGCGCTGCCGCTGCCGGGCGAGACGACGCCCCGCGGCCTGCAGGCGTCGAGGATCGAGAAGGAGCGCAGGGAGATAGCATCGCTGGACCGGGCCATCAGGATCCTCGAGGGGACGGGACGATGACCAGGAGATCAAGGAAGCACCGCAAGACCCTGGTGCGCTCCGCCGACGGCGCCCGTGCCCCGCCGAAGATGCCGGTGCGCGGTCCGGGAGGGAGGTTCCTGCCCAGATCGACGCCTGCCATCGGACCGGTTCCAGGAAGCGGACGGCAGCCGTCGAAGGCGATAGCATATGGTACCCATACGGTACCTGTACCGCACGCCGAGCTCGTCGCGTCGATGCAGGACCTGCCGGAGCGCCCTGCCTGCTTCGGCAACTGCGCGGAGATGTCCTCGGCATGCGACGCCTGCCCAGTCTACAACCCCCGTATGAGGGCGACGATGGGAGATCAGTAGGATGGCGTCCCAGTGCGGGGAACGATCGTCGGATCACCAAGCTCGTCGTAGAGCCAGGTCTCGTAGGGGATGGCGCTCTTGAAGGCTTCCTTCGGCAGGGCGTTGAGCATCTTGGCAGTATACTCATTTACCTGGGCCTCATCGTTATACCACTCCTTGGGGAGGACGAACGAGTATCGCCCATTACTGTTCGGTGGGTCCTTGAGATAGGCCTCGATCGCGATGCTCGAGCACCTGCTAGACATCACAATCTCGTGCCATTGGGGCTCGCCCATGTGAGATACATTTATGACGACAAATTCTTCATTCTCATTGACCTCATCGATCGTCCATCCACCCTTTTTCAAGGTTTGGACCCGATTTGAGACTGCTTTCTGAAATCGCCTATTATCTAGCATGCTGGCGAAATTTTTTTCTGGTTAGATAATGCTTGTGATAGTTATTCATGGTTACCGGCAAACACATCATCTCACAACGTCCGTTAGTGTGAGCGCGCCGCACGCTCGTGCTGCCCATCTTTCATTTCCGGCAATCGCGCAATCGACAAATACCCCGCACCTCGGTGCTCGATGCGGGAGCGGCGCTCTGTGCGCGAACATCAACCCTCCGGGGCGGCCGGGCCAGGTGCATCCCATCCCTTGCGATGCCCCCCGCCGCCCTCAACAAGCATCAACATCCGCGACCTGACGACAAGGGACCTCCGGACGAAGGCGGGTAGGTGACCACTGCCGCTCAACAGTGGGGCAGGATGATGGAGGCAACCCGACAAGTTCACGCTACCACCACCTGAGGGCCGATGAACCGAAGGGACGCCGGAGGCGAGGCCCGTACATGTAACCCACTACGGGGGCGGGGCGGGGAGATCCGCCGCTGCCTCATCCTTTTCCTTCCGGTAATCGCGCAATCGAGATATAGCCACCTCGGCGAGTTCTCCGTCATGACGACGGACGCGCTCACAAGCATGACAGGAAGTGATGGCTGATGCCCCTCCCGCCGGCCGAGCTGGTGGTCCTCGAGCAGATCTCCTACGCCAAGGAGCAGGGGATCTCCCGGGAGGAGCTCAGGGAGCGATCGGCGCTCTCGGAGGCGTCGTTCGATCAGGCCTTCGGTCGCCTGGTACAGCGTGGCTACGTTGGGCAGCGGGGGCCGCGGGACGCGCTGAGGTTCTTCGCGCTGATCAGCGGGAGGAATGCCCTGGAGAAGGAGAACGACGGGCACGCGGGGATGCCGCCGCCGAGGCAGGAGACGATCGTGCCGGCCGAGGACCGCCAGGAGCAGCCGAAGCCGGCGCCCAGGCAGGATCTAGAGGCCAAGGCCAAGGACCTCGACAAGCCGTCCGCGGCGCCTGCAGCTGCACCAACGTTCGAGGCTGCCGTCGATAATGATCATTGCCGGTTCGGATGCGGCGCCGGCCCGTTCACGGACGGCCGAAAGAAGCGCGGCCACGAGCTCACCTGTGCCCGGAACCCGGACCGGATCACGGGCAAGAGGAAGGAGGGGGACCGGGTCGACCGTCCTGATGACAAAAATAGCGGAAGCCGCATAAAAGCATCTGATATAAAAGAGGAGCGGGGAGCCTCAAATGCCGCGGAGACTCAGCCCCCGGTCGACCATGCTCCCGAGCCGGAGGCCCTGACCGATCGGACCGGGCATCTCCTCGAGGATGCCCTGAAGGCGGAGGCCTCGCCGCCGGCCGTCGCTGACATGCCGGCAGCACCTCGGGAAACGGACGTCTTCGCGCTGATGTACCGCCACTGCGCCGACATCAGGGAGCGCGCGCACGCCGAGGGGTACGACGTCACCATCAACCTGACCAGCCGGGACGGCGCGTACGAGAAGATGCATTGCTCGGCCAAGATCGAGCTCGACGCGGCCCAGAAGAAGGTGAACTCCTGATCGGGGACAGTATGGATCAGCCGCCCAAGGTCGACGGGAGCTGCTAGGCTTGAGCAAGATGGATGGGAAGAAGACCAGAGGGACGGACCAGCTGACATGCATTAGGGGCGATAGAGAGGACAGCGCGTCAAGGACGCGCTACTCCCAGGTCCGCTGGAAGGTGCAGGTGAAGAAGATCTGCAAAAAGCTCGGCACCTACGACTACGTCGACGTCAAGAACAAGCTGAAGGAGAGGACCAGGAGAAAGAGAAAGACCAACAAGCGGGACAACCTCGGCTGCTATCTCCCCACCGACCGCCAGTTGTCGCAGTACCTGGCCAGGGCGGAGTGGAGCGTGGAGATCGTGCCGGCCGGCCCGCACAACCTGGCGAAGTACGAGTACCGGGACGATCGACAAAGCACGACCATGGGGAAGAATGATGAACACGAAGATCGATGAAGAGGACTGAGAGATATGGATGAGGAAAGAAGGCTTGCGCTGTATGGAGACTCAGAGAGACGAATAATTCCTCAAGAGTGCCCGTTCTGCGGGAGCTTCATTTTGGCCGAGGAGAACGGGGACCGAATATGCACTCCCTCTCTCGATCAAGAAGGCATCAGTCTGGAGTGTCATTGCGGGGCAACCTGGGCCGGGGACATCGAACCCTGACCATTTCTTAATATTTGCTCTCCGGACCCGCTCTCTCAGGCCCCTGAGGGCTCTCAGCGTTAAATAGCATCTCCGAGAACTCAGGGTAATGTCGAATCCAGATTCTTCGATCGCCACCTACGACGACGCGATCATGCCGCTCGACGAGCTCAACCCGGCGCACTACAACCCCCGTGTCGATCTCCAGCCCGGTGATCCGGAATACGAGAGCATCAAGGCCTCCATCCTCACCTTCGGGTACAAGGACCCCATGGTCTGGAATAAGCGGACCGGCCGGCTGGTGGGAGGGCATCAGCGGCTCAAGATCCTAAAGCAGCTGGGCTTCACGCGAGCAAAGGTCGTCGTGTGCGACCTGGAGGAGGACGACGAGATCCAGCTGAACGTTGCGCTCAACAATGCCACCGGGCGGAATGACGAGCTCAAGCTCATGGAGATATTATCGAGGCTCAAGAAGAGCGGGCACGACCTGAAGGCCTGCGGCTTCGACGCCGACAAGCTCCGGGCACTCGCAAGGCATGCGTCGTTCAAGCTGCCGGCTCGTGAGGATCCCTTCGACCTGGACGGTGCGCTCCTGGAGATCGACGAGCCGATCACGAAGCGGGGCGACCTGATCATTCTCGGAGAGCACCGGCTGCTGTGCGGCGACTCCACGAAGCGGGAGGAGGTCGAGCTCCTGATGGACGGACAGAAGGCGGCGATGATACACACCGACCCGCCGTACAACGTCGCCTACGGAAGCAATAGGCCTATGAACCGGAACCGGACCCGCGCGATCGTGGCGGGGGACGAGAACACCACCATCGCCAACGACAATATGAAAGCCCCGGAGTGGGAGGCGTTCTGCAAAGCCTTGTATGCCATCTACAAGGATATCTGCACCGGGGATATCTACCAGTGGGGAGCGTCCGGTCCGGACGGGATGCGCTCGCGGCTGTGGCTGGTGGAGGCAGGTTGCCATTGGTCGGCCACTATCGTATGGGCCAAGGACTCCATCGTCATCTCCCCGGCCAACTATCTCCGCCAGTACGAGCCGTGCTTCTACGGATGGTTCGACCGATCGTCGTTCAATCTCAAGCATCTGGAGGGAATGAGCCGTAGCGAGGTGTCCGAAGTATGGCGCGCACGCAAGCCGACTAGGTCCGAGCTCCACCCCACCATGAAGCCGGTCGAGCTGTGCGCCAGGGCCGTGTCGAGTTCTTCGTTGCCCGGCGACATCGTCCTCGACCTGTTCGGAGGCAGCGGCAGCACCATGATCGCCTGCGAGCAGTTGAGCCGGCGGTGCTGCATGATGGAGATCGAGCCATACTACTGCGACGTCATCGTGCGTCGGTGGGAGGCGTTGACCGGGCGCAGGGCGGTGAGGCCGCATGGCTGAATGGGACCGCCAAGAGGGGGAGACGGACGCCGCCTGGAAAGCCTTCAACCGCTACCTCCAGCTGGGCGACGAGCGCTCGATCGCCAAGGCCATCGAGGGGGACGGCAAAAGAGCGGCAAAGAGACGGTATGAGTCGTGGTCCTCGACGTACCGCTGGGTGGAGCGGGCGCGGGCCTGGGACGCCTCCATTGTCGAGCGGATCCGCAAGGACCGCGAGAAGGATCTCATCGCCATGCGCAAGCGGCACATCGAGGCGGGGCAGGCGATGCAGTCCCTGGCCGCCAGCTCGATGTTCAAGGCTGTCGAAGCAGCGACCGAGATCCCCCTCGAGGACGTCCCCAGGTGGATGTGGACCGGAGTGAGGATCGAGAGGCTGGCGGCCGGCGAGCCGACCGAGAGCGTGCGGCAGGAGGTGAGCGGAAATATCAACGTCAACGGCAGCGAGGCGCGTCGGAGGATCCTTGCAGACCCCGAGGCGACCAGACTCGCCGTCGAGCTTACTCGACGGCTTGCATCCGAGCAGCCTGACCCCGGCAGCGTTCGCGATCCTCGCGAGCCAGGGGAGATGGAAGCTCGCCCGGCACCTGGACCTGCTGAACACTGAGCTCATGGAGGTGGCGGCCGGACGCTGCCCCCAGCTGATCATCGAGATGCCCCCGCAGCACGGCAAGTCCCAGCTGGTCAGCATGTACGGGACGGCCTGGCGCCTGGGCGTGGACCCCGATTGCCGGGTGATACTGTCGAGCTACGAGGCCGACTACGCAGCATACTGGGGCCGCAAGTCCCGAGATCTCCTGGAGGCGTTCGGCCCGGAGGTCTTCGGCGTCCGTATATCCCAGGATAGCAGCGCCGCCAATCACTGGGAGATCGAGGGGCACCGGGGCATGATGAACACCGCCGGCGTGAACGGCCCGATCACCGGCAAGTCGGCCGACTGGTTCATCGTGGACGATCCGATCAAGAAGCCGGACGAGGCCAAGAGCCCGCTCATGCGGCAGAAGATCTGGGAATGGTTCAAGGACGTGGCCCTGACCCGCCTGCAGCCCGGCGCGGCCATCACCGTGATCATGACGCGGTGGCACAAGGACGACCTGGCCGGGCGGTTGGAGCAGGAGGGCGGGTGGCGCGTTATCAAGCTCCCGGTCGTCGCCGGCGAGAACGACCAGCTGGGCCGGCAGCCCGGCGAGGAGCTGTGGCCGGAGCACTTCGGCGTCGGCTACACCATCCGGCGCAGGGAGGAACGCAGCCCCTACTCCTATGCGTCGCTGTACCAGCAGGATCCGACCGAGGAGGGCGGCAACATTGTCAAGAGCGATTGGCTGAAGGAATACCTCACCCCGCCGGTGTGCGACTACACTATCCAGTCCTGGGACACTGCGTTCAAGAACAGCCCCAAGAACGACCTCAGCGTGTGCGGGACGTTCGGGGCGACGATCAACGGCTACTATCTCCTGGACGTGTGGGCGGGCCAGCCGGAGTTCCCGGAGCTGTACCGCCAGGCCGTCGCGCTGGCCGTCGCCAAGCGGCCGTCGGCGGTGCTCATCGAGGACAAGGCCTCCGGACAAAGCCTCATACAGATGCTCCAGGCCAATACCACCCTGCCGGTGCTGCCCATCGAGCCGTGCGGCGACAAGCCCGCCCGCATGAACGAGGTCACCCCGCTCCTGGCGTCCGGACGCTTCCATGTGCCGGCGCCGCGGCTGATCATGCCGGACGGCTCGGTCACCGAGGTCCCCTGGCTAGCAGACTACCTTTTGGAGATGACCTCGTTCCCCAACGCCGAGCATGACGACCGGGCGGACATGACGTCGCAGGCGCTCAAGTGGTTCATGTCCCGCGCCCCGATCGGCGAGGCGATCCCTCCGGAGCAGGCATCTCGCCGCCCCGCCCTGGGCCGGCGGCGCTAGTCTCAGCGTTAAATACCATCTCCGCGCCATATCCTCGATGGCTGCTAGCAACGCAGAGGGCATGATCTACATCCCCGTCCCGGGGTCCCGGTACGATGTGCGGGACATCGACGCCGATGTTCTGCGTGAGGTCCTTGGCAACGAGTTCGTCAAGAGCCAGTACAAGCGCCTGCTGCCAAGGATCTTCAGCGGGATGTACCGCCTGAGCGCCAAGGATGGCGAGGGCGAGGAGGATGAAGACCTCACCAATCACCTCATGGCAATGTACGAGGCCCCCGGCGTGGACCTGTGGTCGCGCATGCGGCAGTCCTGGCTGGACATCCGGCAGTATGGGCCGTTCGTCATGTACCCGCGGTGGGGCCGGAACGGCGCCGAGCGGACCATCATGGAGTTCAGGCGGCTGGACCCCTACTCGTTCCGATACGGTCCCACGTCGATGCTCGGGGCGGTATACTCCGAGATCCTGCAGGGCATCACCCTGGGCGATGACGGCGAGGTCGAGTTCTACCAGATCCAGGACGACACGTCCATCGAGCCGGTCAAGCTCAAGAAGGGCGTGCTGCTGCTCAGGGACCCCCTCGACACCAGCCTGGCCGGGGAGAGCGACATCATACCGCTCATTCCCATCGTCCGCATGCTCAGCGACGCCATGCTGGCGCAGGCCCAGAAGGTGTACCGGGTCGGTGCCCCCATCATGTTCATCAGCGTTGATCCGGTCGGCGGCCGGCCGGACGACAAGGAATACGCCGAGAATGTCATTGAGAACTGGGGCCGGGACACCGCGTTCCAGCTGCGCCCGAACATGAAGTTCGTGGAGCTGCAGATCCGCGACGAGGAAACCGCGTTAGCTACCATCGACAAGCTGCAGAGCATCATCGAGGCCCACTTCAACGGCGCGGCCAACCTTCAGGCCGCCCAGGGCAGCACCATCGGCGGGAACGCCGCGAGCGCGAAGGAGACCGACGACGAGATGATCATGGGCGAGCGGACCATGATCGAGGACCTGTGGGAGGGCGTGCTGCAGCAGTACTTTGTGCTCAACGGGTACGAGGGCTACACCGTCGAGATCACCATCGCCGCCAAGAAGCAGAGCCCCGGGTACATCGAGGCGCGGCAGGCCGAGGTGGGTTTCTCCACAGGCTGCATGACCATCAACGAGCGGCGGGAGAAGCTGGGCCTGTCCCCACTAGATGACACAGCCATTGCCGAGCTCCTCGAGGAGCGGGCGGCCGTGCAGGCCGCGATAGGTTCCGTCCCCTCCGGGCCCGACGAAGCGTTCGGCGCTCCCCTGGGCGAGATGGAGCAGCGCGCCCGCGTGGTGCGGGAGCTGGCCCAGGCCGATCCCATGGACCCGGAGCGGTACATGAGCTTCGAGGAGCAGCGCGAGATCCTGCGCCCGAAGAAGGCCAGGTCGTGACATGGCCAAGCCGCTGGGCGGCCGGCTCAACCAGAAGGATCCCTCGGGGCTCCGGGCCACCGAGGACCGGCGAGCCCGGGAGATCGATAGGGAACTAGATGCGCTGCTGAAGAAGGTCCTGGCCCAGGTCGACGCCGACAGCACCCCGGCCGACATCAAGCGCATCGTGGATGTCGAGCTCGCCGGCTACCGTTACGAGGTCAAGGACAAGGTCCTCGACTGGGTGGAGGACACCCAGCGCCGATCGGTCATCCGGAGCCGGAAGCTCCTCCGGGCCGCCGGGGTCGGGGTGGGCGCGATCCTCGGGCCCGCCGGCCTGCCCGAGGACGTCCGGGACCGCATCGCCGCCAACGTCGAGAGCGAGATCGACTCCCTGTCGGACGACGTCAAGAAGAAGCTGACCTCCTCGCTCCTGGAGGGGCTGGAGGCCGGCGAGGGCGCCCGGGACCTGGGCAAGCGGGTGGCCGGGGACCTTGCCATGGAGCGCGAACGGGCCGAGCTCATCGCCCGGACCGAGACCATGCGGGCGTTCAACGACTCCGCCGTGGCCCAGTACCGCGCGGCCGACGTGGAGAAAGTCCAGTGGTGGGCCGCCATCGACGACCGCACCTGTGACGTCTGCGGCGATATGGGCGGGTACCACGGCAAGATCTTCGACATCGACAAGGCCCCGCCGTGCCCGGCGCACCCGCGGTGCCGGTGCGTGCTGCTGCCCGTAATCCCAGAGACCAGTTAATATTACCAGGGCGGCGAGTGCATCTATGCCGCTCAGGGAGCCTGTAATCACCTGCAATGATAAGCAAAGAACGATTGTCAACACTTCAAACTGAAAGATCCTGTTGATGATCGAATATGCTGTCCATGAAGAGAACGGATGTTCTTTGGCTTTCCTTGGATATTTCATTGACATCCTCGCGGTCTTGGCCGTCATTCTCCCGTTGGGCACACCCAGTAGTTAAAGAAATCTCGGATGTGGTCCTCGCGGAAGGGTCAGGTCAAAGTACCTGCCTATCCTTGTGTCGCCCAGTGTTTATATCTATTTTGGTACAGGAATTGGTACACAATCACTACCTCTCAGCGTTAAATACCATCTCCGCGCCATATCCTCGATGTACGGCACGATCGACGAGCTCCCGGAGGCGGTGCGCAAGGTCCTCACCCCGGAGGCTCAGGCTATTTTCCTGGCCGCATACAATGACGTCCTGGCCGAGGGCAGCGGCCCGCAGGGCGGAGACTCGTGGGCCCTGAACCGCGCGTGGATGGCGGTCGGGCGCCAGTACCAGCTGACCGATGGAGGCGGCTACGAGAGCGTAACCGGCGCGGCGATGTACACTGGCAGGCAGCACCTGGCCTACAAAGAGCGCGAGGCCATCACCCAGTTCCTCAACCGCAAGGACATCTACGGCCGGCCGCTGAAAAAGGAGTGGTTCGAGCCGACGCTGGACGAATGGAACGGCACGCTGCTCATCTACGCCGATGACCACGTCGACCCCGAGGCATACGAGAAGAATCCCGAGGCTGAGCTCAAGCGCGTCAACGGCCGAATCATCAAGGGGACCAATAAGGACACCCGCATCGACGAAGTGGGGCACCCCACCCTGAGGACAACCTTCGATCTCCAGGACAAAGAGGTCAACGACGGCATCGACAACGGGGAGATCTCCACGAGCAACTGCTTCTACTTACGGAAGGTGGACGGCAAGATCGTGGCCAAGCCGCACCACATTCTGTTCTTCCGCGAGACTGACAAGAGTCTCCCCGGGGACCGGGGCGTATTGATTCTGAACAAGGAGCGGAAGGACGTCACGCTCATCGGCCGCCTGAAGGCCCGGGTACTGGGCCAGCGGCCGGTGCAAGAATACCAGGAGAAGGACCACGGAACAGAGGAAGAGGACATGGCAGACGAAGAGCTGAAGACAAAGCTCGCCACGGCCGAGAAGCAGCTTGCCGAATCCAAGCTGGCATACACTCAGCTGGAGGCGAAGGGCAAGGCGGATATGGAGACTGCGATCGCGGCCAAGGATGCCAAGATCAAGGGGCTGGAGGACGAGCTCCTGGCCTACAAGGGCAGGGAGGCCGACGCCAGGTGGCTGACCTTCAAGGCGGAGCATATCCCGCCCGGCCTGGTGGCCGACGAGGCCAAGGAGAAGGCCCTGCGCGGGGAGCTGGAGAAGGACCCCCTGATGTTCATGGCCAAGTACAAGGGCCAGCTGGTTGGCTTCGGTCCGGGGGAGCAGGGCGAGGACGACGGCGAGGATCCGGTGCAGTACACCACCAGCAAGGGCAAGGAGCGCAAGCCCCCGGTCAAGGCCGAGGACCAGCTCGCTAAGATGGGGATACCCTCCATCAGCTTCGTCGGGGGTGACAAGTGATGGCATCCGGTGACATCAAGAGTGAGGACTTCGAGGTCATGAAGGTCCAGGCCGGGGCCGCCGGGGCCATCGGGGACGTCGTGCACATCGAGGCCGATGGATACTGGGATCCGGTAGTGGCCACGGATACCGGGAAGTTCGGAGTGCTCCTGGATCCCGCCGCGGCCGAGGGCGACTGGGTCAGGGTGCTGACCAGGGGCGACGTCGAGGTCACCGCCACCGCCGCCGCGATCGCCAAGGGCGTCTATGTGGTCGCCGGGAGCACCGGGAAGATCGCGCAGGTCGGCACGCTCGACGCCGCCGCGGTACTGGGGACCATCATCGGCCACGCCAAGACCGCATTCCTGTCCGGTGGACAGGGCATACTCCACGTGGGGGATTGAAATGGGAGGAATCATAACCGCAACCGCGATCTCCGGGAGCCTGGACGCCAAGAACATCGTGCTCGGCGTCCTCACCCGGCAGCTGGAACTGTCGAACCTGGCCGAGCTGGCCACCAAGGTGCCGGTGCCCGCGCTCACCGCCACCGTGCCCATCTACATCCCCGGTGACGCCGACGAGGATCTCGGGGAGTGGGAGGGCGGCACCGGGATCAACGGCGGGAAGTTCGCCAACGTGGCCTTCGACCTGAAGAAGGACCGGGTCAAGCTGGGCGTGTCCACCGAGGCTAGGTACAAGGCCCAGGGCGGCGACCCCATGGCCATCCAGAAGGAATCCTCCGCCATGGTGCTGGCCAACAAGCTGGACAAGAAGATATGCAAGGCCCTGGAGACCAGCCCCAAGACAGGGGCCACCAGCGGGGTGTGGGACACCGTGACCAACAACCCGCTGAAGGACCTGGCCAAGGCCATGGCCGCCATCAGGCCGTGGGTGGCGGACTACGTGATCATGCGCTCCGAGGTGTGGACCGCGTTCG
>Ga0302243_1001292_pt1 | contig 17746 bp, 22 predicted proteins | sample AAG_UR_Met_MG_FD_193514 | JGI IMG/M metagenome (GOLD analysis project Ga0302243, IMG submission 193514) | Enriched activated sludge microbial communities from anaerobic digester in WTTP, New Holstein, Wisconsin, United States - AAG_UR_Met | ecosystem: Engineered > Bioreactor > Anaerobic >... | reverse complement strand
CGGGCGCTCTCCTCGATCTCCACCGCTCCCTTGGACTGAAGCCAGGAAGAGGCGTTCATCACTTCCACCAGCTGCTGGAAGTCACCCGTCTCGAAGACCTTCTCCGGCGATGCCCTGCCCTCAAGCTTCTGCAGGGCCACCAGGACCTTCTTCTCGGAATGGCTGAGACCTTCCAACACCTCGGTGGCGTTCATGACCTGGGAGATTTGGTCATCGATATAAGTTACTTATGGGTTCGTCGAACGGAGTTCCGGCGAGCCATCCTTCTCATTTCCGCCGGGTCCCAGGAGAATCCTTTCCCCATGACCCCCTTGATGTCCGCAACCGGGGTGTCCACGAAAGCATCCAGGCCACTCACCCGGAGAACGTTGCCATTCCTCTCGAGCAACGTCACCCTGGTTAGGCCGATCGGACTGGGCCGGCGAGGGCTTCTGGTCCCGAATAGACCGGTCAGAGGTATGTCCGGGTCACCTCTGGGATGTACATGGAGGTCGTATCCCTCGCTGCGGTCGAAAACAAAGAGGATGTCCAGTTCCTTGAGCAGCTCGATGCGGTACAGTCCCTCGGAGAACTCCGGAAACACCTCGATCTCCGAGACGTCCCCCTCTACCGAGGACACCCTTCCAATGGGGGTCAGCAGGTATCGGGCAGCAGGAACTCGTGGAGGCGCTCCCTGGCCTCCTCCCTCTTCCTCTGGTGCTCTTCCAGGAACTCGTTTATCCTCCGGGTCAGCAGCTGCTTGCACTCTCCGCACAGTATCTCTCCTTTTTGGCACCTTTCGGTGAGGTCGTCCAAGGCCTTGTCGTCCTTCTCGAAGAGGTAGTACTGGTACTTGAACACCGAGCAGACCTCGGGGCGGCCGCCGAGCTTGCGTTGCTCTTCCACGGACACCTGCCCTCCGGTGAAGGCGTTGCCGATCTTCTTCTTGACCTCCTTGGGCTTGTCAGTGGTGAAGATGGTGGTCTGCGGCTGGGAGGAGGACATCTTGTCGGAACCGGTGAGCCCGGGGAACATCTTGTTGTAGATCAGCGCCGGTTTTGGATATCCCAACAACGGCGCCACGTCCCTGGCCACCCGGAAGTGTGCGTCCTGGTCGATCCCGCAGGGTATGAGGCAAGGCGTCTTCTTGCCGTACAGGGCATCCTCGATGAAGCAGGGAGCCGCCTGGATGCTGGTGTAGAATATGCTGCCGATGTTGTGACTGTTCTCGAAGCCGAACACGGCCTTGGCCGTGGAGAACGTCACGCGCTTGGCGACCTTGAGCGCCAGCGGATAAAGGAGCTTGATGTCCTTGGTGTCCAGGATGACCTTGGTGTTCTCCGGTTCGAATCCCAGGGCTATGAAGTCCAGGACGTTCTCGTAAGCGGCCTTCTTAGTATCTTCCAGGCTGAGGTTCTCGTTGAAAAGGTACTTCTCGTCATCGGTGAGCTGGAAGTACATGTTGACCTTGAAGAGGTCTTGAAGATAGCGGTTGAACATCCAGGGCATGAGGTGGCCGAGATGCGTTCCGCCGGAAGGTCCACGTCCCGTGTAGAGGAAGAAGCGGTTGCCCTTGTCGTACTGGTCCAGTAACCAATCGAAGTCCCGGTGCGAGTACACCACGCCGCGACGGAGCATGGGGTGCAGCTCGCCATAACCAGCAAGGCGGTCCAGCAGCTCCTGGTCCATCTTCTTGGTCCCGAAGCGGGTTATGAGCTGGTCGTAATCGATCTCCCCGGTTACTTCCCAGGGGGTGACCTTGAAGTCATCGTTCATCTTTCCCAGTGGCCAGGAAGGGCGTACTGGTTCAAAAGGATTATTGAGCCTTCACCGCCGATGTCCGGGCCAGTTCTCTCGCCCGGTTCAAGAACCTGGATAGGTTATTGGTGTTGCAGGGGCGGTTCTCGTGGCGCAGGCCAAGCTCGTCGGCGAAGCTACGCGAGAGTGCCTCATAATGTTCCGTTTCGCCCACGCCAGTGTCCACGTAGACGCACAGCTCGTAGTTCTCGAACAGCATGTCCAGGAAGTACTTCGGCTCGTAACCCTGATCCACCAATGCGTCAAGGTGCAGCTCCTTCACCGCTCCCTCGATCCCGCGCAGAGCCCAGCCGGGGGTGTTGAACCAGGTCCCGATGCACATGCCCTTCTGCCTGGCGTATTCCACCGGTCCCAGTATCGCCGCTATGCAGTCGTCCCCTTCCAGCATCACTGACGGCACCTTGAGGTGGTTGGTTATCCCCGACAGGGATTGGCATACCGCATATCCCAGGAACACCGCGTCCACCTGTCCTTCCAGGGCGTTCACCTTGTCCTGCACCGTCGCTTTGAGCTTCTCGGCGTCGATGTGCAGGGCGAACTCCAGATAGTCCTTGTGCACCACGTCGTCCCAGCCCTCGGTGAGCTTTTCCAGCTCGGGCTTGAGTATCTCGCAGGCGATTATGGCCAGTCGTCCCTTGCCGTTCTCCATGGGTTATAAGCTCCTCTTCGGTAAGGCGAAAAGCCGTCTCAAGTATTCCAGGACCGTGTTCCAGTCCTTGCAGTCGATGATGGAGTTCCCGACCGGATTATCGTCGTCCAGGGTCCACATGTGCTCCGGGGCCGGAGAATCGTAATAGATCAACATCATGCGGTAGCCCCCCTTGTTCTTCAGATCGTTCTTGGGGCTGGACACCACCGACGCGCCGTAATCGTTCGGGAATCGGTAGATGTTATGAAAGCGGTCCCCGTCCATGCACCCGCAAACGCAGTCCGCGTTCAGATCGATCACGTACTCGTCGAACTCCAATCCGCACCCCGTTCCCTATTTAATCATATCCTCAACAGGCGAAATTCGTTCACGCCCATCGAGGCGATGCTATACGAACGCCAATCTTAGTGATATTATTTCCTGAGGAAGCGAAGCGTTTATTATCCCCACAAAGTAGTAATGATTACTATTATGAATTCGTACCCCACCCGCTGGACAAGGCAGATGAAGGTGGTCCTGGACCTGGTCTACGACGGCAAGTCCCCGATCACAGCGGACCAGGTGTACGAACTGGCCAGAATGCAGATGCCCAGGATAAGCCTGGGCACGGTGTACCGGAACCTCAACCGCCTGGTGACCGCCGGTCTCATCTCGGAATCGAAGGTGGGGACGGTCCAATGTTTCTTCCCCCACCCTTATTCGAACACCCATCTGGAATGCCGGGTGTGCGGCCGTCTGTACAGCGTGGTCTTCGACCTGTCGCTGCATCAGGTGGCCAAGGAGACCGGCCTCACCCTGGATGGTTATGAGCTGCGGCTGAAAGGCGTGTGCAAGGAGTGTGCCTCCCGATGCACATAATGGAAGGGTTCCTCAGCTGGGAATGGGCGCTGTTCTGGACATTGGTCTCCGCTCCGTTCTTGATCTACGGCTTCCTGCACATACGTCGATTATTGCGCGACGATCCCGCGCAACGAACCATGCTCGCCCTGTCCGGGGCGTTCATCTTCGTGATGTCCTCCTTCAAGCTCCCGTCGGTCACCGGGTCGTCCTCGCATCCCACTGGAACAGGTTTTTCGACCATGTTCTTCGGAGTGGGCGTCACCTCGGTGATGTCCCTGATCGTGCTCATCTTCCAGGCGCTGCTCCTGGCGCATGGCGGCTTCACCACCATGGGCGCCAACGTGTTCTCCATGGGCGTGGCCGGGCCGTTCGTCGCTTATATGGTATTCAAGGTCATGACCAAAGCTCGGATCAGAACTCCGATCAAGGTGTTCATCACGGTGTTCCTGGCCGGGATGGTCACCTACGTCACGACGGCCGTGCAATTGGCTCTGGCGTACGGGCCGTTCGAGGATTCTCTGATCAGCTTCCTGGCGGTCTTCGCCGTCACCCAGATCCCCCTGGGGATAGTGGAGGGCATACTGTTCACCATCTTCATAGATTATCTGGAGAGGGCAAGACCCGACCTCACCGAGAAGGTGTTTCCCCGGAGGGTCAAGGATGAAGCGTAGTTACTACTACTTCCTAGGGCTGCTGGCCGTGGGGGCCATACTAGTTTCAGCGGTGATGCTGAACCCCAATTCCGATTTCTCTGGTTCGGATGACGGCGGAGGGGATGTCATCGGCGACGTGGATCCGAACTACGAACCGTGGTTCGATAACATCTGGGAGCCGTCCGGTGAGCTGCAAACGCTGTTCTTCTCCTTGCAGGCGGCCATCGGCGCCCTCATCATCGGGTATTTCCTGGGCTCCAACAAGGTCCGGAAGGAAAGGAGGGAAGGCTGAGATGTTCGAGGTGGACGAGCTGGCCTACCGTTCCGCGGCCTTGAGATGGTCCCCGGCCGGAAAGTTCCTGTTCGTCATCTCCCTGCTGGTGGCATCGTTGTTGGCCAATACGCTGCTGGTTCCTCTATTGGTGCTTATCATCGGCATCGCCCTCTTGGGCTATTCTGTACGCTTCCGTTTCCCCAAGGTCATCGGGTTGCTGGTCCTGGAAGGGGTGGCCATAATAATCATGGGCGGCCTGGTCATAGCGATAGTCACACCGGGTGACACCGTCTGGACATTGGACCTGCTGCTTTTCAAATTGACCTTCACGGATGCCGGCCTCTCCACCGCCGCCCTGGTGACCCTGCGGGCTCTTGCCGGTATAAGCGTCATGCTCTTCTTCGCCACCTCGACGCCGATCCCGCATTTCGCGGACATGCTGGTCCGTCTCAAGGTTCCCAAGGAGTTCGCCGAGCTGATGGTCATGGTCTACCGCTACTCGTTCATGCTCCTGGACGAGGCGGCAAGGATGCATCTGGCCGCCCAGTGCCGTCTGGGCTTCCGGGGACGAATGAACACCCTGCGGACCTACGCCAAGATGATGGTCGGCATGTTCATCCGCTCCATGGAGACGGCGGAGAGGTCCAATGTCGGGATGCAATGCCGCAACTATCAGAGCGGCGTGGCCATGTTGCGGCAGCCCAAAGGGATCACTTACTTCTGGGCCGTGCTGTCGGTCGTCAGCTTCCTATCATTTTATCAATTGAACCAACTGTGCATAAGTTTCGGAATACTGGTGGGGTGAGATGGTATCAGCTCTTCTAGAATGCAAGGACCTTTGCTATGATTATCCTGGCCGGGGGGCGGCGCTCCGGGACGTGAGCCTGGAGATAACCGAAGGCCGCAAGACGGCCATTCTTGGTCCCAACGGTGCAGGCAAGTCCACTCTCTTCCTGCACTTCAACGGAGTCCTTCGTCCAAAGAGCGGCCAGGTCATGTTCCAAGGGCAACCGCTGGTCTACCGCAACAAGGAACTGAGCCATCTCCGCAAGGAGGTGGCGGTGATATTGCAGAACCCGGACGATCAGATATTCTCCGCCACCGTGGAGGAGGACGTGGCCTTTGGGCCGCTGAACCTAGGATTGCCCAGAAATGAGGTGGAGGCCAGGGTGGACGAGGCTCTTGCCTTGGTGGACATGAGCAACATGCGGGAGCGGCCGTCACAGCAGCTGTCCTTCGGTCAACGGAAGCGCTTGGCGATCGCCGGTGCGTTAGCCATGCGCCCCAAGGTCCTGGTCATGGACGAGCCGACGGCCGGGCTCGATCCGCACATGGTGCAGGAGGTGCTGGAGCTGACCGAGGAGCTGCACATGAAAGGGATCACCTTGGTCATGTCCACCCACGAGATGGAGGTTGCCTATTCCTGGGCGAACGATTTCAAGGTGGTGCACCAGGGGCGTCTGCTGTTCTCCGGGCCGGCGGATGAGCTGTTCGCCAACAGGACGCTGCTGGAACTGTTAGGTTTCCAGGCTCCATCCGTTTACCGCATGAACGAGGAGATGCACCGCTCCGCCCTGATCGGCATGAGGCCCATACCGAAGGACATGGCCGAGCTGAGACTGAAGTTCTGTCACATGAACCGCCGTCCCATCGGGGGACTGCATATTCGAAAGGTGGACAAGGACCGCTTGCCAACGATCTTGGAGGTTCACGGACTTCTATCCCAGGGAAAGACGGTCGGCTATTACGGTTCCCAGGCCAAGCACTTGCTGGCCATGACCCTTCCGGCCGATGTCCGGCTTCCCGGTCTGACCGGTTGTCTGGACAAGATGATCGATGGTCGGGAGGCGGTCCTGTACACCGAGCCGAAACTGATTCCAGCGATTATGAATCATATAAATAATTTAGCTCATAGATATGCCATACCCATCAATGTGGTGGATGAATGACCCCGAGACGTCCTTCCATCGGATGGCTAGAAAGGCTATTAACGATTGTCTTATAAAGGCTGGATGGATTAAAAGTTCTACCGTTCAGAAGAGAGGGGAAGAACAATATGGACCTGGGATTAGGAATCGACACCGGAGGCACGTACACGGACACCGCTTTGGTCGAACTTTCCACTGGAAAGGTGTTGGCCAAGGCCAAGGCCCTGACCACCAGGAATGACCTCAGCATAGGCATTTCCGAGTCCATTCGCAATATGGGGGACGTTTCGACCAAGAACGTTCGTCTCGTCTCGCTCTCATCCACCCTGGCCACCAACTCCGTGGTGGAGGGAAAGGGCTGCCGTGTTGCGCTCATCATCGCCGGGGAGGAGTACAGGGAGAGCGTGCCTGTGGAACACGTGATCCAGATCCAGGGCGGCCATACCATACGGGGAGCCGCGAACTGCCCGGTGGACCTGGCGGCGGCCAAGGACTTCGTGTCCGGGATAGCCGATCAGGTGGACGCCATCGCCGTTTCCACATTCTTCAGCGTACGCAATCCGGAGCACGAGAACGCCCTGAAGGAGATGATCATCAGCAACTGGGACCTGCCGGTGGTCTGCGGGCACGAGCTCTCCACGCAGCTGGGTTTCCATGAAAGGACCCTCACCGCCGTGCTCAACGCCAAGCTCATCCCCATCAAGGCCGAGCTCATCCAATCCGTGCGCAAGGTTCTGACCGATTTCGAGATAGCCGCCCCGTTGATGATCGTCAAGGGCGACGGTTCGCTGATGGGCGAGAGGCTGGCCAAGGAACGGCCGGTGGAAACCATCCTTTCCGGTCCTGCGGCCAGCCTGATAGGCGCTCGCAACCTCACCGGGGAGGACGAGGGGGTCGTGGTGGACGTCGGTGGCACCACCACCGATATCGGGATATTGAGGGGCGGAAAGCCCAGACTGGACCCCGAGGGCGCCATAATCGGCGGCTGGAGGACCAGGGTGCGAGCGGCGGACATTTCCACGTCCGGAATCGGTGGCGACAGTCGGGTGGTCATCGTCAACGGGCAGATAGTCCTGGGAACTCTGAGGGTGATGCCGCTGTGCATCGCCTCCTCCAAGTACCCCCGTTTATCGGAGCATCTGAACAAGGTCAGGAACTTCAAGCTCACCCCGCAGGCCACCCACATCGCCCTGGAGAACGTTATCCAGGCGGACGAGTTCTTCATCTACTCTCGCAAGGCCAAGGGTTACGTTCTATCTGACAACGAAAAGGAGCTCATCGATCTCATAGCAACGGAACCGAAGACATTGCACGAGGTGTCCGAGATCACCGGTGTCCATCCATACAGCTACAACGTTCGCAAGCTGGAGGAACTGGGCATCATAACCAGGATCGGATTCACGCCCACCGATGCGCTGCACGCCTCCGGGGAATACGTGGAATATGATGCCGAGGCCTCCAAGATCGCCGCCGAGTACCGGGCGAACCTGTGCGGGATGGATCCCAAGGAGTTCTGCGCCTCGGTCAAGGAGGCGGTGATCCAGAAGATAGCCAGGGAGATCATTTACCGTCTGATATACGAGGACTGCGGCAAGATGTCCCATTGCGATGTGTGCACGGAGTTCATCCAGAAGTTCGTCACCCACCGTCCCGGAATTGACTTTTCCGCCGACCTCCGCCTGAACAAGAAGATCATAGGCATCGGGGCGCCCATCGCGGCCTACCTGCCGTCCGTGGCCAAGCGGCTGAACACCGAGCTGCTCATGCCGGTGAACTCCGACGTGGGCAACGCCGTTGGGGCCATAACCGGCAGCATCATGGAAGCGGTGGAAGTGCTGATAAAGCCCAAGCCGAGCCTGGGCGTCATGGAGGACCCGCCATGCACCATGCACTCCACGGACGAGATGAGGGAGTTCGAGACCATCACCGAGGCCACCAGCTACGCCCGCTCGTGGGGTGAGGCCCGGGTACGCCGGAACGCCGTTCTGGCCGGAGCCGACAACATCGAGGTGGTGGTGGAGAGCCAGAAGATAATGGGTCAAATGGGGAAGTCCTGGGGCGACGGTCTGCTGCTCGAGGTTCATGTGAAGGTCACCGCCGTTGGCAAGCCGAAGATGGTGTTCGAACAGGAGAAGGAGACCGATGAGTTCGATTGACGTGGCCATCTGCAGCGGTTTCAGTCCGGGGGCCCGAGTGCTCCGGGAGGCCGTGCGCCAGCTCACCGAGGAGGAGGATATCCGAATAGTCACCATCGCTCCGGCCCTGGCCGAGCTGCCCAAGGCCATGGAGGAGATGCGCTCCCTCAAGGAACGCAAGGTCATCGTGGTGGACGGTTGCGAGGGAGGCTGCGGACTTCAGGTGTTGAACCGATACGAGGTCACACCCGCCTCGATCGTCATGATCAAGAAGCATTTCAACGTGACCCAGAAAGGCATAGACGATGCGAAGGAACAGATCCGGAAGGCCATTCAAGAGGTGAAGGGATGAGGAAGGGCGTGGTGGTGTGCGGGGCGAACGGGGAACGAGGGATCATCCTAGGGAAGGTGGCCGAGGCGTTCGCCAAGGACAACATGTCCAAGGTCATCCAGTTCTCGGTGTGCACCGTTGGTCTCAGTCCGATAATGCTGGAGATGGGCGGGGTGGACATGGGCTCCATCGTCACCGTCAACGGCTGTCGGAACAAGTGCTGCGACCGGATAATGGACAAGAACGGTCTGAAGATCGGCGTCTCGGTCACCTTGGACGATCACGTGCCGAGGAAGATGGGACCGTGCGAGTTCACCTCGAAGTTCCACTTCCCCGAACCGACCGAGGAAGAGGTCAAGGCCATGGTCAAGGCCATGGAGAAGGCCATCAGCTGATCAGCGGCTCTTCTTCCAGCCTTGTTGGGCGTAATAGTCCTTGACCACGGACGTGACGTGATCGGATATCTGGCGCTCACGCAGGTTCCCGTTGATGTGCGGGGCCTCCTTGAAATAGAACTCGTGGTCGCACTTGGCGCAGCGGACCTTGGGGCAGGAGTTCATGACCTCCGGGCAGCCGCGGCAGGCGAAAGTTCTGGCGTAAGTGATGGAGAAGACGAAACCGCAGTTGGGGCAGGTGAACTTGCGCAGGGAGTCCACGGTGTTCCTGGATAGCCCGTGCGCCTTCATCGCTTGATAATAGGTCTCGTCCACTACCTCACCCGTGATGCGCGGCGGATTTTTCCTCTTCGAAAAAGTCCTTGATGATGGCGTACTTCACCCGATACTTCTTGGCCACCTTTTCCAGGCTCTCCATGGTCTGCTCGCGGACCTCGGGGTCCCAGATGCCGTGCACGATGACGTGCACGATGACCTCCGCCCTCTCGATGGTATCCACGCTCAGCTGTTTGGTTATGTTGACCTTCATGTTCTGGTGGATGAGCGAGAATCCCACGGTGGATCCGCCCTCCACCATCATGAAGGCCTTAACATGGCCGACCAGGTCCGCGCCGTGATGCAGGCAGGCGTCAGTGGCCTTGATGAGCAGCTCCTCGACGAACGATACCGCCTTATCGGCCGACGTACCTTTTTCGAAATCGACCTTCATGTGCAGAGAGAACTTACCTAGTTCGTCCACCGCCCGGTGCATTTCCAAGTGGAGCTCGTCATCCTCGTCCAGTTCCGTCATCAGGACCTCCCCCCGTATTCCTTCTTGAGCATCTCCTTCTCGTACGTCTCATCGTAACGGGGCGAGGTCCGCGTCTCGATGAGGTCGGCCACCTCCTTTACCCCCTGGTTGTTGCGGCCTGAGCCGAACATGATCTCGGCGCTGGGGTTGATGGACCTGGCGAACTTGACCGACATGTCGATCTTTTCCTGGGTGGCGCTGTCCACCTTGTTGATGAAGACGACGTCCGCTTCCCTGATCTGGGTCTCGACCAGGCGGCGGACCGCGGTGATGAGCTCATCGATGCGCAGGGCATCCACCAAAGTTATGACCGGGGCGTGCACGATGACCTCGTCCATCTCCTCCTCCGAGTACTCGGCGGCTCGCTTCAACCCCCAGGGTATGGCTACGCCCGACGGCTCCACGATTATCAGGTCCGGATCGAACGTCTTCTGCAGAACCGCTATGGTGTTGGCAAAGTTTCCAGCGATCTGGCAGCATATGCAGCCGCCGGAGATCTCCTTGGCCTTGAGACCGTACATCTCCACTATCTTGACATCGACGTTGATCTCCCCCACGTCGTTGACTATGATGGCGATCTTGTGCCCGCGGTCCACCAGGACCTTGACCAGTTCGATGAGGAACGTGGTCTTCCCGCTACCTAGGAAACCTGCCACCTGTGCGATCTTAACCATGGGTTCACCAGTGTCATCTGGAATCGGGTTCGTAGTATGAATAGGTTGGCAGAACGAGGAGATTCTTAGGGTCCCAGAGGGGAAAATTGATAAAATGGAATAAAATTATAGATGGGAGAAATTGGAGGTTCACCGGTTGAACGCGATCCCGTCGACCAGGCGCTTGCTGCACAGAACATCCCCGCACCTGGGGCACAGATATTCCTTTCTGGTTATTTCCGCGGTGGTCTTGTCCTTCAGAAGAATATCGTAGAAGAGAAGATTGCCAGGTCTCTCCGACATCTCGTTCTCCTCTCCCTCCCATCCGCATTTGTAGCAGTTCGTCATTACGTTTGACCTAACGGCAAGGCCATGCAAATAAACGTTTCCTATCAAAGGGATGAAAAGAAGAAAAAGGGAAAGGTAAAGAAAAGGGTTTGAAGGTCGTTGCCTAGCACTTGATCTGTCCGTACTGCTTGACGGTGTCAACGCACTCCTTGATGTTCTCAAGGCGGGTGGTGACGGTCGGAGGCACTTCGCATCCGGAAGCGATACAGTACCTGGAGTTCAGGCCGCGGGCGCACATGGCGGTCTTGACCTCCTGGATCAGGTTCATGGTGGTCTTCTGCATCTTCTCTTGGCTCCACCTTACGAATCCTTGGGGGTCGATCTGTCCGCCGATAAGGCAGTTGTCCGCGTATCCCTTCTCGATGGTCTCCTTCGGAGACGGGGAACCGGGTATCAGCGGGTAGTATGCCATGGAGTAGATGGCCGGCTTGAAGGCCTTGATCTGGGTGTCCAGGTGAGGCAGGTCAGCGCAGTTGTGTATGCACATGGCCATTCCTTCCTTCCCGGTCAGCTCGTTCAGTCCCCTGGCGTACTTGCCCTCGAACTCCTCGTACTCCGCGTCGCCTAGGCAGGAGTAGGATCCCCATAGATAGTCCCAGACCAGTCCGGCGGGCTTGGCTCCGGCCATGGCCTTTACCATGTTCCCGTTGTACTCGGTGATGGTCTTGAGGGCCTTGTGCACCGCGCTGCGGTTGTTGTACATGTCCATGAAGACCTTCTCCGCGCTGGCCGCCTGGGTCAGGCTGAGTAATGGTCCTTCCAGGAAAGCCGCGGTGATGACCTGGCTTCCGAGAGCATCCACGAACAGCTTCGTTCCTTCGACGAGAACATGGCTCCTGCCCTTCTTCACGTCCGGGACGGTCAGCTTCTCGTAGTCCTCCACGGTCTGCAGGGCCGGGTCGGTGACGAACGGGGTGTTCTGGTCATCCATGCGGACCGTCGATCCCATGTCGCCGGCCGCCACGGACAGGTCCATCAGGCCGATGGCGAAATCGAAGTCGAAATGCTTCTGTCCCGCTATGAAGGCGGAAGCGAACTTCTTCGGGTCGGAGACCCAGTCACGGTAGGTCATATGCCCGTCGCCGACCAATCTGCGGCAAACGCCCATGGCCAGGGGGTATGCCGTCATCCGGTCCACTGGCTTGTTCTGAAGGCTTGCTACCGCCCTCTCGATATGGTTCATCGTGTCAGCCATTTCACATCGCCCCTTTCACTTTCTTGACCGCCTCTTGCGCGTTGATGGCGTGCCAGTCGGCGCCGATGTCGTCCGCGAAGGGCTGGGAGGTCGGAGCGCCACCGATGATGATCTTCACCTTCATGCGGTCTCCGTTCTCGATAAGTCCGTCCACCACGGCCTTCATGCCATCCATGGTCGGGGTCATCAAAGTGCTCATGGCGATCAGGCTGGCCCTCTCTTTCTTGACCGAGTTGACGAAGTTCTCCGTCGGGACGTCCTTGCCGAAGTCGTGCATGTCCATGCCAGAAGCGGTCAGCATGGTCTTGACGATGTTCTTTCCGATGTCGTGAACATCTCCCTCGACCACACCGATGACGCCGACCACCTTCTTGTCGGCTTCCGCCTTGGGTATGTGCGGCAGAAGGATGTCCAGTCCTCCGTACATGGCGTTAGCGGCTAAAAGAACCTGGGGCAGGAAATACTCATGCTTGGCGTACTTGTCGCCCACGATGGTCATTCCCTTTACCAGGCCCTTGTCGATGGCGTCCAGAGCTTTGATTCCTGCGGTCAACGATTCCTTGGCGAACTTGATCGAGTCAGCCTTGTTTCCTGTGATCACGGCCTTCTCCAAACTCGCCAAAATATCCTGTGCTTGCATTTTTTAACCACCTCTCCTCCAATACTACCGAATTGGTGAAGGAATAAAATCAATAAGGGGGCTATAAACTATTGTTATGGATGGATTATCCATCCTACGATTATTCACAGTCATACTGCGTATCCAGCATTAACGGGGGTGAGCATTGGTGGATGAATGATGAGAATGATATCCGGTATGCAACAACGATTAAATATTATTGAAAAAACAGCCGATCGAAGGGGCCGGTCACCCCCTGAGGTGGAGCTTCAAGGAAGCGATCCCTCCGTCCAACACTCTGATGTGGCGGAATCCCATGTCCTTGAGGATATCGGCCGCCCGGTTGGACCTGTTCCCGGCCTTGCAATACAATATCAGATCGGCATCCCGGTCCATCCCGCTCAGCTCGGTCACGAGGGAGCTGACCGGGACGTTCTTGGCGCCATCTATCTGTTCCATCCTAAATTCCTCCGGATTTCGGACATCGATCAGGACACAATCGCCTGTCTTGACCTCCTCCAGCACTTTCAAGAATTGGCTCGGAGCCACCTTGATCACGCTTACTTCCGATTGCTCGCTCATCGAGAACGAAAAAGGACCACAGAGTAGATTATCATATCGTCCGAGGAACGATTATCTATTTCCAGCTGCGTATCTCGGCCGATATGACTCTCAAGGAAGGGCTGGTCGAGGAGATCGCCTCCATAGTTGGCCAAGATAATTGTTCTACTCGTGTAGCCGATCTCTACGCCTACGGTTTCGATTCCTCCATCCATCACCACTCTCCGGACGCGGTGGTTCGTCCGGGAAGCGCCGAGGAGGTATCCCGCCTGGTGAGATTGGCATCCCGGGAAGGTATCCCGGTGGTACCCCGGGGCGGAGGGACCGGCCTCTGTGGAGCGGCCGTTCCGATCAAAGGCGGAATGGTCATGGACCTCACCCGCATGAACCGGGTCAAGGAGGTCCGGGTGAACGACCTCTACTGCGTGTCGGAAGCGGGAGTGGTATACGACCGGCTGAACGAGGCGTTGTTGCCGTTCAAGTTCTTCTTCCCGCCCACGCCGGGAAGTGGCGAGGCCTGTACCATCGGCGGGATGGTGGCCACCAACGCCTCAGGGATGAGGGCCGTCAAGTACGGCGCCACCCGGGACTACGTGCTCGGGCTGGAGGTGGTTCTTGCGGACGGCTCGATAATCCACGTCGGCACCAACACCATCAAGAACTCATCGGGCTACCAGCTGGAGCGTTTGTTCGTGGGGAGCGAGGGAACGTTGGGCATTATTACCGAGGTCACCTTGAAGATCGCCCCCCGGCCGAAGAAGGCGGCGATGGTCCTGGCGGCCTTCGACCGCCTGGAGGACGCCGGCAAATGCGTCTCCAACATCATCTCCGTGCCTCTCATCCCATCGGCCACCGAGCTGATGGACGATATCTGCATCCGCGCCGTCAACAAAGCGGTCGGGGCCGGCCTTCCGGACGCTCAGGCCATATGCATGATCGAGGTGGACGGGGAACCGGAGATGGTGGCCAAGGAGCTGAAGGTGGTGGAGGAGGTGGCTCGCAGGAGCGGCGCCTCCAGCGTTCATGTCTCGGACGACAGCAAACAGATGGCCAAATGGACCAGCGCCCGCAAGTCCGTGATGTCCGCCCTCAGCCGCCTGGGGGACAATCTGGTCTCCGTTTCGCTGGCCGATGATATGGCGGTCCCGATATCCAAGATCCCCGATGCCGTCGTGGCCTTCCACCGCATCGCCGAGGAGAACCAGGTGATCGTCGGGACGTACGGTCACGCGGCGGACGGAAATCTGCACACCAAGATGTTGCTCGACCCATGTTCAGAGGATTCCTGGGGTCGTGGAGAAAGGGCCGTGGGCCAAATATTCGACGCAGTGATCTCCCTGGGAGGCACCGTCACCGGGGAGCACGGGGTCGGAATATCCAAAGCGCCCTACATGATGAGGGAGCGCCCGGACGCCTGGCAGACCATGCTGACCATCAAAAAGGCCCTCGATCCCCAGGACATACTCAATCCCGGAAAGCTCATGCAATGGGAGGGCGGCATCATCCGTGACCTTCGCTATCCCTGCCGGGACCTCTGTGTCAGATGAGGCCATAGCCGATCGCCAGGGGGATGGCGGTCACGATTATCGCCAGGACCCAGGCCGTTGGGCTCCAGGCCAGCACTTTCTTGCCGTCCAACGGGCCTAGCGGTATCAGGTTGAAACCGGCCAGGAACAGCGACAGCACGCCTATCCAGTTGAAGGCCGCCGACCACGTTCCTTCGGACGGGAACGCCAACCACAGGATGATGAAGGTCGTTCCGAACAGTATGTTGGTGGACGGCCCTGCCAGGGATATCAAACCGTTCTGCTTCTTGCTTATCCTTCCCTGAATGTACACCGCCCCGGGGGCGGCGAACAGGAATCCCAGGAAGGAGAAGATCAGAGCCATGAACAGGCCCATCGGGTACATGCGGTACTCGGCCCAGGCCCCGTAGCGCTGAGCCACGAACTTATGCCCCATCTCATGCAACAGGAATCCGGTCAGGGACACCGCCGCGGCCACCCCGAAGGCGAAGTACCATGGTGAGCTGCCTGATAGTACGATGGTGAAGGCAGCGGTCAGGACCGCCACGCTGATGGCGATCTGAACAAGCTCCTGGCGGCCGAAATGGAATCGGCCGAAGTCGCGCGGGATCACCAGGTTCCCGTATTCGTCATACATTTCGCACGTCCACTGTACCCCCTCATTTATAAAAGTTGTCCGCCCACGCCGCAGGATAAGGTTGAAGTACGTCCGCGCATCATAGCTTGCGGAAATGAGAAATTACCAGCACGGCAAGGTCATCTTCCGGTGGTGCGACAGCTGCGGCACTCTGGTGCTGGGGGAGGTCTGCGGGATATGCGGACGCCCTGGACGGGAGTTCGAGGTCTCCGCACCGGGGGACATACGCCCATGTTTCGGAAAGGGCGTGGACACGGTGGCCGACCTGTTCCAAAGGCATTTCGGCACCTCCGCGTTACTTCGTACCAGGTCCGTGTTCCTGAACAAGGTGGCCGGCGAGGACCGCACCGACGAGGTCATCCTGGACGGGAGGATCGTGGCGGTCATCCGCTTCGAGCTGGTGAAGGACGATTTCAGCCTGGAGCTCAAGGCCGAAGGGGCGGCCCTATTGGCAAAAATGGCTCGCAAGGGCGTGATAAAGGCCCGGCGGCCACAGGGACATCTCAAGGGAAAGAAGCTGGACGGCGCCGACGTTCTGGAGTTCTCTGGCGAGTTCAAGGCCGGCGACCCGGTGGTGGTCGTCATGGGCAACAACATCGCCGCCGGGGAGGCCCGGGTCGACTCGTCCCAGGTCAAAGAGGGGGAGAAGGTCATCCACCTGCGCAGCGTCTGCAAGGCGGACGTCCCGTTCCCATTGGTATCCGCGGACTGGAACGATTTCGTCAAGGCGAACGAGAAGCACCTGGGGCAGTTGGAGTCCACCGCCGTCAGCGACATCCGTTCCTTCGTCAACAACACCAAACTGCCGATCACGCTTTCCTTCTCCGGGGGCAAGGACTCCCTGGCCTGCTACGGTATCGCCAAGAAGGCCCTCCGCAAGTTCGACCTCCTGTTCGTGGACACCGGCCTGGAGTTCCCGGAGACGGTACAGTATGTCCAATCGTTCGCCAATGCCAAGGGGGAGCGCCTCAAGATCGCTCGAGCCGGGAATGCCTTCTGGGACAACGTCAAGGCCTTCGGACCGCCGGCCAAGGACTTCCGCTGGTGCTGCAAGGTGTGCAAGCTCGGTCCCTTGACCAATCTGATCGAGGACAACTACCGGGATGGAACGGTCACCATCGAGGGCAACCGGGCGTTGGAATCGTTCGCCAGGATGGACATCGGTTTCGTGGAGAGGAACCCGTTCGTGCCGAACCAGACCGTGCTGAACCCCATCCGTCATTGGATGGCCGCCGAGGTATGGGGCTACATCTGGATGGAGGACCTGGAGTTCAACCCCCTGTACGAGCAGGATTTCGAGCGTATCGGCTGCTACCTCTGCGCTTCCTGTTTAGGCAGTGAGTGGAAGTCCACCGGGAAGATCCATCCCGACCTGCACGCGCAATGGGAATCCACGCTCGGTGAATGGGGAAAATCGGTAGGGGTCTCCCCGGAGTTCGTGCGCTACGGCTTCTGGCGCTGGAAGTCGCTGCCGCCCAAGATGAGATTGGTGGCCGAGGAGCTGCAGATGAAGGTGCCCCAAATGAGGAACGATAGCATGGAGCTGAGAATATCCAAGGGAGCGAGTCCCTGCGTGGCCGGCGGTTTCTCCATGGAGGGCGTGCTGACCGTGCCGAGGAACAGGGATTTCTCGCAGGTGGCGGAAGTGCTCAGGACCGTGGGCAAGGTGAAGTTCTCCCCGGAGTTCGAGGTGGTCATGGTCAAGACCAGGGACGGCACCTTGAAGATGTTCGGCGGCGGTCACATATCGGCCATAGCTCCGACCAAGGAAGGCGCCCAGGCGCTGTTCCGGGCTGGGGCGGAAGCCTTTCTGCGCGGGCAGCTCTGCACCAGCTGCCGCATCTGCGAGCGCAACTGCAAGTTCAACGCCATCACGGCCGACGGGCAGCTCAAGGTGGACGATCGCCGATGCCGCCAATGCGGAAAATGCTCCCAGGCCTGCGTGGTAGCGCACTATTATGACAAGTTGGTCAAGGCCGGAGAGGGAAGACCGGCCTACGCAGGCGTTAAATAATCGTAGGAAAGTGGAGCGGGCCGGACATGAATTGGACGACTATGTTGGCCGCGGCACTGGGCATAGGTCCGGCCCTGGCCCTGATGTTCTGGACACTTCGCGATTACACCTATCCTAAGGTGGAGAGGCCCTTCTTCGACGATCGCAAGCTGTTCGGGCTTCTGGCGGTGGGCATGGTCATCGGAGTGGTGGTATTCGTCCTTCAATCCTACTTCAACCTGGGATACATCCTCTTCGCCCTGCTGTTCGCGGTGTTCGAGGAGCTAATAAAATTAGTGATCCTAAACATGCCTCGCTTCGCCCGCAAGCTGGATACGTCCTTCTACGGCCTTTCGCTGGGGTTAGGCATCGGCAGCACCATGGCCTTCGGGGTGGTGTTCTACACCATACTGCAATCCAGC
>Ga0302243_1001291_pt1 | contig 17748 bp, 9 predicted proteins | sample AAG_UR_Met_MG_FD_193514 | JGI IMG/M metagenome (GOLD analysis project Ga0302243, IMG submission 193514) | Enriched activated sludge microbial communities from anaerobic digester in WTTP, New Holstein, Wisconsin, United States - AAG_UR_Met | ecosystem: Engineered > Bioreactor > Anaerobic >... | reverse complement strand
GTACATAGCTTGGAAGGACGGAGAAGAGACGGTCTTGTGGGCGGCGGTGGAGGCCGGGGCGGCGGAGGGCTTCGATTTCTTAACCCTTGCCGTTTCAGCCGCTTGCTGAGATTTCAAGGTCGGCGGCGGCGGAACGATGGCGTTGTGAACCCGGTTTTGGCCTTTCCACCCGTTCCGGGTCTGAACCACGGCGATAAATACCTTCTGCCCCGGGGCGGGTCGCCCAAACCGGGCGGCGTAGAGGTCCGTGATGTCGCTTTGCCCGTTCTGGCTCGGCCCCAACAGGCCCAGGTAATAGGCACGGCGGGGTTTCATTCGGCCCGCGCTGCACGGCGGCTGCCCAAAGACCATAATGTCTTCATGGACGGCCCCGACATTCAGCCGCAGCCGAACCCCGTCTTCCGCGTCATTGACGATCTCCAGCCTGGTGACCGGGTTGGGGCCGAAGACCACCGGGGCGGGCGGTTCCTCCACCGGCGCCAGACCCAGCCCCCGCAGGGTGCTGTTGATCTGGACGCAGAACTGCTGCCCGCTCAGATGGGAGTATTGTCCCATCCAGGGCCGACTGGGAACGTGCAGCGCCGCGGCGTTCCAACGCTCGCGCTGCGCTTCGGTGAGCTTGAGGCCCCACTCCCGTGAGGAAATCCCAAAATACGACCGTGCGGCCGCCTTGCGCTCCGAGGGTCGGTCCCGGGGAACGGTGCGCCGCCGGGCGCACACGCCGAAGGGGGACTGGTAGTAGGTTTCCGCGCCCAGACTGCCCGTGCGCGGAGCAGATAGTATTTTCATAATGTCTGTCCTCTCTAATTGTTGTTTTAATTGCCGTTCTATTACGGCCCGGAGGCGGTTCGGCTTCCCGCCACTCCTTGGGCTGGAAGTCTGCCCCGAGGTAATACGGGAAGGCTGGCGGGCGGGGAGGCTTCGCGCAAGGGCAATTTTGGGGGGGTGGTGGTGGCAGGCGGGTGCAAAGCGCCGCGTGTGGGCACGCGGCCTACAGGGGGCGGGAGGGTGCGGGGGGGGTTGTGGGTTGTCGGGAGTGCGGTGCTGCGAGAGGGCATGGGGTTTGCCGCAGCGTGCTTCCTTTTCCTGTAGGCCGCGTGCCCTCACGCGGCGCTCGGGGGTCTTTCGTCCGGCGACTGAGAAAAACATCTGCGCGTCCGCCTGGATTGCCTGCAGGAAAACCCGCTCGCCTTGGAGGGCGATCTCACCTCCCCTGTTCCCAATGGCTCAAGCCCCGGGCAGCGCGGCCAGACATCCGCTCCGAAGCGCATAACCGCCGCCCAAACCGCAGCTTCAGCCTCCCCGGCTCATGATCTATAAAACCAAAGCCCCTGGAAATGGCTCGTTGCCCGAGGCATTGTTATTTCATTTGGGGCTGTTTCGGTTTAAACTGGCTATGATTCGGTGAATGCCAAAGACTTGATTCGGCTCGGAGTGCCGCCAGGGGAAGCAACCCGGCGGGCGACGGATTTTATCAGCCGGTTTATCCTCGGCGGCGGGGATCGGGCCCGGCTGACGGAGGAAGTGGCGGCGATTGTGGCCAATCCGGGCAGTTTCACGGCGGACCCGCTGCGCGGGGCGTTTGCCCGGGCCCTGCAGTCGGCGCCGCCGCCGCGCGCGGCGCCGGCCCGGTATCGCCAGTGGGGCGAAGGGCTGGAGGCGGAGGCGGTCCGGCAGATGGAACGGGCGTGCCAGTTGCCGGTGGCGGTGGCGGGGGCGCTGATGCCGGATGCGCATGTGGGTTACGGGCTGCCGATTGGCGGGGTGCTGGCGACGGAGAACGCAGTCATTCCGTACGCGGTGGGAGTGGATATTGCCTGCCGGATGAAGTTGACGGTGCTGGACCTTCCGCTGCGCGAGCTGGATCGGCCCCTGGAGCGGCTGGCGCGCGCCCTCGCGGCAGAAACGCGGTTTGGCGTGGGGTCGAACTTCAAGCCGCGCCGGTGGCATGAGGTGATGGACGCCGACTGGTCGGTCAGCCCCGTCACCCGGGAGAACAAGGACCGGGCCTGGGCGCAGTTGGGCACCAGCGGCAGCGGGAACCACTTTGTCGAGTTCGGGCGGTTCACCGCGCACGAAAAGATTCAGTCGCTTGAGCCGGGCACGTATGTGGCCCTGCTCAGCCACAGCGGCAGCCGCGGCACGGGCGCGGCGGTGTGTGATTATTACAGCCGGCTCGCGGCCCGCCAGCTACCGCGCCTGCCGGGCGAATTAAAGCGGCTGGCCTGGCTGCCGCTGGACACGGCGGCGGGGCAGGAGTATTGGGCGGCGATGGAGTTGATGGGGCGCTACGCGGCGGCCAACCACGCGTTGATTCACCGGCATATCGCCGCCCACCTGGGCGCGCAGGTGCGGCTGGACTTGGAGAACCACCACAATTTTGCCTGGAAAGAGCGGCACCGGGTGGACGGCGTCGAGCGCGAGGTGGTGGTGCATCGCAAGGGCGCGACGCCCGCGGGGCGGGGCGTGCTGGGCATCATTCCCGGCTCGATGGCCACGCCGGGCTTTGTGGTGAGCGGCAAGGGCAACACCGAATCCCTCAACTCGGCGGCGCACGGCGCGGGCCGCGTCATGAGCCGCACGCAGGCCCACCGGACTTTCGATTGGAAAACGGTGAAGCATTACCTGCGCGCGCGGGGGGTGACCCTGCTTTCGGCGGGGCTGGATGAAGTGCCGATGGTGTATAAGAACATCCACAACGTCATGGCCGCCCAGAGCGACCTGGTATCCGTCCTGGGCCAGTTTGATCCGAAGCTTGTGAAGATGTCCCCTCCGGGCGAGCGCGCCGAGGATTAGCCCGGAGCCGGACGCGGGAGCAGGGAGGGTGGAGATTATTCCGGGCGCGGCGTTTCGCCGCCGGCCGCTGTTTCCCGCGCGCCGGCGGACCATTCCTCCACCAGGCGATATCCCACGGCCAGCAGCGTGGGGCCCAGGAAGACGCCGATGAACCCAAAGGCCAGGGCGCCGCCCAGCACGCCGAAGAAGATCAGGATGAACGGCAGGTTGCTGCCCTGGCTGATGAGCCAGGGCTTGATGAAGTTGTCGAGGCTGGCAACGCCAAGGCCCCAGATGATCATGAAGATGGCCCAGCCGGTGGAGCCCTGGTTGAACAGCCAGAACGCCGCCGGCCCCCAGACCAGGGACGTGCCCAGCACCGGCACGACGGAGAGGAAGAACGTCAGCAGGGCCAGCAGGCCCGGGCCGGGCAAGCCCGCCAGGAGGTACCCGAGGCCCGCCATAATCGCCTGGGCCAGCGCGGTGCCCAGGATGCCATAGACAACCCCGCGCACTGTCTGGCCGGCCACTCCCAGCAGGTAATAACCGCGCTCGCCCCCGATGCGCCCGATGGCCGCCGCCAGCCGCCGGGCCAGGGAGACGCCGTCCCGGAACAGAAAGAAGGCGATGAAGATGCTCAGGGCCAATTCCAGCAGGCCGCCCCCGAGGGCCAGGCCGGCCCGGATCAGCCAGGCGCTGACCGGCTCAATGAACCGCTGCGCCTGCGCCCATAGCCGGGCCGTGTCCTGGGCCAGGCTTTGCCAGTAGTCCACCGCCGTTGTGCCGACGACGGGCACCCGGGCGAGCCACGCCGGCGGATGAGGCGGCCCGTCCTGGATCCAGTTGCGGGTGGCCAGGGTCAGGTCTTTGATGCTGTTGCCCAGCGTGGTGCCGATGAGGACAAACGGCAGCAACAACACCAGCACCATGACCAGGGTCATCAGGGTGGCGGCCAGGGTCGCCCGGTGGCCCAGCAGGCGGAGCAGGCGCTGATACAGGGGCCAACTCGAAAAGCAGAGCACCACCGCCCACAGCAAGGCGGAAACAAACGGCCGCAAGACAACCAGGCAGCCGATTCCCAGGACTAAAAGCGCCACCCCGCCCAGGTTCTGCTCCAGGTTCGAACGCAGTTTATTCATCAGGCGCGCGCGGCGGCTCTTCGATTCTTTGCGGAGGCGGGTTCCGGAAAATAAAATGGAGCGAGCGAAGGGATTCGAACCCTCGACATTCACGTTGGCAACGTGACGCTCTACCAGACTGAGCTACGCTCGCTTCCTGTTCTATGCGGGTAAATCTACGAATGCCCGCCGGGAATGCAAGCTCCTTTTCCACAAATTAAACGGGCGCCCGGAGATTCGCATTGCGCCGGGCGGGCCGCCGCCGTAGGATTCACCGCATCAGAAAGATTCCAACCCCGACGCCTGGGGTAGTGCCTGGTATGAAGAAGAAGAAACCGCGCCTTGCAACCGCCGCCCCGGCGGCCCGGCGAACCGTGCGCCGCGCGGCCCGGCCGAAGAAGTCGCCGCTTCGCCGCCCGGCCCGCCCGGCCAGGGGAAAGCCCGCCCGTGCTCGCCGTCCAAAGAAGCCGGCCCCGGTGGCCCGGCGCAAGGCCGCCCCGGCCGCCAGCCCGGCGGAGAAAGTGAAGAAGACGGTGCGCCGCCGCCCGCGCACGCCCGCGCCGCGCCGCGCGCGCGCTCCGCGAACCGGCGCGCGGACGGTCTCCAGACGCGCCGCCGCGCCCGGGCCCGAGCGGATGCCCGCCGCGCGCCCGCCGCGCCCAGCGGCGCCCGCGGTGCTGCCCTCCCCGGCGGCGCCGGACCCGCTAATCCCGCCGCTTTTGCTGGAAGAAGACGAGCCGCCCTGTCCGCCGTTGCGCGGGGCGGAGCCAACGCCCGGGCCGGAGCCGGTCGCCGCGGGCGACCCGCTTGAGTCCAGGGGCGCGGCCCTGCCCGGCTCCTATGGGACGGGCCGGCTGGTGCTCACCGCGCGCGAGCCGCGCTGGCTGTATGCTTCCTGGGATTTGGCCGCGCGGCAGCAGCGCCAATACAACGCCCGGTCGGCGGATGGCCATCTCGTCGTGCGGGTGCATGCCGGTTCAATCGCGGAGCGCCCGGCGGCGGAAGTTCATGTGCATCCGGAATCACGGCATTGGTTCATCCAGGTGAGCCACGCCGGCGCGCAATACGTGGCGGAGTTGGGCTACTACCGGCCTCGGCGCCGCTGGGTGCAAATCGCCACCTCCGCCCCGGTGACCACGCCGGTGGATACGGTTTCGGCGGATCGGACCGTGCGGTTCGTGACGATCCCTCCCCAGGTGCGGCTGACGCAACTGGCAACTCCAGCCCGCCCGGCGGCGCCCGGAAAAGAGCCGCCGCCGGAGACTGCGCGGGAAGACGCGCCGGCGGAGATGCTGGCATGGACTCCCGAATTGGGAGACGCGCTAAGCTCCTGGGCGGAGGGAGAAGCCGCCCTTTGGGCGGTTGCGGGCGGGGAAGCCGGGAGCGTCTCCAGCCCCGCAGCGGGCGCGGCGGAGCCGCCGGCGCCTGGCTTTTGGTTCCGCGTCCATACCGACCTCGTCATCCACGGCGCGACGGAGCCGGATGCGACCGTGACGATTGGCGGGCGGCCAATCCCCCTCCGGGCGGACGGCACCTTTAGCTGCCGGCTGTCGCTGCCCGACGGCGAGCACTCGGCAAGCGTGGCGGCCCTGTCGGCCCGGGGCGATTTGCGGCAGGCCCGGCTGCGGGTCACCCGCGCCACCGATTACCCGGACGGGAGCGGGGCGGACGCCTCTGAACCGACGTCCCGGCCGGGGGAGGAACCGTGATGAACGGCGCGGGCGGGCGAACGGCGGCCGGCCGGCGGCGGAAAGGCGTTTCTTTATGCCCGGCTACTTTGCCCTGATCCTGCATGCGCACCTGCCGTTCGTCCGGCACCCGGAGCACGCGCAGTTCCTGGAGGAAAACTGGCTGTTCGAGGCCGTCGCGGAAACCTATCTCCCGCTGCTGCGGCTTTTGGAGGGCTGGCGGCGGGATGGGCTGTCCCCGCGCCTGACGCTGACGCTGACGCCCACGCTCTGCGCGATGCTGCAGGACCCGCTTTTGCAGGATCGCTGCGAGCGCTACCTCCGGGAGCAGGTTGCCCTGGCGGAAAAGGAGATTCAGCGCACGCGCTGGGAAAAGCCGCTCCAGCAGGTGGCGCGGTTTTATCACGAACGCTTTACCGCCGCGCAGGCCCTTTACGCCGGGCACGGGCGCGACCTGGTGCGGGCCTTCCGGCAGTTCCAGGAATCGGGCCACCTGGAAATCATCACCAGCGCCGCCACGCACGCCCTGTTGCCGCTGCTGGCGGATCACCCGCCTTCCCTGCGGGCGCAGGTGCGGGTGGCGTGCGACCATTACCAGCATTGCTTTGGCTGCGAGCCGCGGGGCATCTGGCTGCCGGAATGCGCTTACGTCGAGGCCCTGGAGGAGGTCCTGCAGGCTGCGGACCTCCGGTGGTTCGTCACCGACACGCACGGCCTTTTGCACGCGCGCCCGCGCCCGCGCTACGCGGTGTTTGCGCCCATCTTTACCCCGAAAGGCATCGCCGCGTTTGGCCGCGATCCGGAGTGCTCGCGCCAGGTCTGGAGCCGCCAGGCCGGCTACCCCGGCGACCCGCGCTACCGCGATTTCTACCGCGACATCGGGTTTGACCTGGACCTGGAATACGTCGCCCCGCACCTGGCCGCGCCCGGCCACCGCGGCTTTACCGGCCTGAAATACCATCGCATCACCGGCCGCGCGCCCCACAAGGAAATCTACGATCGCGCCGCCGCCGTCCACGCGGCCGGCGAGCACGCGCGCCACTTCCTCGCCGCCCGGCGGGCGCAATTCCAGCGCCTGGGCGAAGCGCTCGACCGCCCGGCCATCGTGGTGGCCCCCTACGATGCCGAGTTGTTCGGCCACTGGTGGTTTGAGGGGCCCGAGTTCCTGGATGCGCTGGTGCGCCAGGCCGGCGCCGAGCCCGGGGCGTTCACCTTCATCACCCCGGGCGAGTTCCTGCGCCGGCATCCCACTCACCAGGCGGCCACCCCCGCCGCCTCAAGCTGGGGCGAGGGCGGCTATTGGCGCGTCTGGCTCAACGAGAAGAACGAGTGGATCTATCCCCACCTGCGCGCCGCCCAGGAGCGGATGACCGAGCTGGCCCGGCGTTTCCCGCGGCCGGACGCCATTCAGGAGCGCGCGCTCAAGCAAGCCGCGCGCGAGCTGCTGCTGGCGCAGGCCAGCGATTGGCCCTTTCTGCTGCGATCCGAAACCCGCCCCGGCTACGCCCGCAAGCGGGTGCGGGAGCATCTCCTGCGCTTCACCCGCCTTTACGAGCAGCTTGCCGGCGAGCCCCTCGACCGCGAATGGCTCCGCCAGGTCGAGGAGCGGGACAACCTTTTCCCCGACCTCAATTACCGTTACTGGGCCTGACCCGAGCCGCTCATCCGGACGCGGCGGCGCGGGCAACCAACCCCGCCGGGCCAGGCCGGCCGTCAGGGCTGCGGAGACCCGCACCACTCGCCCCGGAAGCGGATGAACCCGGCGGAGCCGCCAAAATTGAAGCAGTGGAAGGTTCCGGTGCGGGTGCCGTCTCCATTCGTCTCCCAGTTGCCAGCGAGGAACTCCGGTTCGGTCCAGGTAACATCTTTGGAAAACTCGGCGACGACCAGCAGGGCCGGGTCCTCGGTGACGGTGACGGTCAGCAGCCATTCGCCCCACTCGGTGAAACGGGATTGCGGCGGCGCGGGACGGTCGGGCTGCGCGGGGTTGGTCCGCCAGAGGAACTCCGCCCAGTTGGGCGCGCCGTCGCCATCCGGATCGGCATAGGGGCCGCGTTGTTCCGCGGGGAACGCCGCCAGCCGCGGCGCCGCCCAGGCGGCGAATCCGGAGGCGGGCGTGGTGGCATCTTCAATGACTACGAACAGGGTTGCCATCTGGTGGAATCCCCCCATGGCTTGCGCCCCGAGAATGGCCATTTCCGCCCCCTCCGTTTCGGCGTCGGTCAACGCGCTGAGGGTCACGCTCAGGTTGGTCTGCCCGTCGGCAAAACTGGGGAAATTCGGGTTGATGGCCCAATCCGTTTCCAGTTGCGCGTTGCCGCCCATCCCAAAGAGGAATACGCCCAGTTCGCCGTCGGCGCCGCCCTCGCGCCGCAGCGTGATCGCGCGGCTCTCGCCCTCGCGCAACCGCACCGTCCGGTCCGCAAAAACGGCCCGGCCCGGCCGGGTGTCGTCATCGCGGATTTCCAGGGTGGCATACAGCCGGAACGGATCCCGGTCGTCAATGGCCGCGCCCTGGGGATTGGTCAGCCGGTATTGCACCGTTTCGGGTTGCGTGCCCTCCTTCAGTGTGTCGTTAATGAGCTGGACCGCAAAGAATTGGTTGGTTTGTCCGGGGGCAAAAGTCAGCGTGCCGGTCAGGGGACCGGTGAAGTCCGCGCCGGGGGTGGCGGTGCTGCCGCCGGCCTGAAACTCGTAGCCCACGCTGACGGGATGATTCGCGGGCGGATCCAGGCGCACGTGGAAGCGCACTTCGGGCGGATCGTTTTCAGACGCATACAGCCAGATGGATTCCCAGGCCAGTTCGGGCCCGTCCGTGATGAAGGCTTGCGTGATGGATGGCTCCGCCAGGCCGGGACCGCCTTCGACCTGTTTGAGATACACGTAGAAGCTCTCCGCCGGCTGCTCCCGGAGGTTGTCCGCCTGCAGCGCTACGTTGACGGTCTTTTCGGTTTCCCCGGGCGCGAAGATGAGCAGGCCCGCGCCGGGAGTGTAGTCGGCCTCGGGCGTGGCGCTTCCGGCCCAACCCCAACTGGACCAGGTGACAAAGGCAGGGCCATCACTGCCGCCTTCGCGGACGATGCGGATCGGCAGACTTTCCCCCTCGGCGCCCGTTACGGTCGCGCTGGCGAAACGGATGTTTCCCGGGTGCGCGGGGACGGGTTGCAGGCAGAACTCCACCGCGGGCGAGGCGGGCGACAACGCGCCGCCGGCCAACCGGGCCCGCACGCGCCACTGCCGCCGGACGCCGTCGCCGGATTGCGTCTCTGTCCAGGTTTGCGTGGACGCATCCACATCCGCCGCCAGCGTCCACTTGCCGTCGAACCCGCGCTCGACGCGGTAGCCGAGGATTGCCCGCGCGGTCCAGGCATCCCACCGAACCTGAACCGTGCCGTTGGAATTGGGGAGGGCAGTCAGGCCGGCCACGCCCGGAAGCGCCACGGGCAGGGCCAGCGGCCCGGCCGTCACGGGCGGGCCGGCGACGCCGTCCACGTTGAGGGCGGTGACGCGGTACCACGGGCGCGTCTCTTCGAACGGCCGCGGAACCGGCCACAGCGCCAGGCTGGTCAATTCGCCCTCCAGAACGTTGGTGAACGGGCCGCCGGCATTCGTGGCGGCCTCGATGCGCCAGAGCGTGAAGCCCGGGGTGAAATCATCAATGCCCAGCGCAAACCCGGGCTGCGCCTCGCGGGCCTGCACCGTCACGGCGACCGCCTGCGGCACGGGCGGCGCGCTGCCCGGGAAGAGCACCGTCACCGGCGCGCTCCGCGGCCCTTCGTTGCCCGCGGCGTCGAGTCCGGCGACTTCATAATTACCGCTGGCCAGCGGCGCCAGATCCACAAAGTTGGGCTGCCGCAACGGCGCGGAGCCGCTGATCAGGACCGGAGGATTGCCGGGAGCGGCCCGGTACACGCGGAAGCCGCCCCGCGCCCAGGCCAGCGCTTCCGCATCCCAGCGGAGCGCCACGCGCTGCAGCCCCGCCGCCGCCCGCACCGTGCGCGGAGCCGGCAATGCTTCCGTGACGCTGAAGGTGACGCTGGTGCGCAGCAACCCTCCCTGCAACAACGCGAACTCGATGTCCCATTGGTGGAGGCCGGGCGTGAGCGCTTCCGCCGCCGGCGTCTGCCACACAAACTCGCTGGTGTTGAGCCGCTCTTGCGGCTGCAGCAACCGGCCATCCAAACGGCAAAAAAGACTGCCGGGCAGCACGGTGTTAATGCCAAAATTCAGGAATTGCGCCCGGAGCCGGGGCCGGATGGGCACGCCGCTTGCCCCATTCGTCGGTTCGAAAGAGATGAACGGGGCAAAGCCGTCGCGGGGCGCCAGGCCGGGGGACGAAATCGGGCCGCCGGGCGCGTCCAATCGGGCCGCCAGCATCCCGTTCAGGGGCGCGGCGCCGGAAGCCGACGGCCCGTGCAGGTTCAGGGTGGCGCCGCGGTTGTACGCGCGCGCCGTGCCATCGCTGTAAAAGCCCACCACGCTGCCCGCCCAGGCCGCATCCGGCGACGAACTGTCCTGCGACCCCGATTTCGAGTGGCCGCCGGAGGGGGAGCGCTTTTGCGGTTGATAGGCACCCTCCACGTAATTGCCGACCCAGTTTTCCACCGCGCCGCCGGGGGTGGTGATCGTCCAGCCCACCGGATCGGGAATGCCGAGCAGCCCGTCCACGGCGTTGCCAATGGCCTTGTAAACCATCATCCGCCCGTAACGGCGGGGATCGGCCTGGATGTTTTGCACAACGTTCTCCAGCGTCGCCAGGAACACCGGCGTGCGCTGATCCAGGCTGCCCTGGCCAACGACCGCCCGGATTCCGCCCACGGTGTCCGATTGCAGCACCACCCGCTGGCCATTGCAGAACCAGAGATTCAGATACGGGCTGTTGCCAAGGAATTCATTCCCGACCTGCACCACGTCCCCCGGCCGCAGGTTATCCCCGTCAACGATGGGCTGCGGCTCGAGGATCGCGCCCGCGCGCCCGATCAGCGAGGCGCAATAGGCACCGGCGACTGAGGCGTAGGGAATGTGAATATCCACCTCCCGTTGCACCGTCGCGCGATCTTTCACCGCTTTGATCCGGATGCGGCCCGACACCAGCCCCACCGCATCCGGGATGGAACTGGCGGGCGCCCGGACCGTAGCCATCGCCCGGCCGAGTTCCCCGGTGGTCAGCCAACCGGAGGAAACCTCCACTCCCTCGATCGCTTCGGCTTTCACCTCGGCGTCTGGCAGCGGCGAAAGACTGGCATCCGCCCACGAGGCGTGGGTGATCGGGTTGGTGGCCATGCAGGGAACCTGGGAATGAGCGTAGAGAGCCAGCGCGCCGCCCGAACCGCCGCCCGCGCTCACGCCAATGGGTCGCGCCACAAACAAGTCGGCAAGAAAGCCCCTGCTCGGCGAATAGTTGGGATCGGTCGTATGAAGCGTCACCACGCCCTGTATCATATGCCGCTGGGCGAGCACTTCCTGGTTGGTGACTAGATTAACCGTCGAGACGGCCACCCCGCCCGCCACAGTCCACCCGGCGCCGGGAGTCATGCCGATTTCCTGGCTGACGGGATACACCCCCTCTGGCAGCGAACCATGAAAATCAGCGTACACGGTGACCGTGGCCTCTTTGGGCACCGTGTAAAGGATCACCCGATAATGGGATTCCGAATCCCCCTGCTCGCCTTCGCCAAAACATTTCACATCCTGCCCCTCCACTTTCGCCCAGACCTCCCAGTCTCCCCACGGGTTGGGACTTGGGGATGGGAGCAGATGGGTCTCCGCGAGACTCCGCCCCAGCGAGCCGGCGCCTAAAACAAGAAGCAGCAGGCCGGCCGCCAGGCGCTGCCGATAATTTATGTGCCGTCGAAACGAAGTGTTAATTTTCATAAGGTATGAAGTGCGAGGGGGGAACCCTTTAGCTGGCTAAAGCCGGACTCGCGCCATCTGTTTGCCAGGTGGCAACGGTGCGCTAAGGCGCGGATGATTCATATATCCAGCAGCCAGAAACTTGCCGCCACTGTGATCTAAACGGGGACATTTGGCAAGGCCAAAATTAATTAATCCCGCGCCCCGTTGCCCAGGGATCCGTCCCGGCGCGGCGGAAGCCGGCCGAAAAGGGTTGGGGCGCCCTCCCATGCCGCGCGACCGGATAAGAATCGCCGGAGGTTGCGCCTCGGCCCCGGGGAGCGGCCTGCCGTCCGCTAACCCATTCGCGCCGCGCTCCGCCGGAGGCCGCCCCGGCATGGAACACAGCGTTGGCCAGGGCCGATAAAATACAGCAGGCCCCGCCCAATAAGCCCTGTGGAAAACGTGTCCTTGCCGGTATATTTATGTTGCGCGCGGGAGTGGGCACGCTACGGTTGCGTTAAGCGCAAAGAGGCGGCGCCGCTGTGGGGCTGCCCGAACCGTTACGCACCAACCTTTCGTCATGAGTGGCGCCGCCGCCAGGTTACGGATTCAACGCCCGCCCGCCTTTCCGGGGTGCGGCTCCCGAACCCCATGACCCCATCCGCCCCCTGCCGCAACCTCGTCCACCTCCGCGAACCAGCCTGACCCGCTATGATCCAATTCGCTCCCGAACCCGGCAGCCGCGAGGCCTTTGACGCCTTCCTGCGCCACCTGCTGGCCGCCAACTGGGAGGCCGCCGACGGCCCGATGCGGTTCAGCCCGGACCTCACGCTGTCCGACCTGGCGGACTCCGTCTTCCTGCAAAACACCCGCCGGTTCCTCGCCGCGCTGGCGGACGCCGGCAGCACACCCGCCACCGTCACCGGCAACCTCACCCGCGCCTTCGTCCGGCAGATGTTCGACCGGCTGATTCTGCCCGCGCACTTCCGCGATATCACGCCCCGGTTCCGCAAGGTGCTGAACGAGCCGGATGTCTGGAGGCTGCATATCGCGCGGATCATCTGCGAAATCGCCGGCCTGGTGGCCCGGCGGAACCAGCGCTTCCAACTCACCCGGGCGGGCCGCGAGCTGCGCGCGGAGGCTCACGCCGGGACGCTCTACCGCAAGCTCTTCCTCGCCTACTTCCGCAAGTTCGACCTCCACTACGGCTTCCATTCCCGCAACGTGCCCGGCATCCAGCAAACCCTGGCCGTGACCCTCTGGCGCCTCGACAACGTGGCCTGCGACTGGACGCCCGTCCGCGGCCTGGCCGGAAAAATCCTGTTGCCGGGCGTGCTCAACCAACTCCAGGCCGAAATCGTATCGGTGCATAACGAGGAAGAATGGATACTGAGCGGCTATGTGCTGGAGCCGCTGCTCGACCTGGGCCTTCTGGATCGCAACCCCCGCAACGACTGGCCGCTCACAGAAAATTGCCAGGTGCGCATCACGCCCTTGTGGCAAAAATTCATCCACTTCGACCACTGGGCGGGAGGCGGGCAATGAACCCCCGCTCCCAAGGCAGACGTTAGCCGCGGGAAGATGCTCGCCCTGCGCCGGGAGCCAGTGGGTCCGCCACCCGCGCCAGGTTGCACAAATCCGCCCAGGCATTTTATCACTGCAAGCCCGGCGCGCGGGCCTCTGGCCCGCTTTCAGACTTCCACTAACAGCAGCAGGTCCGCCGCCCGCGCGCCGACGGGTTGCCCTCCTATCCGGAACCTGGTTTCCCCCGGCTGAAGAAGCAGCCAGGACAGCCAAAGAACCACCAACGCCGGGTTACACAAATCCGCCCAGGCATTTTATCACTGCAAGCCCGGCGCGCGGGCCTCTGGCCCGCTTTCAGACTTCCACTAACAGCAGCAGGTCCGCCGCCCGCGCGCCGACGAGTGGCTCTCCTGTCTGGACCCTGATTTCTCCCGACTGAAGAAGCAGCCAGGACAGCCAAAGAACCACCAATGCTGGGGTGCATAAATCCACCCAGGCCATTCATCGCGGCAAGCCTGGCACTCAAGCCGCAACCCCGCTGATGTTAATAGACTCCTGAAAGCGGGCCAGAGGCCCGCGCGCCGACGGGTGGCTCTCCTATCCGGAACCTGGATTTCCCCGGCTGAAGAAGCAGCCAGGACAGCCAAAGAACCACCAACGCCGGGTTACACAAATCCGCCCAAGCCATTCATCACCGCAAGCTCGGCACTCAAGCCGCAACCCCGCTGACGTTGATAGACTCCTGAAAGCGGGCCAGAGGCCCGCGCGCCGACGGGTGGCTCTCCTATCCGGAACCTGGATTTCCCCGGCTGAAGAAGCAGCCAGGGCAGCCAAAGAACCACCAACGCCGAGGTGCACAAATCCGCCCAGGCCATTCATCGCGGCAAGCCTGGCACTCAAGCCGCAACCCCGCTGACGTTGATAGACTCCTGAAAGCGGGCCAGAGGCCCGCGCGCCGATGATCCAGACCGATGCCCTGCCGTCTCAAAGCCGCCTTATGCCCCGTCTCTCCCGGCCTGCCGAGCCTTGCCCGGAAGGACGGGTTCTCCGCCGGCTCAATCACCCTGGAGTCTCAACGCAACGACTGGTCTTGGCGAGGGAGGGCGAAGTAAAATGCCGGAGGAAAAAGACAATCGGCCCGATGATGCTTGGCGGTTGCGGCGTCCGTGAAACCGGTTAACCCGCAGAAGGACGGCGTTTCCGGCTCTTCCCCCCGGCCGCAATTCTGGCACAAGTTCTGCGGCTATTCCCCCGGTAAGTAAGAGCAGACGATTACCATTGAGTGCCTTTGCCCGCCCAAGGTGTCCGCGTCATAACGATCGCGGCAGGCCCGGCGGGCGGGCAGGATTATATGACCAGTTTTGCTGTCCATACCCGGTTTTCCGGTCGCGCGGCGAAGGCCATCCGCCTTCGCGCAAAAGGCCCTGCGCCCCTGGCCTATGAAACGAGCTGACCTCTCCCGCAAACGCATCCTGCTGGTTGATGACGGCGCCTTGGTGCTGGCTTCGACCCGGATGCTGCTGGAGGTGGACGGGCATGTGGTGGTTGACGCCGCGACTGGCGCCCAGGCGCTTGAGGTCTTCGCAGGGGCGGAGTTCGACCTGGTGATTACCGACTTTCGGATGCCCGGAATGAACGGCGGGCAGCTCACCTGCCGGATCAAGCAGGCCGCCCCGGGGAAGCCGGTTATCATCCTGACCGCCTGGCCCGAGGAAGTGCCGGCATCGGTCCCGGCGGACATGATTATGTCCAAGCCCTACGCATTAAGCGAGCTGCGGCAGGCCATGGCGCATGTCCTGGGTTCCCCGCCGCCGCTTTCCGCGGCCGGAGACGCCGCGGCGTAGCGGGAGCCGGAAAAGAGCGCGGCGCCCATCATTTTTCGCGGGCGCGGGGCGGGCGCGGCGGGCGGGCGCGGCCGTGTTCGCGGCGGCGGCATTCCGCGCACAGAAACCGTTTTCCGTCGAAATAGATCAGCCACGGCATGAGCAGGTCTTCGCAGCTGTCGCAGTGTTCATAGACTTCCTCGGGGGGCACCGGCTCCACCGCCAGCGCAATCCCCCGCGTTTTCTGCAGTTCCTCCAACTGCGGCGCCACGCGGTCCGCCAGGTAGTCGAACACCATGGCCGCCGCCCGGTCGTTGGTAAAGAACAGGCCGTGATCATCCCGCGCCAGGTAGTGCCCCTGCGCGTTGCGGATCATCACCCGGAAGTCCGGGGACGGGCTGGCGATGCGTTTATCCGTTCCCATGCGGGGCTCAAAACTCGGCGTTGCCCGGCGTGCGGGCGAAGGGAATCACATCCCGGATATTCGGCATGCCCGTCAGGAACATCAGCAGCCGCTCGAAGCCGGCCCCAAACCCGGCATGGGGGACCGTGCCGTAGCGGCGCAAGTCGGTGTACCACCAGTAATCCTCGGGGTTCAGGCGGTGAAAAGCCATATTGGCGCGGAGCTGTTCGAGGCGCTCCTCGCGCTGGGCGCCGCCGATGACTTCGCCAATGCCCGGCACGAGCACGTCCATCGCCGTCACGGTCCGGCCATCGTCATTCAGGCGCATATAGAAGGGCTTGATCTCGCGCGGATAGTTGAACACGGTGGCCGGCGACTGAAAATGCTCCTCGGTCAGGAACCGCTCGTGCTCGGATTGCAGGTTGTGCCCATAGAGGACGGGGAACTCGAACGCCCGGCCCGACTGCTGCAGGATCCGGATGGCGTCGGTGTAGGAAACCCGCACAAACGGGCGCTCGACGACGAACTGAAGCCGCGCGAGCAGGTGGCGGTCCACCCGCTGGGCGAATAACTCCAGGTCTTCGGCGCAATGCTCCAGCGCATACCGCGCCATGGCCTGGATGAACTCCTCGCCCAGGTCCATGTCCCCCGCCAAATCGCAGAACGCCATCTCCGGCTCAATCATCCAGAACTCGGCCGCATGGCGGGCCGTGTTCGAGTTCTCCGCGCGGAAGGTGGGGCCGAAGGTGTAGATGTTGGACAGCGCGCAGGCGAAGGTTTCCCCCTCGAGCTGGCCGCTGACCGTGAGAAACGCCGGCTTGCCAAAGAAATCCCCCCGCGCCGGCTCATCCCGGTTGCCGGGGAGCACCGTGACGCGGAACATCTCGCCCGCGCCCTCGCAATCACTGGCGGTGATGATGGGGGTGTGGACATAGACAAAATCGCGCTCCTGGAAGAACTGATGCACGGCAAAGGCCAGCCGGCTGCGCAGGCGGAACATGGCCCCAAAGAGATTCGAGCGCGGACGCAAATGCGCGATGGTGCGCAGGAATTCGGGCGTGTGCCCCTTCTTTTGCAACGGGTAGGTGGCATCCGCCGCCCCGATCAGCGCCACCCGCGTCGCCCGCAGCTCCCACTTCTGCCCCGCCGCGGGCGAGGGCACCAGCCGCCCCTCGATCTCCGCGGACGCCCCCGTGGTGAACTGCGGCAACTGCTCCGCGCCCGGCGTGCCGGCATCCACGACGACCTGCACATTGGCCGCGCAGGAGCCATCGTTCAATGCCAGAAAGGAGAACCCCTTGGCGTCCCGCCGGGTGCGAACCCAGCCCTTGACGGTGACCGCTTCGCGCGGCTCCGTCGCTGCCAGCAGATGCTTGATCAATATGCGCATGGAAACGATTCCAACAACCGGCGTCAGCCTAGCGCAACGCGCCCCAACCGCAAGACCCGACCCGCACGGCCAAAAACAGGGCCTTGGGTTATCGGCGTCTGAGTTTCGGTAGCTGAGGGGAAAACGATGTCTCCAAACCCAAAGCCGTCTTTCGGGTTCAGAAGGCCGGGATGAACGCGTTTCCTGGTTCAAAGCCGCCGGCCAACCCTGCGGGCGTGGCGGACCGGCGCGAGACTGCCGAAAACGCCCGGCTTGCCACCCCCTCGGCGTAACGCCAGTGCCACCGTTGGGGATTGCCGCGGAAGAAGGAGCCTCCAAACTTCCATAAGGGGCCGGGCCGTGCCGTGTCTTATCAGGCGCTCACGCGCAGGAACCCCAAAGCCCTCACCGCACAGCAAGACACCCACTCCGAAGCGCTTAACCGCCACCCAACCCGCAACCGCAACCGCCCCGGCTCCTGAACAACAAAACCAAAGTCTCAGAACAGGTTCCCGAACCAATCCCATCCATCACTCACCCTGCGCGCAAAGCCTGGGGATAAATCTTCAATCAAACTCATCCCAATCAGTCGAATACTCCGCCCACGATGAGGGCAACGCAAGCAGCCGCCTTTCGGCAACCCCCGCCCGGGAGGGGAAATGTTCCCGCCAACCGTGACCCCATCCCGCCGAAAAACCAGGGCGCACGACAACACCCGGCCACCCGTCCCGGCTTTGCCGAACGTTCGCGTCCTCTCCCTCCCGCCTTGAAACGTCCTTTTACATCATCCGCAGGTCGTCCATCCCTCTAATCCGGCTCAGGCCCGCGCCCAAACCCGCCCCACCCGCCCCACCCAGCCCAACGCTCCCATTAGGCCATGTACAACGGGTGTACAAAGGAGGCTCAAAGGGGACTCATGCTTATTTTCCATGTACTCCTGCCGGGCTTCCGATGTACTCCCCTTGTACATGGCTTGGAAGGACGGAGAAGAGACGGTCTTGTGGGCGGCGGTGGATGCCGGGGCGGGGACGGACTTCGATTTCTTAACCCTTGCCGTTTCAGCCGCTTGCTGAGATTTCAACATCGGCGGCGGCGGGACGATGGCGTTGTGAACCCGGCTTTGGCCTTTCCAGCCGTTCCGGGTCTGAACCACGGCGATAAACACCTTCTGCCCCGGGGCGGGTCGCCCAAACCGGGCGGTATAGAGGTCCGT
>Ga0302243_1001263_pt1 | contig 18182 bp, 16 predicted proteins | sample AAG_UR_Met_MG_FD_193514 | JGI IMG/M metagenome (GOLD analysis project Ga0302243, IMG submission 193514) | Enriched activated sludge microbial communities from anaerobic digester in WTTP, New Holstein, Wisconsin, United States - AAG_UR_Met | ecosystem: Engineered > Bioreactor > Anaerobic >... | reverse complement strand
AGAAGTTTAAACAATCACCAAATATTCAATATTCACAGGTTTCACATTTCTTTGTCAATAGGCGAGTAACCACAGGAAATGACTGGTGCTATTTGTTTCAATCTGACACAAATTTTATTTTAATTAGTGGAGACGACCTAATCAATATTACAGTATTTTCAATATATGAGCCACCTGAGGAACTGGATTTTAACATTTTCTGCTCCAACATCAACGTAATGCTTGATAAATTTGATCTGAGCAAATATGATAACTCCAGTTATAATATTTACGTTAATTACGCTTTTCTTCTCAGGAACTTAATTGATGATTTTAAGACTAAGATGTATCAAAAGTTGCCAGCCTTACCAAAAACCCTAATTACCCATGTTGATGACATTAATACCGATGATCCAGTTAAAAAGTATGAATTGTTTGAATACAATACAGATTATAATCACTGGCTGAAGGCAACTCTTGATCGTGCCACGATATCTCTTCAGATTCAAATCCTTTTACCAATACATTTTGAATCTTTGGTCGATTTGGCATTTCGGCTCAAACTCCAGAAGCCATTTTTTGATGATAATAAGGTTTATGGCAGACGCAATCAACCCATCTTTAAATATTTTGTTGGTCTGAACCTGATTGAGAAATTAAAAGAGATTCGGGAGAAATGCTTCAGCATCGATGATGAAAAAATGGTTTCTTTCATTACTGCCATGAAGAAAGATGACGCATTGCAGCAAAGACGTAATAAAATGCTTCATGGGAATTCAGTGTTTTTAAGAAACCTGAATCTTAAATACTATTGTGATGAAAAGCGGATTATTGGCTTCCCGGATAGACATAAGGCGGAAAGGATCGTTACTGAATCAATTTATAAAACACTTGCACATGATGATGTTTGCGATTTGATAAAGAAATATGAAATCCGTTGCAGAAAATTCATTGATATATTTGACGATAACGGGTATTTCAAAAACTTAGTGGACGGTATCGTCTTTGGTCATAACCCTAAAAGCGGTGGTACATTGGGGATAGGATTTAAAAAAATAGAAGACTTGCTTTTACCAACAGAAATATGATCTAACTAATATATCTGTGATTTTGATGGAATGAAGTGAAATTTTGACAACCTAATGCTAACCATGTAAGACTTTGTAAACAAAGATTTTACTATCTTTATAAGATATCATTAATTCTATATCGTAATGCCCCGTTATCTTACCAAATCAAGATTTAAGATAGGTCTGGATTGCCCGGCAAAACTTTTCTATACCGGGAAAACCCAATATCCTGATACCTCGGAAGATGATGCTTTTCTTGAAGCGTTGGCTGAAGGCGGTTATCAGGTTGGTGCATTGGCGAAATGTTATTACCCGGATGGGATTGAGATTTCGGAACGAGGCTATGATATTCCTCTCCTGAAGACAAATGAATTATTAGCCAGTAAAAATGCAATCATCTTTGAAGCAGCATTCAGGTATAAGAACCTATTTATCCGGGCAGATATAATTGAGAAAAAAGGTAACAACATCAACCTTATCGAAGTAAAATCCAAATCCTTTGCCGGGAGTGATCACAGGGAAATGCTTTCAAAAAAAGGTTTTATTGATTCCGGGTGGAGCGATTACGTTTATGACGTGGCATTCCAAAAGTACGTCATCACCAAAGCATACCCTGACTGGAATGTCAATGCTTTCCTTATGCTGGCTGATAAGAACTCCGTGGCAACTGTCGATGGATTAAACCAGAAATTCTTATTGAAAACAGTAAAAGACGAAAGGACTATAGTTGAAATTGTTGGAGATGTCTCACCTAATGGACTTGGAGAAGAAGTTCTGATCCGTGTATGTGTTGACGGGTTAATTGATAAGATTTTCAAAGGAACTGATTCTCCAAATCCACCTGAACGTGGGTTTATTGATAATATCCATTATCTGGGTGATATGTATGAAAGGGATCAAAAGATTGTTGTCCCCATTCATAAGGATTGTAAGGTTTGCGAATTTCAAGCAACTCCTGAACAGGAACAAGATGGAAAATCATCAGGGTATAAAGAGTGCTGGAAACAACAGTTGGGTTGGAATGATGATATGTTTGATCTGCCACGAATCTTGGATATCTGGGATTATCGCAAGAAACAGGATTTGATGGACTCCGGCATCTACCTGATGCGTGACATCGAAGAAGATCATATAGGAGATATCAATCCATGTTCAGACAGAAGACTATCCAGAACTGAACGGCAGTGGCTTCAGGTAAGAAAAGCGGTTGATAATGACCAGACACCTTATATTAATATAGGTGGTCTTAAAGCAGAATTTAAAACATTTGTTTATCCATTGCACTTCATTGATTTTGAGACTTCAATGGTCGCTATCCCATTCTTCCGGGGAAGAAGACCCTATGAACAGATTGCATTTCAATTCTCACACCATATAGTCAACTCCGATCTGAGCATTGAACACAAGGGGCAATATCTAAGTGAAGAAAAGGGTATGTTCCCGAACTTTGAATTTGTCAGAAGGTTAAAGGCTGAACTTGAACAAGACAACGGGTCGATATTCCGGTATGCTGCACATGAAAATACTGTCCTTAATCAGATCATGGTTCAATTGGACGAAGCACCAATTGGCGATGTGCCGGACAAGAATGACCTAATAGATTTCATTAAATCCATCACTCACGGGAATAATCATTCTGGAACGAGAGATATGGTTGATTTATTGAAACTCGTTAAGTGGTACTACTACCACCCCAGAATGCGTGGCTCTAATTCACTTAAATATGTGCTCCCGGCTGTTTTGATGTCATCAGGATATCTTCAGGAGAAGTATTCCCGACCAATATATGGGAAGAATTCAGCCATAAAGAGTCTGAATTATAATGACGGTTGGGTGTGGCTAAGAAAGGATGCTGAAGGAAATGTCATCAACCCATATGAGTTGTTGCCACCATTATTTGAAGGAATTGATGATGATCAGATTGAACAATTCTTAATGAAAAGCAACATTCAGGAAGGCGGTGCTGCCATGACCGCTTATGCCAAGATGCAGTTTACGCAAATCAAAGAAACAGAATTTGCTGCTATATCCCGAGGTTTATTGAAATATTGCGAACTTGATACGCTTGCAATGGTCTTCCTGTGGGAGTACTGGCATGAAGCAACCAGATGAAATCTGATGAATATGACAGAAATGTGCCTTAACAAATTACATGAAATATAAAAAAGCATTCATCTTATTATAACGTAACTTGAAAGAGTCAGGATATGACTCTTTTTTTTCTCTGTTTTAAAATCTGACGTTTTAAGCATCTAATTTTCAAGTTCAGGCTGGCATTTCTTGCCGATATTTGAAAATCCTCATCAATTCTTTCGGGTCGTTCGTCACAGCCGTTAAAATATTCCGAATCTATCCAATACAAATATTCAATTTGTAAATAACTTATTTATAATTACATGACAGTTTTTATTTAAAAATGGAAGCGTTCAGTTTTTATTTAAAAACATTCGTCAAAACTGCCCGGACACGTTGCCATAAAAGTGCAGAATCTTCGTATTACCATCAGAAATCGTGAAAAATGAAAATTTATAAATCTATATAAATGTTGTACAAAAAAAATGATGTTGATGACCGTTCAAGGAACGGGAGCAACGCAGCCAATTCCCCGAAGAGGGAAATAGTGACCCTGATGATGGCAGTTGAAAAGACTGCTGGCGAACCCAACCATGCTAATGGTTACTCGATAGACGTAATGGCGAACTTCTTTCGCAAGCAGTGTGATTTTTCTGAATTCATCATTTGTTATAATGATGAAGAAATTCTGCAGGTCAATCAACTTTTTGAAAGGATTGCCGATAGTCTTAATTTTAATGTGTATCTGCAAAGAAAGGTATTAGAACAGTTTAAAGGTAAATTCACAGCAGACCAATTAGCCTGTATTTTCCAAGCATTTAATGGTATTTGGCTACAGTATGTAGGTAAATCAGATGTATTTGCCAAGCAGGAACTGTTTGATTATATCGACTTCGAAGGCAGGGAAATTTTTGACTTAGGCGATGTTGAAGCATTCAAAGGCATTGTCAAGTCCATTAATCCATTAGAATTTGATGTTTTTGTAAACGTGGTGCTGGAATTTTGGGGGATGAATAGCAAAATGGTTGAGATGTTGTTTGATTATCTCAAAAAAGACGGTAGTGATTCCAGTAAAAAACAAATACCATGATTTACTATCCTAACACATATTGATGCTGTCTTCCAAGCATAGTAAAATATGGCATGATTGAAGATAAACAGCATTTATTGGTCGTTGTATGTGTCAGTAAAACAATTAGATGTGCAATGTTGAAAAATTGGAGACCAAGCAATTGTTTTAGAGTTTAATTTTGCAGAAACATTACAGTCGAACTGCCTGATCTGATTCAGGAACTGCACTGTATCAGTAACCAACCGGTTACAAGTACTAACCAACACACACTATGGATTTGGAGCATTGCCATGTGGTAATGTCATAGGGATTGCTGTGGAGTATTGATTAAAGGTTTGTGTTGATGAAAGTGAAACAATTAAAATTAAAGAATATGAGAAAGTTAAATGAAATTGAAAGTATGTTTATCCAACTGAACCGGATAGCAGAGAGAACTTCTGGTAAGCGCAATGCTTTACGTAAGGCACGTTTAAGATATGTCCGGAAACAACCCATGGAGTTGTTGGATATGTCAACAGGCTTAATGCGATGCAAAATTTGTGGTGCAACTCATTTTGCCCAGTATGGAAGGTCTTATAAAAACGTACTGGGTGACTGGGTATCTTCTTACAAACGTGGTGCTTGGCAATGTCAAAATGGTTGCAGGTACTAATCTTTTAAATATGGATACGATACGACCAAAATTTACTAAACTTCTGCACCTTTATGTTTTGGATATCCTATATGATGAAAAGGAAATTATAATTACCAGAAGCAAAAAACTACTCTGGAATTTGATACCCATAAGTCCTGAAGCATTCAAATTATTGCAGGAAAATTTTCCTGAATATTCAATAATTGAAATTGATGAAAGTGTTATGGTTAACATGAGCGACAGGAATAAACTTATGAATCCAAACTAAACCAGAAAGAAAAAAGATATTGAATCTAACAACTTTTACGGCAATGATAGTATTTATAAATGTGGGGACAAGAATAATACATGTATCCCACAACTATAAATAACTGTATGTAAATAATATGATTATGGATTCGGTAAAAGGTTACAAAACAAGATTTGAGATCAAGGACAAGAATTTATACTGCAGGATGGACAGCAGCATGATTCAACGTCTTAAAGAAATCAGAAAAGCAACCGGAATCTCGGTAAGTGAAGTTATCCGAGAATCGGTGAGGCGATTGATTCAGGAAGTTGATGAATCGGGTTCAATCAACCTGAGAGTAAATTAAACGGTAATAGAAGAGAGACCTTGCCGGGTCTCTCTTTTAAACAAAAATGATTTATTATGAATGTACTACAAGATTTCGATTACCTGAAGTTCCAGTACCGCAAAGAAAACCTTCATGACGTTTTTGGAACGGTTCTGGACACTTTCCCGCATATTACAGGGGCAAACGTCACTGGTCAGAGTTACCTCTGGGATGTATTGCAGAAGATCAAATACAATCTGGTGTATGATATCGATCCCGGAACATATCTCATTAATAAATACGTCAATAACGAGAGAAATGTGGCATATGACCAAAGAAAAGAGCAGTTACCTGCAATTTGTTATAATGCCAGATTTAATGGCTATAAAGACACCGACCATCTTAAATCAGTAACCAACCTCATGTTCTTGGATATTGATGATTTTCCAACAAAAGAAATCGCTATTGAGTATAAACATAAGATTATCGAAAAATATGACTGGATAGTTGCATGTAACCTATCCCTGAGCAAAATAGGCTTGCATATAATTGCTTTGGTTGACAGAATAGTTGATAACGATGACTACAACGCCAAATATGATTTTATAAGTTCGACATACTTCGACAACCTTCTGGATAAAACAAGTAAATCACTAACCAGATACACAGTTATACCATTTGATAATGACATCTACATTAATGAATCTCCAACCGTTCTTAATATTGACCATATTATCACTGAACATAGAAAAGGTATATGCAGTGCAAATAACTCAGAGAATGAGTCTTTAATTGGTAACGATAAAGAAAAAGGTACACGCAGTGCATATAAGGGAGGAGAAATAATATACACTCCGTATACCTTTTTTACGGATTGGCATCTGAATTATTTAATGAATGATGTCGCAAGGAAGTACAAATTGAAATTCAAGCAGGAAGTTGATGAAAAATATTTTACAGACCCAAATATCCCGATTTATGTGCATGAGGGAATAGATGTAATAGAGGTAAGGTTATTTCAACTAAAGGATAAAAAAATATTTGAAGGTAACCGCCATAATTTCATTGGTGCGTTAACACTAAAGATGATATACCTCAACGCTGGTTCTCCGGATAATAATGACCCCATTGTTCGAGGAGATTTATTGAAATTTATCCAACACATAAATAAATCGATCTGTGCTCCACCATTGACATATGATGAAGTTATTAAATCTTATAATGCAAACTGGAAAAGGTATAAGGAAGGAAGGGTTGATTTCAGCAGGTACTATGAGAAGAAGAGGTCGTTCTGGTCAAAGCAGTCAACCCTGTCGGCAAATGAAAAGCGAATTGTGACATGTAAGATTAAAAACGCACCGATTGTAGAAGAATCCAAACGAAAAATATGGGATGCAATTGAAACAATAACAGCAAGTGGCAGGAAGATCACTCAATCTCAAGTGGCATCGGTATCAGGTCTTTCGCTTTCTGCGGTGAAGAAATACAGGAAAGAATTTCGTGAATACAAAGACATGTTAAATGCTAAAACAGATATTCTTGAAATTAATGGAAATGTCATATGCCTGTCAGAAGAATCGGATGCGAAACAATCAATAGATGATCTCGCAATTTTAACCAGTCCTAATTGTAAAGTTGAAAATGATTTTTTTGAACTGGACGAAACAATAAAAATTGAGAATGTCAATGCAGAAACAATCCGGGTTTCCTGTTCAACGGGTAATAATTCATATATTGAATATTCGGAAAACCAGTTGGAATTATTATACCTAAGAATATTTGGAACATTGCAGAGCAAACTTGATGAAAACAAAAAACAGAGGGTGCATACGGAATTTTTTAGTTGTTTCCATCGACTCCCACCGGATGATAAGAAATTGTTAAGCACTCCAAACAAAGATATTCATGACGGTGATACATTCTGGAAACAAGTTTTAATAGAACAAAATGTTTGGAATAAGTGTGTGAAAGCAATATCTGAATAAATTACCCATCTGGAGATTTAATTATTCGATAAACAGATAAATTTTGGTGGCAAAACAATGATCTCTAACCAGTAACGATACCTCTGAATTAGAAGTTATCCTTACCGTTCAGTGTTTTCACAATTGAATCCACTAAAGCCATCAACTCTGGTAATAGTGGATTACAATCGATTTATATCCGGGAATCGTTAAATAAAAAAGTGAAACAAAATTCTTACCTTTGATTCAAATCGTAAATTATTAATTATTAGCATGATAATTATTCACCAGATCGGCAATTTCCTTGAAGAAATCTTCCCGGTGCTAAAAGGAAAAATGGATGACGAAGAACTAATAGCAAAAGTATTGACTGATTATTATACTGTTGCAGACATCCGACCCGTGGTCAAAGTCCGAAAGGGATTTGCTGAAATTCATATTGATTCACGTGATATTATTGCACAAAATGTTGAATTCAACCGGGCAAATAATTTATGCCAACGTGGCAAGTTCAACGAGGCGATCCCAATATTAAGATCATTGATCACTAAGAATCCAGCCAATTCCGAGTACTACAGGACTCTTGGTCAGGCATATTCAATGATTGGTAATGATGAAGAAGGAATAAATTACCTGATAGATGCCCTTAAATGGAATCCGAAGAACAATTATGCCTTGATAATGATCGGGAACATCTTTGCAAGGAACAAAAATGACATTGAAACAGCACGCAAGTATTACCAACAGGTTATCGAGAACGATCCCAATGATAATATTGCCATCAACAACCTTGGGACTAATTTAATACAGGCTGGTAAGGTCGATGATGGATTAGAGTATTTGATGAAAGCGTACTCGATTAATCCTGAATATCCAAACACTTTATTTGGGATTGGATTGGTCAATCAGATGAAGGGGAACAATGATGCTGCATTCGAATTTGCGCTCAGTTGCATTAAGAAATGCGGGGTGGAAGAAAGGGGACTGAGCAAGACTGCACAGCAACTGCTTTATGAATCCGCTCAAGCGTTGATCAAAACCGATATTGGCAAGAAATTATTTGATGATTATCGCACCCACCTTCAAGAGAAATCAGGCAAAGAAATAAAGGTCGAGATTGATGACACCCTTGATACGGCAGCAAAATTTGAATTTGCCGAAAAATACGATAGAAATTACCACTTAATCAAGTTCAACTCCAAGCACCCAGCGACATACCACCTTGTCATGCACGAACTTGTGCACTTGGATTTCGCCACTAACGCCAGAAATGATTCCCGGAATAAGTTGTTCATTTCTAATAATAAGACAAAAGCGGTGTTTTTAAATGACCTTCGGCAACATCGTCAGGTTCTGCTGAAAAAAGGGATACCTGAGATATCCGTTAATGAATATTTTGATTCTCTTTTTGACGGTATCAACAGGCAGATATTTAACACCCCGATAGATTTATTCATTGAGGATAAGTTATTTCAGGAATTCAAGGAACTTCGACCATACCAGTTGTTATCGCTGCACTCAATAATTTCTAATGGGATTAAAGCAACCACAGACAAAAACATCGTCAGTCTTTCACCAATAGCGATACTACGTGCCAGTAAAATACTGAACCTTATCGGTGCTTATCAATTCAGAGACCTTTATGGCATTGATTTAACCGACAACTTTAAAGCGGCTGCATTGGAAGAGAAGACAGCCAAAGACATGTATGCTGAATTTTACGAATATCGTGATGACAGGGAATCAGGTGAGGAATATGAACTTATTGAAAATTGGGCGAAAGACCTGAAACTTGGAAAATACTTTGAACTTGTCGATGAAGAAATATTTGGGAAAGAAAAAACTTTGAATGACATAATTGGTGAAATAGAAAAAGACCCGTTTGATATTGAATCACGTGACCCGATCAAGGAAAAGGAAATGGAAGATTTCCAGAAGTCACAAAAAGAAATGGGTACGAATATGGCAGTGGTAATGTTTATGGTCGAAGCACTTGAGTTTTTCCAAAATATGCCAAAGCAAAAAATAAAAGAAATTGCTTACGAAATTGCGTTACAAGGGACACAGGGATATCGACCCGAAAACAAAAACTATATCATTGGATTGATTCCTGACAAGAAGTTCTCTGGCTATCATATCCTTGCATATTATTACGTCAGTTGGTCATTGGTAATGCCTGAAATGCTGCCACAACTTCAACTTCCATATGATAATGAATATAATTTAGCGTTAACTCTCTTCAAACCAAGCAATAAATGAGTGATACACAGCAAATAATAGATACCTCAAGAATTTTATCAATGAAAAGTAACTTGTTAGACAAATTGACTTAACGGTGACAGGAATAGAGACCAAGAAACGAAATATGTTTATTTTGTTAGATAAAGCAAGCCATTAAATAAGAAGTAAAGAATGTGATGAAATAATCATATCGGAAGCACTAAAGATAAAGAATTTGAAAAGCGACAAATTTTATTCATCTTTATGAAGCCAAATCATAACTATTAAATAGTTGAATAATAGTATATTATTAAAAAATAATAAAGGTTTATATGGAGATTATTGAACTGATGAATGTTTGGGACAAGCATGTAAAGGTTGAAGAGAATGGGTATTATTATAAGGCTAATCCTCTAATTGAAAATAGATTCGAATTCGTTTCCAACAAACCGATAGTTGTCGAACTTTTCTCTGGTTGTGGTGGTACATCTGTGGGTTTTGAAATGGCGGGTTATCAGATTGCTCTTGGTTGTGATATTCATCAACCATCAATTCAAACATTTAAAAGGAATCATCCAAAGTCATCAACGATTCTTGGTGATGTCAATAATGTTACTTCAGAAATGATAAGGGAATCAATAGGGTTCAATAATATTGACGTTCTAATTGCAGGTGTGCCCTGTCAGGGATTCTCCCTAAATAACCGTAAGCGACATGAAGGCGATGAAAGGAATTTACTATATAAGGAGTTTGTGAGATTTGTGAGAGATTTGAAACCCAAATCACTTGTCTTGGAGAATGTATCTGGGATGGCAAGTACTGGCAATTTTGTTAAGAATATAGAAGAGGAACTTAGCGAAGCAGGTGGTATGAAAGTGCGCAGTAAATTACTTTTCGCACCTGACTATGGTGTTCCACAATCAAGAACCAGATTAGTTTTTGTTGGTGTGAAGGATAAAGAATTTGATTTCAACTCCATACTTAAAACACATGGGAAGGAAACTGGAGTGCCGTATATCACTATACGAGAAGCGATTGGAGACCTGCCACGACTCATGTCCAAGCAATCAGCATCTGAATATACCATTGAACCTTTTTCAGACTATCAAAAGATGATGAGAAAGGGGATTAAAAAAAACGAATTAACCAATCATAGAGCGCCAAATCATCCCCAAGCCACAATTGAAAAAATCAATAATACAAAACCCGGAGAACCAATGTATCCAAGGTTTAAACAGAGAATAAGACTTGCATGGAACATTCAAAGTCCCACACAGGTTTCGGGTGGAATTAGACCCCAATTTCAGTTTGGTCATCCTGAAGATGCGAGGGGACTGACCATAAGAGAAAGGTGTCGCATTCAAAGTTTTCCTGATTATTTCTATGTTGAAGGTGGCATAGTGCAAGGAAGAGTTCAAACTGGAAATGCTGTTCCGCCATTGCTGGCAAAAGCAGTTGCATTAGCACTAAAAAAATATTTATGAATTACAGGGTTTGGTACAGTACGGAAAGTCTTGCAGACTTTATAATTGACAAAACAATTCTTAACACTAAAGCGGTATCAAAAAGGAAGATGTATGAAAGTGATGCAAACAATCCAAGGAACTTTCATACATTACCTGATCACATCAAACAGATTTTATATCTGGATGCACCTGACATAATAGTTGAACTTGACTCCGAGCCAATCTTCTCAATCGAGGTTTCAACGGAAGCGGGCACAGGACACAATGCCTTTCAGAGATTTGCGAGGTTGGCGGCATCTGTTGAAAATGAAGTGCCAGCAATTTATGTTTATCCTGAAGCAGTTTCCATTATAAGGAAAGATGTCCCACCACGATGGGATTCTCTCAATCCACTCGTATTCAGAGCGCTTGAGGAAGTGATGAACATTTATAACATACCAGCATTACTTTATTATTTCCCTTCCGATTACCGAAATCACACAAACCCAACAACTTCTTCACATCTTGGAAACGGGGGATTAATATTTGACTCAAACAGAAATTATGCAGGATGCCCTGATAGCAATAATTCAGAAATGCAGCATCTCTTTGGTGCAATTAATGAAATAATCCATGTTAATGAAAAGTATACAGTAATTAATGGAAGGAATAAACTGCTTGGAAACAAAGTGCTAAGGGATCGCAGGAGATTTATGAATACTGAATTCGTTAGGAAAGACGGTAATGATGACATGTCTCCACTAACTGCAACAGTAAAAGTGCCAACAGAATTCTTGCTGAAACATCTTTCAGATTATGAGACTGCTGATTATCATATTGGTGAATTGCTACGGAGCAGGGCAGAAACCATTATCTACAAAGTCAATGCGAAATTTAGAGGCGACCCCTATCCGGGTGCACTTGCAGCAATAGACTATTTACTTTGTAGAGAAGGTAAATCATTCGAGGAAAGAAGATACAATTTAGTTCTTGCGTGGGGAAATCTCGCAGTCGATGAAGACAATGGAACGCTTATTTTAACAAGTGATAAAAGTACCGTCAATGATTTTGTAAATGCAGTAAAGGCAAGTGAATCAAAAAACCTACTGTATAAAAATTATAGTGATATCCCAAATTATGAAATTCCACGTTATTTCATGCAGGTACGATATGGCTCTATGTTTTCTAAAGTAAAACATGTAAGAGTGTTTTCTTATTTCTCAGATGCAATATTGTTTCCAGATGGTGCACTATGGCGTGATGCGTAATTCAACATTATGGTTGAGATCATTACTACAAAGAGAATGATAGATACAGTCAATCGAAAGATTGAAAAATTTCATTTTGATAAAGAGAAAGGACTTAGCAGATTTGGTTCTGAGAAGGAAAGAACATATTATGGATATTTAGGAGAACAAATCGTAATGGCATATCTTGGGATTAATATAGATAATGATGATTACAATTATGATTTAACATACAAGGAATTCAAACTTGAAGTCAAATCAATATCATGCAAATTCAAGCCACTTCAACACTTTTTATGCACAGTAAATTCTTATAACCTGACGGGTATACATAAGCAATATGCAGATTATTATGTATTTACTCGAATATTGAATGACAAAAGTAAAGGATGGATATTAGGATATATTGATTGTGATAAGTTCTTTAAGATTGGAAGATTCGTACCCAAAGGAACAGAATTAGTAAAAGATGTCCGTTTTGTCAAAGCGAATGCAACAGTTTTGGAAATCAACAGATTGAAGCCAATTCAGGAATTAAGAAGTTTATGAACCTTCGTGAAGAAAATATCACAAAATCGTTATTGCTCTGGCTTGAAAATAATTCATGGAAGATATTAGCATTTGATTTTCCACAAAGCGGGACTGGTATCATTCTTCATCCAAATGAAGATATCAGAGAAACTAAAAACAAAGGGAGTATCATTCCAGATATCATTGCCATCAAGGATGAAAATGTTGTTTTTTTTGAGAATAAAGACCGATATGATGGATATGATTTTGAAAAAGTGAATTTGCTTCGGACAGAAAATCCATATGAAAAGTCAATTGCAAAGTTTTTGGAAAGGTACTGTTACTCAAATATTTATTTTGGCATTGGCTTGCCGAACACATCGAATATAAGAAAGAAAATAGATGACAAAAGAGAGATGTTGGACTTCGCATTATTGGTTTCGTCTTCAAGAGACATTCACATTTATTATCAGTCTAAACTAATTTTCCAATAACCATTCTAACAGACCCTTTAGTGTTTTGTCCTGTTTCTCTTTTGATAATTGACATTCCCAAACTACTTTGACAAGCCATCCATCGTTTTCCAAAACTTTAATATTTCTCTTATCTCGTTTGACATTATTCTTGAATTTATTCTGCCAGAAGTGCATATTTGAAGAGGGTATTTTAGCATATATACATTTCTTATGACGATGCCAAAAGCAGCCATTAACAAATATAACTTTTTTACTTTTTGTTAATACGATATCTGGTTTACCTGACAGATGCTTTAAGTGAAGCCGATATCTTAATCCATGGGCATATAAATACCTTCTCACGACCATCTCCGGCAAAGTGTCGTTTGAGTGGATACGGCTCATATTATAACTTCTCTGCCTTTGTGTTCTGTTATCCGGCATAGAGTTGAAAATTTGATGTGATTATCAAATTTAAAATTATCAAAATCATCTAATGCAACGAAAATCAAATATGGTAATTTACCTTTGCCATTTATTTTGCCTCTTTCCTAAGTCATTAGTATTCCGTATTTTTTGCGTAACCAATTTCCCTCGCAGCAAAAAAAGAATACAGAGTTGACACCTTTTATATTATAATTTAAATATTAGAAAATCTGGGGAAAGTATGGATGTGTTAAAACACTTCTGATAATACCTTCCCCTTTATCAATTTCTCGTAAGTGGTATATCTTGGTGCTTGTGGAGCAGAACCTTTTTTCTTTGAATCAAGTTTCACGGGATTAATCTCCTTTGCTGACTCTTTGAAATAAACTATATACTTATTGGTGTCTTTATATTTTTCTATTTTGGATACCTCAGCCAGATGTGTTATAGCAGAAATAGGTGCAACCTGATATGCAGCAATGTATTTGATACGGTTCAACATTGATGAAGATATTCTGATTGCCCACCATGCATTACTTTCAATAAATGCCGTTTGAAAACCTTCAGTCTGAGCAGGAACAACAATTGTATCAAGTTCCTCAACCCGAACACCTATTTTTTCACCCTCTTCAATATCACGAATTTCTTCATTGAATGGAATGAACTTATGGATACGTTCATCATCCCCAACGAAAGTCTGGAATTCAATGATATCGGTATCCATCGTAAGTTGACTTAATACATTATCAAGTTCCGTTGACGATTTATCAATTATTACAATTGCTGCAACAGGAATATCGAATATAATAGCATCCAAAAATGCATCAATATTGCGATATCCAGCAGTTTTAGAGCGTTTCTCAACAAAATCATAATAATCCTTGTCCGCCAGTAGAAAGTCAAGGATATACTTCTTGATGTTTCTGCCACTGGCTTTATAACTGATGCCGAATCTTAGTAACTGAGAACCGATATGTTTGTATGGATCATGGGTAGAGATTTCATTCTCGATGATGTATAACCGAGGCTTCTCAGCAAACGAAAAATCAATCAGGTAACCGTCAGGTATTGTGACGATATTATCACCTATCTTCTTTTTGATGTCAATATAGATGGTGTTGCGACCAAATATTTGTTTGGAGTGGTCAACTATTGCTTTTTCGAATTCTGATTCATTGGTATACTCGTAATACTTGTATGTCTTGTTCTCAGCAATAAGGCGTTCCATATCAAATATTTTTTGAATTAATAAAGATATCGTTAATAATCATTAGAAGCAAACCAGTATATTAACTGGAAAGATGGTACTTTTATTAGATAAAATATACCAACGAAACTTTCATACCTAAGTAAGATATCAGTTAATGCCGGAGTCTGTTTTCACGAATATTTCCAAAATAATTGAAAGGGACAGTAAGGTAACAACATACAAATTTGCTCTCCTACGTGCTGTGATTGATATTATTCAAGAAAATTCTCCATACATAACATTTTCAAATGGAAGGGTAATCATACCAACCGGTCTTCTGATTGAAAAGTGGATACTCTACTATTACCCAATTCTGGAATCTTCAACATACATTCCACAGATAAATGGCGATGTCAATCTTGCTTTTGGCAACCAGTTAAACCAAATAATCTCAGCATACCGACCCATTGGTGGCTTCTCGGTATTTTATAATGATTTAAAAAACAAGGGTATCCCAAAAATTTTTGAGCGGGATTTCATTGCTCTGGCAAAGAAACTTCAAGATACAATCACACGAATGCCAATGAAGTATATTGGTCGTTCTGTCAGTCATGATTTCTATTCGATTTTTAACTATCAGTCCCAAAGACTCAAAAAGAATACTTCAACCATAATTGACATTGAATATCTGATAAATAATTTCGGTTCTTTTTCAATTCCAGTTGAATATTATGAGGCATTCAAGGTATTGGGCAGTTTCATTGGCGGTCAGGATTCGATACTTTTTAAATGGGCGGAATTTTCGGTGAATGCGTCTGGTAAAAGGTTGTCCATTGAAAATGTCGTAAATGAAGTTTTGAGAAGTCCAATAACCGAAAGGGATGTTACTGAATCAAAGAACATTTACAAATCAATCCTAAAGAAAAAAGGAAAGGTTTATTGCGTATGGACTGGCAAATCATTAAGCAGGTATGATGTTGACCACATGATCCCATTTTCTGTTTGGAAGAATAATGACCTGTGGAATCTGCTACCATCTCAAACAACAACAAATAACCAAAAGCGAGACAAGATTCCATCACCATTATTGATTGAAAGAAGAAAGGATTTGATCCTGTACTATTGGGAACTAATAAATCAGAATCAGGCTATGCGTTTCAGAAAAGAAATGCAAGTGGCATTGTTGGGTAATAACCCTTTCAGTTCTTGGCAAAAAACAGCAATAACAAAACTTCAAAACAGTTGCGAGTACTTGATCTCAAACCGAGGTTATAATGGATGGGACATATAATAAAATATCATGACAGGTAAAGTTTCTTGTTGCCCATTTTGCAGTCCAGAATCTGGACGGGTGATAATACTGGAAAATGATTTGTGTTACAGCGTTTACGATAAATTTCCTGTTTCGAATGGTCACGTTCTAATAATTCCCAGACGCCATTGTGACGATTATTTTGAACTGAACACAGAGGAACAATCAGCATGTTGGAATATGGTTAATGCATTAAAGGACATTCTTACCCAAAAATATCATCCTGATGGTTATAACATCGGCATAAATATCAACGAGGCAGCAGGACAAACAATTCCACATGTGCATATACATTTAATACTCCGATATAAAGGTGACGTGGAAGAACCGGAAGGTGGGGTACGTGGGGTCATTCCTGAAAAGAGGCTTTATAGACCCAAGAAATGGAATAAACCATTGAAAATTGATAACATAAGAGAACTTCTGGAAAACATTTCTGATAAAAGGTTTGAAGAAATCAAGGAAGAGGTTCATGGGAAAGAATCTTTATTAATCCATGCTGCCGAAGCAGGGGGTGTATTTGATAAAACCCATAGGGACATGGTCATGGATGCGATCAGGGACAATAAATCTCCTTCAAGACCGGAAACAATCAACAGATTGATGCTTCAATTGATCAGCAGCGCATTTAGTTATAACCGGGTCAGGAATCAATTGAAAAGGATCAATAAGTCGAGATTCCATCACGATTATTATCCAATATTGGATGATCATAAGTTGTTACTGGGTTATATCTTAAACGATGAAAGATTCAAGGACGAGGATTTTTGGCATCCGGTCAGATTCAAGGCTTTAATTGAAGAGATTAAGAATACAAGAAAATATGAAAAAGTCCATGAATTAACCGACTATTGGCTTACATACTTGCTGGATATTCTAAGCACCGCACCTGCAAAATTGATTGAAATTACCAACCAAAATGTCACTGAATTTTACGATAAGGTCGATGAGATATGTAATCAGGGATTCAATGATGACATATTCTTCAAGGCAGAGGTTCTTTGGAGAATGGCAACGGACTTTAGTACTGGAATAAGGAACGTTGGATCAAATCTCATGTGTGATTTTTTGAAGGAAAGCGGGTTCACTGACTATGCAAAGATGGACGTACATATGATCCGAAGCATGTCGGAGGTTCTGCAATTTAATAAAGACGATAAGTTGCCAGACTATGAATCTTTTGCAACAACTCAATGGTTGGCGAGCAAATTAGGAATGACACCATACAGGCTGGATAAGATTCTATACGTGTTTGGTGTCTATCGAAAAGCATTTCAGTAATTTAAGTTCATCAACTATGAATAAGATTGTACTGATTTCATGTGTGTCAAAAAAAGGCAAAAGCAAAGCGAAAGCGAAAGACCTTTATAAAAGTGCCCTCTTTAAATACAGTCTCGCCTATGCCTATTCAATCAAACCTGATAAAATTTTCATTCTGTCAGCACTTCACCACCTTCTTGATCTTGAAAAAGAAATTGAAACTTATGATGTTACTTTAAGTAACATACCAGTAAATAAAAGGAAGCAGGGATTGAAAGTGTTGGACAACGAAGAGAAAGATGAATGGGGTAAGAAAGTAATTCAACAGTTATCTGAAAATACTGATCTTACAAATGATCGGTATATAATCTTGGCGGGGCAGGAATACATTAAACCAATAGAAAAGCAAATAAAGCATATCGAGCAACCATTAAAAGGACTCAGGCAGGGAGAAAGGTTGGAATACTTAAAAAAGCATATCAACAATGAATAAACTCTGGGATAATATAACAACAGAGGATGTCAAAAATGCCATCGAACTCTTTGATGTAACCAATAAGCCGTTTCCAGAACCACGCAATACATTCTTAATTCATAACAATAAGAAATACCCGGCAAAGCACATTCGTGGGATGGCGTATTTTATTGCCAACAAACAGGAAATTTCAAAGACGGAATACAGTGGCGGTGAAGAAACGGTCAAGTTTTTTACCAGACTTGGTTTTCAGGTTGAATACCATAAGAACACCATAAAACCAAAATTAAGCCA
>Ga0302243_1001260_pt1 | contig 18233 bp, 20 predicted proteins | sample AAG_UR_Met_MG_FD_193514 | JGI IMG/M metagenome (GOLD analysis project Ga0302243, IMG submission 193514) | Enriched activated sludge microbial communities from anaerobic digester in WTTP, New Holstein, Wisconsin, United States - AAG_UR_Met | ecosystem: Engineered > Bioreactor > Anaerobic >... | reverse complement strand
GTGCCAGAATCGAGGATTGTACATTCCTGACCCGAATCGCGTGGAGAACACAATGGTATGCCGGGACAGGCAGACGGCATTCCTCCCCGCACCTGTTGGCCGGGGTCTCCTGCCTATATGAAGATGAATCCAGAGAGATTTCAAGACGAGCGCGATGAGCGGATAAAGAGTTACGCACATGACGAAGAGTTGAAACGATCGGCGAACTCATTCATGGATAATACCATTCGTACCAGGTATTCATACAACTTCTCCTGGATGGGGCGGCCCATCATCCAGTATCCTCAGGATATTATGGCGATGCAGGAGATCATCTGGAGCGTAAAACCGGATCTCATCATCGAGACCGGCATTGCGCATGGCGGGTCCCTGATATTTTACGCTTCGATGCTTGAACTGATAGGAGGTGATGGGGCGGTCATCGGCATAGACATCGACATCCGGGAGCATAATCTCCGGGAGATTGAAAAACACCCGATGTTTGACCGGATCACAATGATTGAGGGCTCAAGCGTGGACGTAAACGTGATCGACGAGGTGGATGCCTATGTACAGGGGAAGAAACGCGTGCTGGTTGCCCTTGATTCTCTCCATACGCACGATCATGTTCTGCAGGAACTTGAACTGTATACCCCGTTTGTGACAGAGGGGAGTTACTGTGTGGTTTTTGATACGATCGTCGAAGATATGCCTGAAATTTATTCAAGCGATCGACCCTGGGGGAGGGGGAATAATCCAAAAACAGCTGTCCGGGAGTTCTTAACGAAGAATGATCGGTTTGTCATTGACCGGGAGATCGAAGATAAACTGCTGATCACCGTCGCCCCGGATGGTTACCTGAAATGCATTAAAGATTAAGGGTGTGATGGCATATCTTCTACTGGATACAGGGAGGTCTGTGCATCGCGAACTGTATCGCAGGTGTCGCAACGTGCGCATAATGCGAAGATGCCGGTGTATACGGTTATCGATGTGAATGTGCCTGTCAAACCTCTCTACACAGGGTGTCTCTATCCTGCAGGGCAGGTTCTGACTTTTGAGCGTGAATTATAGGTTATGATGCTGTGCAATGGGTGGTGGTGAGTGGTGAGCGGTTCTCAGGATATGCCGGTGATCAAGCCCCTTGTCAGTGTGGGCATCCCGACGTATAACAGGCCGGCCGGGTTGCGACATACGCTGGAATGTATTACCCGGCAGACGTACAGGAACCTGGAGATTATTGTCTCGGATAACTGCTCTCCCGGACCAGAGACAGAGCAAGTGGTCAGGGGGTTTATGGAGAAAGACCCTCGAATCCAGTACTATCGGCAGGAAGCAAATAAAGGGCCCACTCACAACATCGAGTTTGTCATAGGGAAATCTACCGGCGACTACGTTATGTGTGCTGCAGATGATGATGGGTGGGAAGATACCTATATTGAGAAATGTCTCCAGGAATTCCTCAAAAACGATGCGCTCGTCCTGTGTTACAGCGAGGCTGCAAAGTGGGATGATGCCTCGCAACAGAAGAGTATACTGGCATCGGACATCACGACAGTCGGCATGGGGAAACTATCCGGCATCAGGAAGTTACTTCTCAATCAATACCGGAACATCGAGTTTTATGGTCTGATGAAGGCGGATGTCGCACAAACCTATACGTTTAAAAATTTTTTCGGTGAGGATAATGCTTTTGTCCTGTTTCTTGCTCTGCATGGTGAAGTTGGAAGAACAGAGCCGGGACTATTCATTAATGGACCGGGCTTTGCTGGCTGTTCCCCGACCAACACGACTCAGTCCCTGGGACTTCATAGGTTAAACAGTTACTTCGGGTATATATTTTTGATATTTAACTCAATAAAAATGCTCTTTGAATACAAGTTCGATCTCACGGCGTTCGAGAAGGCGGCGATAATAGCACTGATCTTCCGGCGAGCGATCACAGTAAGATACCTGGCTGCAATAAAGTTAGGATTTACCTCGCTTTTCCGGGATTTTATCGGTTCAACAGGAGTGAATAGGCAGGGCACCGGAGATTAAACAGAGGGTAGTATGTTAGGTCCTGCCATCCCGCCAACCGGCGAGAAAGGATCCTGCAAACCATATAGTCATTTATTGTACCACAACGTAATGCAGGGTGAAACATCTGATGATATCTGTTCTCCTCCTCGACTTCGACGGCACCATCGTCGAATCCCTCCCTCTCAAGACCGCCGCATTCCGCAAAGTCTTCTCCTTCGCATCCCCGGCTCACCTCGACGAGATCATCGCCTTCCACCTCGAGAACGGCGGGATGTCCCGGTACGACAAGTTCCGCTACATCTACGCGCACATCCTCCACGAACCCCTCACCCCCGGGCAGGAAGAACGCCTTGCAAGCAAGTATGTCAGCCTTATCTTTGACGCCATGCTCACCGTCCCCTACGTCCGCGGCGCGGAGGACCTCCTCGAGGGTTGCTCGCATGCGCTCCCGCTCTACATCGTCTCCGCGACCCCGGAGGGCGAGATGCAGGAGATTGCCCGCCGGCGGGATCTCACGAAGTACTTCGTCCGGGTATACGGCTCGCCGAAGACCAAGGCCGAGTGCATCAGGGAGATCCTCGCCGAGACCGGCGCGTCCCCGGAGGAGGCCCTCTTCGTCGGCGATGCCCCGAACGACTGGGAGGCGGCTCACGAGACCGGCGTCAGGTTCGTCGCACGGATCCCGCCCGGCGACCCGGACCGGTTTGTCGGTCGGCCGGGGGTGGAGGGGATCGTGGCGAACCTTCATGAACTCCGGGAGTACCTACGGGAGAGCGTATGCTCATCCCGATCTCATACCCCTTAAACCGGGCAACGCCGCTCTACCCCGGAACGGAACCGCTCACGATCACCGCGATAAAGTCCTTTGAGAAGGGCGATGCGGAAGAAAAGAGCCTGATCACCGCATCAAGCCACGCCGGGACGCACATCGACCTTCCCCGGCACTTCTGTCCGGGCGGGAGCTCGGTCAGGAGCCTCCTTGCGCCGGAGGCGGTCTTTGCACCGGCGCGTTGCATCGATGTGCCGAAGGCCGGGGTGGAACCGATCCGGATCTACGACCTCCTTCCACACCTCGACGCGATCCGGACCTCGCGCGCGCTCTTCATCCGGACCGGGAGCGGTCGGCTCCGGGAGAGCAACCCCGATGCCTACGCAACGAGGCACCCCTGGGTCCACCCGGAAGTGCCGGAGTTCCTCTGCAGGGAGGGGCCGGCCATCAGGCTGTTCGGGATCGATACCATATCCATCGCCGTCCCGGCAAAGCCGGAGGAGGGGCAAAAAGCTCACTGCGCGTTCCTCTGTCGGTCCCCGCCGATCTTCCTCCTTGAGGACGTGGACCTCTCCTACGGCCGGCTGCTCGAGGAGCCCTGGACCCTGCGGGTCTACCCGATGGTCTTCGATGACCTGGAGGCGGTGCCGGTGGTGGCGCTTGCGGAGTTTGGATGATACCGCTCCCTCAGGGCCTCATCCAGCTCCCGCATATGGTAAAAGACTCTCATTCTCCCACCCGGGCAAGGAGAGCCCTATCGATCCGGTCATAGAGATATTTCAGGTCGAGGAACTGTGCTATCACGCCGGCCTCGAAATCGACGCGGGTAGCTTCATCCCGGGCGACAAGGAGGTGACCGGTCCTCACCACCTCATACTGGAACTCCACGGGCGCATCGTTCAGGATGCGGAGATCGATCTCATATCTCGGCGTGATACACCGTTCAAGATCGGATGCTATCCTCATAGCATATTTGTAGGATTCATAGGGTTCTCTCTTTCCGGAGACAAGCAGCCCTATATCGATATCGTGGAACCTGCCATGGCGAAGGAACGAATCGTAGAGATATCCAAGAAGCACACCCTCTCTGCCGGCGAGACACCGGCGGAGTTGATCGATGGTCCGCCCTTTATCAACACCTTCCACTTCTCCCACCTCCCGCAACAACAGACCCTCGCAAGGGCTCACCCTTACGTATATTCGGGCCCATCGGCAAAGAGGGTTGCTCTGCCCATCAACCCTCCCCTGGAGCAGCTCCCGGCATCCTGCTGCCGGAGGATCCGGGAGCCCTGCCCGGGCTCAAATCTCATGAAGAGTACCGTTACGAAGTCTCCGTAGATCGCGCGCACCCGTGCTCGTCCACCGGGACGGGGCGCCGGCGCTCCGCGATATCCCGCTGCATCTCAAGATATCGGGCGCGGGAGAGAGCGTAATTTCCGGCGTTTGCAAGGAACGCATCGATCAGGTCGGCCTGCTCGCGGCTCCAGACCTCGTTAGGAACCCGCCTGACCCAGAGAGCGTACTCCCTGACAAAGGCCAGCCTCTCCTGCCGGTTCTTCTCCCGGTCAAACCCCAATTCCATAGGGTTCCCCCCGGACACGCAGGCGCTCCATGAACGATCGCATGAGATCTCCATCCAGCATATCGCGGAACAACACCCAGAGATAGACGGCATCCTCGATATCCTTGTCGCTTGCAAGGTAGAGTTTATAGGGGATCTGTAGTTCGATGGGCGATATACAAAACCGGATATCATCAAACCTTACGGTCCTTGCCATGGCCATTGCGTAACGATCGAAGTCGTCCTTCTTGAACTTCATCTCGATGTTCGGGATGATCCTCTCTCCCTCTGCAATCCGCACGGCAAGCCTGTCGCGGAGCATCGAGTAGATCTCGCCGATGTCGTCCGAGTTCAGGAAGTAGAACCCTTGTGCAAGAAGTTCATCAGCAAATGAGCGGAACGTATCGCGGTCCATATAATCGATGAGAAGATCGATATCCTCCGTACCCCGGGCCCTGCCAAAGAGGATAGCAACATACCCGCTGACGATCACGTAGCTTGTATATCGCTCGATGATCTCCGTCACCGAAGCCACAAAGCGATCGAGCGCAGTCACAACCTTGCCATCGATGAGGATGGTCCCATCAGAAGCACGTGTGATCTGCATTCCTTCTCCTCTGGTAGAATCTACCGGACACTATATCAACTGTACGCAGGCTCGGGGATAGCCCTTCCCTCCTCACGGGCGGTCTTCAGCCAGAGGGAGACGGCAACCTTCACCTCCCGGAGCGCCTCCTCCTCGGTCACGCCGAAAGCGGAGCACCCGGGAAGTTCCGGGACCACGGCGATGAACCCCTCGTCCTCATCGCTGTAGATGATCTCAATTGCATATTTATGCGGCATCGTCATCCTCCAGAAGGTTATAGCTCTCAATCACTTTAAGCAGCTGGCGAACCTGATAGGGTTTTGCCATCTCACCCGCTTTCCGGAAGTTTAGTATTTCCATGACCTCCGGCCGCACATAAACCCCTGAGACAACCCGTTGCCGTGATGCAGGGGGCACCCCGCCTCATCAGGACAATCGGACTCACCATGACCATGAATACCGCCGGTGTAGCACGTGCACCATCTTCCTTGCCAGTGAGCCGTTAGTGGGAAAACGGGTAGCGAAAATCACTGATCGTCAGGTCACGCAAGGTTGGGATTGTTTTTACGGGGTATCGTCGGACAGCACCCCAATGCAGAGAGGGTTATCCTGATGACGGATGATTGGAGTGCCCATACGCCGGGTTCATTCTACGAGATATATTCCTCGGAAAAAGAAAATGCGCTTTGGATTCGGTTCGAGTTTACTACACGCCGGGGCACTACCCCGCATCACGGCATCCTGCTTTCCGTTCGGCCGAACGGTGACCCGGACCCCTGGTTTCCACAACCCCCGGGCCGAAGCAACTATAAGTATTCCCCGCCAAAACACCGATATCTATGCAGTCCCGGGAAGAAATAGTTGCGACCCTGCAGCGCCTCAAGGGAGAGATCGCCACACGGTTCTCAGTCAGCCGGATCGGTATCTTCGGCTCGGTCGCCCGCGGCGAGCAGACCGAGGCGAGTGATATCGATATCCTCGTCGAGTTTTCCCGGCCGATCGGGTTCTTCACCTTCCTCGAACTTGAAGAGTTTTTCTCACTAAATCTCAGCGCCCCTGTCGACCTGGTGACATCCGATGCCCTGAAACCCGTAATACGGGAGCGGGTGACTGCTGAGGTCGCTTATGTCTGAACGGTCGGAGATCCGCCTCTTTTGCAGCGATATCGATGAGGCTGTCGAGCGCATCCTGCAGTACACTTCAGAGATGACATACGGCGAGTTCATCGATGATACCAGGACTCAGGATGCAGTCATGAGGAACCTGGAGATCCTTGGGGAGGCGGTTAAAAATCTTCCACTCCGGTTTACGGAGCAGTACCCGGAGATCCCATGGCGGTTCATCGCCGGAATGCGGGATAAACTCATCCATCACTATTTTGGCGTCAGCCTTGAGATCGTCTGGGAGACGGTGCAGTCCGATATGCCTGTGCTCCGGGAGTGGTTGAAGGGACTGAAAGAAGAGTTATGAGACACAGGAACTGTCACTGGATATGTTGTGCGGAGACTGAACGCTGCGAAGCGATCTGAAGCCGGATAAAGGCGGTTTGTCCATACCCCGAGGGCGTTTCTCGCACTGGCACATCCCGGGAAAGTTATAACTCAATCACGTTAAGCCGCTGATGAGCCTGACTGAACTTTTCCTTCTCATCTACGCTCTGGAAGAAGTTCGGGATCTCTTTTAGAGGGCCGGGTGCCGTTATCAGGGGTGATGGTGTCAGGTGTGCAACGTAGATACCGAACCGGAGCCCCGGGTGCGGGGTAAACCTGCAAAACCTGCCCGCCCCGAAAAAGAGGTGTTCAGTTCCCCGGCACCATCCGGGCGAGGTCCTCCTCGACCGTCGCGATCCCCCGGATCCCGAAGTTCTCGACGAGCACCTTGAGGATCCCGGGCGAGACGAAGGCCGGGAGGCGGGGGCCGAGGGTGATATCCTTGACGCCGAGCGAGAGGAGACTTAAGAGGACGAGCACCGCCTTCTGCTCGTACCAGGCGATGTTGTAAGAGACCGGGAGGTCGTTGATACCGACCCCGAACGCTTCGGCGAGGGCTTTTGCGATGACCACGAGCGAGTAGCAGTCGTTGCACTGGCCGGCGTCGAGGACCCGCGGGATGCCGCCGATATCCCCGAGACCGAGGCTGTTGTAGCGGTACTTCGCGCACCCGGCGGTGAGGATGACCGTATCTGCAGGAAGAGCCTTCGCGAACCGGGTGTAGTAGTCCCGTCCGCCGTATCGGCCGTCGCAGCCCGCCATCACGAGGAACCGCTTGACGGCACCGGTCTTCACCGCATCGATGACCGTATCCGCGAGGGCGAGAACCGGGGCATGGGCGCACCCCGTGACGAGGTCGCCGCGGGAGATGTCCTCCGGAGCCTTACAGCGCTTCGCATGTTCGATCAGGGTCGAGAAGTCCTTCTTCCCGTCCGGTGACGCATCGATGTGCTTCAGTCCCGCATACCCGACGAGCCCGGTGGTGTAGACCCGGTCGCGGTAAGAGTCCTTCGGGGGAACCAGGCAGTTCGTAGTCACGAGGACCGGGCCGTTGAACCGCTCGAACTCCTCCCGCTGGAAGGGCCAGGAGCCGCCGTAGTTCCCGACCAGGTGGTCGTACTTCCGAAGATCGGGATAGGCGTGCGCCGGGAGCATCTCGCCGTGAGTGTAAACATCCACACCCGCCCCGCGCGCCTGTTCAAGGAGGTCGGCGAGGTCCTTGAGGTCGTGGCCGGTGACAAGGATACCCGGCCGCGCGCCCGCCGTGGTCCGGACGGTCGTGATCGCCGGCGTCCCGTAGGCAGTGGTGTTCGCGGTATCGAGGAGGGCAAGGACCTTCACCCCGACCTCGCCGCACGCGAGAACATGGCCGACCATATCCCCGACGGAGAGATCCTGCAGCGTGGCGGCGAGGGCCTCCTGCATGAAAACCGTGATCTCCTCGTCCTCGTAGCCGAGGATGGCGGCGTGGTGGTAGTAGGCGCCGAGCCCTTTGAGCCCGTAGACCAGGAGGTCACGAAGCGACTGCAGGTCGGGGTCCACGGCCTCCCGCGCGGCGACGATCTCCTGCGCCTTTGCCGCGATCGCCGCCGGGCTTGCCGGCGCCCAGGTGCAGGCCGCGGGCTCCGTGCTCCCGGCGGGCGGGAGGGCGTCGCGGATGCGGGCCGCCTCATTGATCATATCCCGGAGGCGGGCAGGATCGAAGTTCACGTTGGTCAGGGTCGCAAAGAGGCATCCCGCAACGAACTTCCCGGCATCCGGGTTCCCGCCGCCCGCCTTCATCGCCGCAAGGTTCCTCGTCGAGAGCCCCTTGAGGGTGTAGATCAGGACATCCTGGAGTCCGGCAGCCTCCTCATCCTTGCCGCAGACGCCGCGTACGGTGCAGCCGAAACCCTTTGCCGTCTCTTCACACTGGTTGCAGAACATTCATCTCACTCCATACTATCTTTTTGATATAAGGTATCAATTAGATACTAAAGTATAAGGAGGAGAAGGTTTCTCTAATTATACCATGCAGGACGAGTGCACGGTCAATCAGACCGTCAAGTATCTCGGGAAGAAATGGACGCTCCTGATCATCCTCGAGCTCTACAAGGGGGACGGTTACACCCGGCGGTTCACCGAGATGAAGGAGCGGCTCCCGGGGATCACGGCAAAGGTCCTCTCGGCCCGCCTGAAGGAGCTGGAGGAGGAGGGCCTCGTCGAGAAGAAGATCGATACCAAGACCATCCCCGTCAGGAGCGAGTACACCCTCACCGAAAGCGGGCTCGGGCTCGTCGAGGTGATCAAGGATATCAAGCGGTGGGCGCTCCGGTGGAAGATCGAGAACCTCGCGTGCGGGGCGCAGGACTGCCGCGACTGTGTTTTGTGAACGACCCTGCCCTCGCGGACGGGACTTTGCACCAGTCATTCCCCCGGCAGGTCCACCGGATAGCATGCACGCTTGCTCTCACAGGCGGGCTGCCCCGGCTGACGGGGATACCCCGCATCACCGCTTTGCCACCGGCGGCAGCGGCCGGAACCGTGCCGGCGCCCCCACCGCAAGTATCGTGTTTGACCGCCTCCGGCGTGAAGGTTAGCCGTGCGGGGGGATTCGTGAGCCAGACGAAGGGGCACCGTTCCCATCACCAGCATGCGCAGGGGGAGTTCCTCGGACGCTCTCTCCGGGGCATAGGGAATCGTAGATCATAATCGACGCTTTTATTGATTATCGTAGATCATAATCGATGAACTGCCTGGCCTCTACAGGATTGCCGGCCGTTCACAAGACCGCTCCTCCGGATTCGGGATGCTGCACCGCTCCATACACCATGCCCGGGGGATGCGATTCCTGGAGGGGTCAGAGGTCGAACAGGAGATCCGCGTCCGGGTTGGCTGATACCTCTGTGACGTTTCTGATCCTGTGATAGAACCTGTGGGGATAGTAGGAAGTCGTCTTCCCGCTCCGGCTCTTCTGCACGAAGGGTTTGAGTATATCCTCCGTCTCGTACTCAAGCGAGTACGCCGCTCCGGCCTTGAGGGGAGCCCCTCCCTTCACCCGGAACATGACCTTCCGGAAACCCTCCGCTGAGTGGTCGCAATCCGAGTAATCCGAGGCGAAGATAAGCCCATCCTTCCGGACCCAATCGATCACAATCCTGGTGCGCAGCACTTCCATCACCAATCCTATATTGAATTGCTGTTGTCCTCATCAGGCTTTAAGGCGCGCCGTGCGGCGTGAAAGTGATCGTAGCGAAAGTGCCTCGCCCATAAGAGATAGCCGCCGAAATTCCCAAAACAGTCATTAACGTTCATCAAACCCACTAAACGCGGTAGTCCGGGCATGCGGAGGGTGCCCGGGTCGTATCCTCCGGGGAGGCGGGCAGACCCACGATCATTCATTATCCCTGACTATCATACCTTCTGGTGAATGGCATCAAAGGTCTCACCCGGTACCTGCCTGCTCTGCAGGGCTCCCCTGACATAACGGAAGGCTCTCAAGCACGGCATGGCCTGCCTCCAGGCGTCGGGCTGGCTCACCGGGAAGAAACCCTCCCTCCTCATCATGATACAGGGGCGGTACAACAAAAACTACTGGCTGGTCGTTCTCGCGCGACACGACGCCCGGCTTAGAGAACTCGACCGGTTGATCCGCGATGTATGGGTGGAGTGCTGCGACCATCTCAGTTCCTTCAAGATCGGGGGAGTCGCCTACGAATCGGACAGTACATTCTCCACAGGCACCATGAGCGTCCCCCTCGCGCGTCTCGTCTCCCCGGGCAGCACGTTCACCTATGACTACGACTTTGGCTCCACCACATCGCTGGACCTGAAGGTGATCGGGGAGACGCCCATTGCCCTGCCGGGCGGCCCGCTCTGCCTGATCGCACGGAACGATCCGCCGGCTATCCCCTGCGATCTCTGCGGCGGCAAGGCCGCTGTTATCCTGGATGATCCTGACGACGACATCCCGCACTATTACTGCCGCGCATGCCTCGTATCGACCGAACACGACCCCGACTACGTGGAGACCATCGCCAACTCCCCAAGAAACGGCGTCTGCGGCTATACCGAGGATATCGCCGCCGCACTCTCCTGGTATCCGCCGGGGCGGAGCACGGGCGAGGTCGTTTCGGAAGAACCGGACGAGGTCTTGCCCGACGACGATGCGGAGGTGAACGCCGCGATTGTTGCCGTCATCCAGGATATCGGACCCGATATCGATGCGTTTGTCCAGGAAGAGGGGGCGGCACACGGGGATAGGGGCGCCTGTATGGCCGGGGACACTATCTTGGCCTTCTGTACGTTCATGCATCTCCTCTCTGGAACAAAGATCGACGCATGGGATGCTCCGTCTGTACAGAGGTGCCTGATCGAACATCTGGCGCAAAATCTGCTCACTCCGGATGACTGGCTGAAGAACGCCGTCCCCATCCTCTGCCGGTTCCTCTCGCGCATGGAGGCATCCGGCCGCATCACCAACGCCTCCGAACTCATTGCCGCCCTCAAGCAGGCTGAACCCGCCTTCCAGGAGGCAGCCACGAGCCCGGAGAAGGGTCGGGCCATCTTCGAGTACATACTGATGAAAGCAGAGGAGGCAGGCATCAGCATAACCGACATAGATGCATCCTTCGCCTTCGCAGTGAAGGAGCTTGCCCGGATGGCCGGGATCGACCCTGACGACGAAGAGGTTCGAAAGAGGCTCTCCGGCCTGCTCGATAGCGGAATAACAGAGGCATTCTCCAGCAAACTGCGCGCCACCATGATATTCGGGAGGTGCGATGAGTTCTGCAGGCGGTTTAAGGATGACACCATCCTTGAGCGTTGCCGAAGGATCTTCACGGCTCTCGCTGACCATCCGGCCGAACCGCTCCTGCGGGGAGGCGGGGCACTCTGGAGCGCGGCGATCATCTATGCGGCCTGCCAGGATGAAGACCTGATCCGGCCGGGAAAGGGCGTTCCTCCCCTCGGGCAGGAGATCGGTTTCTTCTTCGGCTTTGAGCGGTCATCGATCCGGAACAAGGTGAGGGCGATGAGAGCGCTCCTCCCCGGGTGAAACCGGCCGGAAGCAGAACTCCCGGCAACGAAGGTTGCCGGCCGCCGGCCCTCTGCCTGCGGCAGCATGACGCTCAATCGCTCCCCGTATGCGAGAGAGCGCGTCGTCCCGGAGGGGGCCACCGCAAAACCTCCATGGAAGTTACAGGGTACCGGAGAACCGCCGGGGTCCGCCTCAGATAACCCCCATCTCCGCAAGCCTCTTCGGCAGGTACTCCTTCGTCACGAAGTCGAGCCCCCGGCTCGCGAACGCCTGCTGTTCCGACTTCACCTTCATCTCAAGCTGCAGGGCGATCTGGTTCCTCCAGTAGTCGGTCGCAAACCGCGGATCGGTCAGTTCCGCTTTCAGCGCGTTGATGTCCTGTTCGGTGAGGTGGTCGGCGGGGAGGTTGTAGTCGGATATGTCGGAGGGCTGCACCCCGATGAACTGCGCCTGAGGGGTCGCGAGAAGTTCCGACATATGGGCGCTCTTGATCGAGCCGTAGGCGACGCTTGCGTATATCCGGTACGACCAGGGGTCGCCGTCGGTGAAGACCACCACCGGGAGGTTGAGCGACTCGTTGAGTCGCCGGAGAACCCGCCGCGTCGAGCGCGCCGGCTGCCCCTTGAGGTGGACAAGGATCGCCCCGTATTCCTCATCAAACCCGTTCTCCATAAGACGGGCATACATACCGCCGGTCTCGATGGCGATGACGAACTTCGCGTCGTGGTCGATGAAATCGAGGTTGTCGACGTTGTTCGGGATGGGGTAGCCCGCCTCCCCGACATCCTCCTGGCAGTGCATCTCCTTCACCCCGCGCCGGGTCGCCTCTCTGATCCGCAAGGGCCCGAAGATCGAGGCGCCGTCCTCCTCCGGCCGGAGGTGGAACGCCTCCCGCTGCACTTCGGTGATGATCTCGAGGTCCTCGATCAGGAGGTTGCTCTCGTCCTGGGCGGCAAACTTCGCTCTCTTCCACCCTTCGGATATGTAGTAGAGCTCTCTCAAGGTCGACGACCGGTTTTCGGCAAGCTGCTGCTTTAGAAACCCGATGACGTAGGCCATCTTCAGGAGGTGGACCGCGCTCTTCTCGGTCGCCGCCGACCGGGTGCTCTCCTTATCGCCGTACTTCCAGACCTCGCTCTCATCGTCGTACTCGATATTCTGTTTCGTCCGCGTCGGGAGCCGGATATAGGGCACGATGCCGTCCCGCATCTGGTCGTACCACCCGCGGGCGATATCCACCAGCCGCTTGCGCGCAAGTGCATCCATCTCTTCTCTAGACATCGAGATCCACCACCACTTTCCTGCCGTCCTCGACACCACGCAGATCGAGCGACCCATCGCCCTTCCCCGTGTAGACGACCTGCCAGGCCGCTCCGGCATCGAGCGTGCACCGCCAGACCTTGTTGTACTCCCCGTCGATCTCGTCCACGAAGTCCGGCCGGGGGTTCGCATCGGTGGCCGCATCGCGGGAGAGGTTGTAGAGGACGAGCGTGACCTCGCCACCCGTGTAGTTGTTCACGTCGATACGGACCTTCCCGTCGTGCGTCCGCTTCTTTGCGACGACACGGCGCATGATCCTCCCCTCGATCGGGGATGTATCCACCAGGGGAAGTTCGACGATCTCGCTCACTTTCGCGGCTATCTCGGGGATGATCGAGCAGATCGCCCGGGCCCGATCGTCCTGCTGCTTCTTTCTCTCCCGGCGGGAGAGGTAGGCTTTCAGTTCCCGGCCGAGCTCCTGGAGGACGAGCACGATCTCGCGCTCGATCTCGGGGATGGAGGCGACCGCATCCTTGCTCTCGCTCGTGAAGGGGACGTTCGTGGATGCCACGTGGACCATGACGAGCGCCGGGCCCACGGGGAGTCCCTGCTGCGAGAGACCGTAGTTCTTCCAGTTCACCTGGGATATGCAGTTCGTGATAGCGCAGGCGCCCTGCTGGTAGAGGAGCGGGACGCGGTTTGCGAACCGGAATATCTGGGCGTTCCCCTCTGCGGGGATCTTGCCCCCGTAGCCGATCGCAGCCTCGATGATGAACGAGTGCCCGCCGTGGACCGCGCTCGGGCGGGTCCGGGCCCTGACGAAGTCAAGGGCGATCTCCTTTTCTAGCCCCCGGCAGATCAGATCCTCCCCGATGGGGGAGAGGCACTGCTGCGCCGGCGGTGCCGGAACCTTCACGCTCTGCATGGCGTCAAGAAGCCTCCTCAGTTCGTCGGCATCGAGGTTCTTCACCTTCCGGGAGGGTTTGAGCCCGGCAAGAGCGATCATATCGTCCGCGGTCTTCTTCCCGACCCGGGAGAAACTCCCGACGAGGAACTCGTCGATCGTCCCGGTGCTCGCGGCCGCGATCCGCTTCAATGCCCCGAACTCGATCCCGTGCGGGTGGGGGAGGACGGGTTTCGGGCACGGCGGGACTTCGCTGGCCACCCGCTCAAACGTCGTCACCTCGCCGTCGATATCGGCCGTGATACGCGCGTGCGGGTTGACGATCGCCGTCAGGCGGAGATAATCCACCAGCCGCTTCTTCGCGGCAAGGGTGCTCTTGAACTGGATCTCAAGCCTCGTGCCGTGCATCCGGTCCCAGTCGATCTCCTCGTGGCTCACGATCTCGGGCTCGTTCGTCTCGGTCCGGATCATCAGCTCGAACCGGTGTGCTCTCGCCTTCGCTCCCGTCCGGGAGACGACGAGCGCCGGGGTGCCGGTGGTGAGCTGCGCATACAGCACCGCCGCCGATATACCGATACCCTGCTGCCCCCGGCTCTGCCGGATCTGGTGAAACCGCGAGCCGTAGAGGAGCTTCCCAAAGACCGGGGGAACGTTCTCCGGCACGATCCCGGGGCCGTTGTCCTCGACGGTTATCCGGTAGACGTCGGCGTCGACCCTCCGTACGCCGACGAATATGTCGGGGAGGACCTCGGCCTCCTCGCAGGCGTCGAGCGCGTTGTCCACCGCCTCCTTGATGGTGGTTATGATCCCGCGCGTCGGGGAGTCGAAGCCGAGAAGGTGCTTGTTCTTCTCGAAGAACTCCGCGACGCTGATGCTCCGCTGCTGCTTCGCCAGGTCCTCAGCAAGAACCATGCCGTGCTACCTCAGCGATGGCGTCCTCAAGGCTCCTCTCCTGCTGCTTGCCTGAGTGGAGATCCCTGAGGGTCACCGTCCCCGCCTCGACCTCGCGCTTCCCGAGGATCACGGCGAAGTCGGCCGTTTTTGCGGCGTGAGAGACCTGGGCGCCCATTCCCCGCTGCATGAGGTCGATCTCGGCCCTCACCCCTGCGCTACGGAAGGCGCGGGCTACATCGAGCGCCCGTGCCCGTGCCTCGGGCGTACAGACGACGCCGACGATAGGTTCATCTACGAGCGGGAAATCCCCGATCGAGACCACGACCCGGTCGAACCCTATAGCAAACCCCGAGGAGGCCACGTCGTCGCCGCCGAAGAGGTGGGCGAGCCGGTAGGCGCCGCCGCCGATGATCTGGTTCTCCGCACCGAGGTTTTTCGCGAACCCCTCAAAGACCATCCCCGTGTAGTAGTCGAGCCCCCGGGCGATGCCGAAGTCCGGCCGGTAGTCGATATCCTGGGAGTCGAGGAGCGAAAATATCTCCTCGATCCGCGCGCGTTCGGGGATGTCGCCGGCGATCTCAAAGACCTCCGAAACGTTGCGGCACTTCGAGAGCGCCGCAAGGGGTTCGGCAAGATGGGTGAGGTTTTTCTCGACGAGCGCCGCCTCGAGCCCTGCAGTATCGTGCTTGTCGAGGCAGGCCATGATCGCCCGCTGGTCGCCCGGCGCGAGGTCGGCGAGGAGATGCTTCATCGGCGCGAGGTGGCCGACGTGGAGGTCGAACGCGACGCCGGTCGATCGGAGCACATCATCGGCGAGCATGACCACCTCGGCGTCGGCGGACGGAGTATCTGCGCCGATGAGCTCGACGCCGAACTGCCAGAACTGCCGGTACCGGCCCTTTTGTGGACGTTCATAGCGGAAACAGTCGGCGAAGTAGCACCAGCGGATGGGCTTCGGGAGGACCTTGCCCTCGTTGACGTACATCCGGAGGACCGCTGCGGTCACCTCCGGCCGGAGCGTCATCTGCCTCCCGCCCTTGTCCTCGAAGACGTACATCTCCTGGATGATCCCTTCGCCGGACTTCATCGTGAAGAGCTCAAGGTGTTCGAAGTCGGGTGTGCTGACCTCACGGTATCCCCACCGGCGGGCCGCCTCCCGCATCCGCCGCTCGATCAGTCGTCGCCGTTCCATCTCGTCGGGTAAAAAGTCCCGTGTTCCCCGTGGTTTCTGAAGCATTCGGTATTCTCCTGAACTAAAGTCTCTTGCGCGAACCCTTATCTTTTGTGCGCTTTGCCCTGCCGAAGAACCGCTCGGCGGTGCCTTCGTTCTGCCATACGTTCTCCCGGTCTACCCGGCCCTGGAGGTAGAGGGCTAACAGGACCAGCCCAAGCCCCAGGAACTCCCACGCTTCGGCGTACGCAGTCACGAAGAAACCGAGCAGGGCAAGCGCCGTATAGGGGACCCCCCAATATGCCGCCGTCCGGTAGCCGGATAGACCGGTCCGGTAGAATATCCGCAGGTCGCGGAGCCACAGGAAGACAGTGACGGCAACGCCGAACCCTGCGACGTAGACGAGGTAGGACATGAGATGAAGTAATATTATACTTCCCCACCTATTTTTGTTATCGAACCATGCTGCCGAATGCCACCATCAGGGAGATCCTCCGGATGTATCGTAGCGGTGAGGTATCTGAGGACGAGGCGGCGGCCGCCATCGAGGGGCTCCGCATCGACGTGCTCGACGGGATGGCCCGGATCGATGCCGGGCGGAGCGTGCGCTGCGGGATGCCCGAGGTGGTGCTCGCCGAGGGAAAGGATCCCCTCACGTTTGCGGAGATCATGCTCGCGCAGGTGAAGACGGCCGGCCGGTGCATCGCGACGAGGGTCTCGCCGGCGCATATCGAGGCCCTCCGGTCCCGCCTGCCGTCGGATATCCGGCTGGAACATCGGAAGGCGGCGCGGGCGGTCATCCTCTCGACCGGCAACGGACCCGACCCCCGGGGCGGAACCGTCGCCATCCTCACCGCGGGGACATCGGATATCCCCGTCGCCGAGGAGGCGAGGCTGATCGCCGAGGAGATGGGGTGCGACGTCAGGACTGCATACGATGTCGGCGTGGCGGGGATCCACCGCCTCTTCTCGGCCCTCAAGGATCTTATACCGGCGGATGTCTTCATCGTGGCCGCCGGCCGGGAGGGAACGCTTCCCGCGATCGTCGCCGGCCTCGTCGACCGTCCGGTGATCGGCGTTCCCGTGAGCACCGGCTACGGCTACATGGGCGGCGGCGAGGCGGCGCTGGCGAGCATGCTCCAGGCATGTTCGGTGCTTGCGGTCGTGAACATCGACGCCGGGTTCACGGCGGGCGCGTTTGCCGCGCAGGTTGCACACGGGGGCGGACGGAGATGAGCCGGGGGTTCTACATCGGGCGATTCCAGCCCTATCACAACGGTCACCAGTCGGTGCTGGAGCGGATCGCCTGCTCTGCCGACGAGATCGTCATCGGGGTCGGGAGCGCCCAGCTCTCCCACACGGTGGCAAACCCCTTCACGGCCGGCGAACGGGTGCTGATGCTCACCAGGTCGCTTGCCGACCTTCCGTGCCCGTTCTACGTCATCCCGATCGAGGATCTCCAGAGAAACGCTCTCTGGGTCGCCCATGTCCGGGCGATGACACCGCCGTTCGAGACGGTCTACTCATCAAACCCCCTCGTCATGCAGCTCTTTGCCGAAGCAGGGGTGGACGTCCAGTCGCCCGATATGTACGAGCGGGAGACGCACTCGGGCACCGCCATCAGGCGGCGGATGCTCGATGGCGAACCCTGGGAACACCTGGTCCCCCAGGCCGTCGTGGACGTCGTCCGGGAGATCCAGGGCGTGGAACGCCTGCAGCGGATTGCGGGGAGCGACTGACGGACCCTTGATAGGGAAAGCCGCCAGAGGATATACCGAGCAAGGGTGAATCATGTTCAATCGACTGCGAGACCTCTTTAAAAAGACCGAACCTGTAGAAGAAACGTTGTCCCTCTCCTTTGACGACCTTCCGGGGTGGATGGATGTCCGCGAGGAGGAGATAGACTCAGGCCTTCTGGATACAACGGCACCATCCCGGGAGGCGATCACCGGCGCCCTTGAACGCCTCCGGGAGGTGATTGCCCGGATGGAGGCGGCAGATGCTGATGAGACGATCCACCCCCGACTCAGGGATATATCGAAGAAGGCGCTCCCCCAGTTCACGAAGTCGATGGCCCAGATCCTCTCCCGCGAGCCTTCGGGCGACCCGGAGACCTTCTATGCCACCGCCGCCGAGACCCTGAAGAGCGTGCTCAAGGCGATGAAAGGGCAGGGAAAGTACCTCTCTTCCTCCTATCCGGACGAGATGAAGGAGGTGCGCACTGCCGTCAGGGATCTCGGAAGAGAGATCAACGCGATGACGGAGACGGTCTCCCGGGCACGTGCGGACCGACAACAGGTGAAAGATGCCCGGGAGGTGTATGAATCCCTTACCCGTATCCGTGGGGAGTACACCGCCGCCTCCGGTCAGGCGCGGGACTACAGGAAGGCACTGGAGGAGCTGGACGGAGAAATTCAAAAGGCCGAAGAAGACCTTGCCGCCCTCAGGTTGCGCCCGGACTACGCCCGGCGGCAGGAGATCGAGGGAATGATCCGGGAACTCGATGTCCAGGATGAAGAGATCGGGCGCGAGATCACAGCCCTCCGAACCCCCGCCGTCCATCTCTTCCGGAAGGCCGAG
>Ga0302243_1001259_pt1 | contig 18246 bp, 10 predicted proteins | sample AAG_UR_Met_MG_FD_193514 | JGI IMG/M metagenome (GOLD analysis project Ga0302243, IMG submission 193514) | Enriched activated sludge microbial communities from anaerobic digester in WTTP, New Holstein, Wisconsin, United States - AAG_UR_Met | ecosystem: Engineered > Bioreactor > Anaerobic >... | reverse complement strand
AGCACCGCTGCCACGCCGCCTCCGGCAGCACCTCCACGATGGCCCGGCGCAGCCCCGGGTGGTCGTCACTGACGACGAACTCCACCCCGCTCAACCCGCGCTGCCGCAGGTCGAGCAGGAACTCCTTCCAGCTCGAGGCGCTCTCCCGGTTGGCCAGCTCCACCCCGAGCACGCACCGCCGCCCATCCCAGTTGATCCCGATCGCCACCAGCACCGCCCGCGACCGGATCACGCTCTCTTCCCGGATCTTCTCGTACCGTGCATCGAGCACCACAAAGGGGTACGGCTCCTCCAGCGGCCGCCGCGCAAACCGCTCCAGGTCAGCGTCCAGCTTCTGGTTGATCGTGCTCACGGTCGAAGCCGATACGGTGTGCCCGCACAGCTCCTCCGTGATCGCCTTCACCTTCCGCGTTGACACCCCCTGGAGGTACATCTCCGCCAACGCGCTCACAAACGCCTTCTCGCTCCGCTGGTACCGCTCGAAAAGCTCGGTCGAAAACCGCCCTGCCCGGTCCTGTGGCACCCGCAGCTCCAGCTTCCCCACCCGCGTCACCAGCGTCCGCCCCCGGTACCCGCTCCGGTACCCCACCCGCTCCTCCGTCCGCTCCCACTTCCCAGCTCCGACTGCCTCCTCCATCTCCGCCTCGAGCACCTGCTGGATCATCCCTCGCAGCAACTCCCGAAACATATCGTCCGCCACCAACGCCGCTTTCCAGTCAATCCCAGTCCGCGTACTCTTCCTCCGGGCCATCGGTTCCTCCCTTGGGTCTCCTTCTCCGGATCGACCCCAAGTGCTCATTGGAACCCATGGCCCTCTTTTGCAGACAATTCAGGACACTACCTGGTGCCTCTCGGCTCGGCTGGGTCAGCTCTGGTTGGGAGGCTCGAGCTCCGAGAGCGCGGCTGACAGATCCGCCCAGGGAGGAGAGGCTGGGTGCCAGCGCATGCGGAAGGTCGGCACCGACCCGACCAGGCGGGCGAGGAGTTCCGCGGCGTGTCGCCATAGTCGGGGCAGTCCGGGAATGATGACGACCTCGGTCAACTGACGCCACGCTTCGGCGGGGTCCAACCGCACCAGCTCGAATCTCGGTCCGCGGTCGAGCTTGAAAAGAGCGCGTAAGGGGACCTGGGCTGGCGGCACCTGCTTGGCGTCTCGGTATGACCCCCAGAATCCGCTGCGCCTGAGCACGAATGGGTCGCCACGCACCACGACCAGCTCGTCGGAGAACACGGGGAAGGGGCTACACTCAGCCACGGTCGACTTGCCGGCCCCCGACGGCCCGAAGAAAACCAGTCCTTGGGTGCGAACGGCCACTCCGGCAGCGTGCAGCGGGAGCCCGCCGGAAAGCGGGAGCAGGCTCGACAAGGCAACCCTGAGTGTGATCTCGAGTGCGGCACTGCTCCCATCGAGTCGGACCAGGCACCCCTGCCGCAGCCAGGGATCGAGGTCCGCTTCGAAGATCTGATGGCTGACTGCGACTCGGTCGCCGGCGACGCGTACCCGCGCTGGCTCTCCGAGTGGAGGTGGGCACGGGTCGACTGGTGTCCACCCATCGGCGGGGATGATCTCGAGGCGAAAGTCCGGCCCGACCGCCATGTGCTCGCTGGCGACGAGAGGAGCGAGAGCCTCCCGCTCGCTGGCGTTGAGGTGGCAGTCCGGAACGATCTCCAGCACAGAGCCACCGAGGGAGACTCTCACGCGCCGCTCCGAACTCGCTTCACCAGCTCCGCTCGCGCTCGCGATTCGGGGTCGGGTTGCAGTGGGTCGCCGGTAAGCTGCGCGGCGAGAGCCGGGCAGTACGCCGAAGACACCATAGGTTCTCCCAGCTCCACGAGCCTCTGGTTGACCTCGACCGCCAGCTCGGCGACCTTCCGACGCACCGGCGATGTTCGCCAGAGGGTATGCAGGCGATGATCGCGCACATTGCCGAGCGATTCGCTACGCCACTGCAGACACGGGAACACCTCGCCGCAAGGGTCGATGGCGAGGGTCGACCTACCCACCCCACAGCATGCCTGGCCAGCGACTCGTTCCACGAGCGGGAGTCGGTGCTCGTCCGCCAGAGCACGCACTGCTTTTTCCACACCGGCCCAGTCGGGACCATGCGTCAACGGCGTCAGGTCGCCGTCGTCCCGTGGGGTGAGACAGGGGTCCAACCGAAACGGGATCCCCCACGCACGCGCCTGCTCGATGAGGTCTTCGAGCTGATCCTGGTTGTGGCGAGTCAGCGGCGCTTTCAAGACCAAGCGGACACCGCGCGCGGCGAGCTTCTCGACAGCCCGCCAGACCGCCTCGAACGAACCCTGGCGCCGGGTGACGCCATCGTGCGTGGCGGCCGTCGAGCCGTGAACGCTCAGCTCGACCGACAGCGGATGCCATCCAGCAATAGCGTCAGCCGCCACGTCGGTGACGAGGCTGCCGTTGGTCAGCACGCGGAGGGCGAAGCTGCGCTCGCGAACGGCATCGCCGATCGCGAAGAAGTCAGGATGCAGCATCGGCTCCCCGCCCGTGAGGACCACCGTCAAACACCCCGCCAGACGCAGCTCGTCGAGGACACCCAACCAGATCCTGCCCGGCATGGTCTCGCTCTCGCGGCCTTTGGGGTTGTAGCAGAAGGCACAATCCCACGTGCATGCCCACGTGAGCTCCAAGTACGCCACGAGGGGCACTGCTCGCGCGATCGCCTTGAGCTTGGTGGCGAAAAGGTCGGTCACGATCGTCTCACGCTGCCACGGGCTGCCGGCGATTCAGGTACCGAGGGACAGGTACCAGCGGACCTCACCGAACGCGCCAGGGTCGCTCAGCTTCCGGGAGCGGCGTTACACACCGGACTTGTGCCGGCAACCTTACCGCACGCGAGCATCCAGTCTGCGTCGCGGCCAAGACTCTGCTCCCAGGAGATCCCAGGCTTCTCGTAACCGCCATCATTGCCGTCGTCTTGGACGAAGCGTCGGAAGTCGTCGTTGTGGCGCTTGCGGTCCGACACCACCCCCCCTTCGAGCAGACTGTGTGGCGAACCCGTATCCGCCCTCGTGCTCACCGCCGTTTGTGGTCGCCACAACCAGCTCGGCCAGGGCTCGTTTCCTCGTTTCGAGAATAGCAATGCCGGGGTTCCTGTCAAGAACCGACCGGTCCGGGGCCAGGTGTGCGATGCGGCCAGTGGTCGACAACCCGCGCCTGCCTTGACCCGGCGGGGACTCGGCGCCACACTCATGAAGGGCAGACTCGTGAGGGAAAAACACCTTCAGAAGCTGCGCGGGTCCGAGCAAGCTCCGAGTGGCCCGCGTGTCGCCGATCCGGCGGGCTCGTTTCCAGTGCGTTTGGAGGAGTGACGGTGAGACGCTGGACCATCAACCGTGACCGCGTCGCCTGGCAGGTCATCGGCGGCGAAGCAGTCGTGATCGATCTGGTGGGAGGCAAGGCGCTGGGTTTTAACCGCAGTGGTTCGCTGGTCTGGGAGATGCTCTCGGGCTCGACCGAAGAAGAGATCACCACGGCGCTGTGCAAGCGTTTTGGCGGGAGAAGAAAGCAGGTCTTGACCGACGTCCGGCTCCTGATCGAGGAGCTGGCACGGCGTGGTTTGGTTGTGGAGGCCGGTGCCACGCCGGAGGCCGATCCGGCAACGGCTCGTCAGCCGCATTTCTCGCGGCGCGTGCTTGACGTGATGCGGAGGCAGCGATCATGAAGACCAGGCTGATACCGCTATTTCTGATCGGTCTCGGGGTGCTCGTCGGGATTTCGGGTTGGCCCGTGGAGAAGCTCTCGGCCAGAGTCCTGCCACGAGTTGCGGTGCCTGCCGACGATGCCCGGGAGACCTCGATGCGGCCCTTCGTCATCCCCCCGACGTGGAAGAGCGAGCACCCCTTCGCGGCGCGCTTCGAGCCCAAAGCCCTCGCAGCGCAGGACGACAGGTCGGAGACCTGCCCGGTGATCGATCTGAAAGCCACTCGCTTTTCGACCGCGGGCCTGGTGACGACAGACGCCAAGGGTAAAAGGCTTTTCTTGCCGCCTGACCTCTCGAGCTTCAACCCGCTGCTGGTGCGCAAGGAGTTCGTTTTCGGCCTGCCCGAGCTTTTCCTGATCCAGGCAGCGTCGCCGCGGGAGCTGGAGGCGCTGAAGAGCTATCTGGCCGCGAACCGCCTCGTGGTGCGTGACTACATTCCGGAGCTAGCGTTTCTCGTCCAACTCGACCCGGGTCAGCGCGAGGCGCTGGCCGGTCGTCCGGAGGTGTTTTGGGTTGGGTTTTTCCAGCCAGCGTTCCGGCTCGATCCCAAGCTCGAGTACATCGCGCTCAACCAGCCCGATCGGCCGCTCCAGCTCACGGTCGTTCTGGATCGCGTGGTCTACCCTTCGCTAGCGGCCGCGCGGTCGGGCATTGCAAGCAAGGCAGTGGAGCTCGACGACCTCACTCCCGGCAACACCTCCGATACCTGGATTGCGCGGCTGAAAGCCACGGCACGCGAGGCCTATCGGTTGGCGGCGCTGCCCGGCGCGCTGTGGGTCGAGCGCTTCGTCGAGGTCGAGCTGCACAACAACATCGCCCGCACCTCGGTGAGCACTGCCACTGGGCGAGGAGCGGTAGCGGGGCCGATTATGGACGTCGAGGACGTCTGGGCGCGGGGGATTCGCGGGGAGGGGCAAATCGCGGCCGCCGCGGATACCGGCCTCGATACCGGCAACCTGGCGACGCTGCATCATGACTTCGGGCAGCAGGGCTCGAGCACCAACCCGTTGCGGGTGATCAAAGGTTACGCGCTGGCGCGTTCGACCTGGGACGACCCCAACCCCGCTGGTGGCCACGGCACCCACACCTCCGGGTCGATCGTCGGCAACGGCATCCGCTCGGGCTCCACCCCGTCCGCCAACACCTTCCCAACGACCAGCTTCGCCGGCACCGCGCCCAAGGCCCAATTCGTGTTCCAATCGATCATGGACTCCTCGGGCAACCTGATGGTTCCGTCTCCCATCAGCAATCTCTTCTCGCCGCCGTACGCTGACGGAGCCCGCGTGCATTCGAACTCCTGGGGCTCGCCAGTGGCCGGGGCATACAACGCCACCGCCCAGGGCGTCGACTCTTTCACCTGGACCAACAAGGACATGGTGATCACCTTCTCGGCCGGGAACGAAGGCGTGGATACCACCCCCAAGGACGGTGTCATCGACAGAGACTCGGTGGGATCGCCCGGTACGGCCAAAAACTGCATCACCGTGGGTGCGTCCGAGAACTACCGGCCCGATTTCGTCTACGAGTACCCGGAGGGAGATTGCACCCCTGGCACCGTCGATCCGCGCGACCAGCAGGCGTGGTACTGGTTCAACTACATAAACTTCTCTACCAACCCAATCCGCAATGATCTGATGGCGAACCACGCCAACGGCATGGCCGCCTTCTCGTCACGAGGACCGGTGGACGACGGGCGGATCAAGCCCGAGCTTACCGCCCCCGGGATTGCCATCATCTCCACCCGCACCAGCGTCAACCAGCAGTTCGAGCAGTGGGGAACCTGCAACGTCCCGATCGCTCAGCGCCCCTACTACCTGACCATGGGTGGCACCTCGATGGCGAACCCGCTCACCGCCGGCGCCGCGGTGCTCGTCCGGCAGTACTACGTGGATGGGTGGCACGCCAATCACTCCACCGTGACCAACTCGGGTGCCGTGCCTTCAGACGGCTTCAACCCATCCTCGGCGCTGGTCAAAGCTACGCTCGTGAACGGTGCCTGGGACATGAGCCCGGGCCAGTACGGCACCGGCACCACGAGGGAGATCCCGCCCGGATGGGACAGCCCACATGACCTCCCCAACGACGCCCAGGGATGGGGCCGGGTGGATCTCGAGCGGTCGCTTTTCCCTGGCTCGGGTTGGGGCGACAGCCCGGGTCGCGTGCTCATGGTGCATGATGTCAGCCCGGGACTCTCCACGGGTGGATACGATGACTACACCTTCGCGGTGGGATCCAACGCCAACCCCCTCGTGGTCACCTTGGCGTGGACCGATCCAGCCGGTGCGCTCGCCGCGGGCACCGAGCTGGTCAACGACCTCGACCTCCAGGTCTGGGCACCGGGAGGCACGCAGTACTTCCCCAACCGCAAGGACTTCACCGGTGGGTCGGCGGATCGCAAGAACAATCTCGAGCAGGTCTACGTGAGCTCTCCGGCCAGCGGCACCTGGAGCATCCGTGTCAACGCCTACAACGTACCGACCTCTCCACAGCCCTACGCGCTCGTCGTCTCCGGGGTGCGCTGCGCCGTGGTGCCCGGCGCCCCAATCGCCGGCAGCGCCACCGCCACCAGCAGCAACCAGATCACCGTCACCTGGAGCAGCGGCTCGCCGGTTGCGGCAACCTACAAGGTGCTGCGCGCCGACGGGGCGTGCCCAGGCGGCACCTACTCCCAGCTGGCCGAGGGGCTCACTGGCACGACCTACGTCGACACCACGGTGGAAGGTGATCGTACCTACTCCTACCGCGTCGTGGGCGTGGACAGCTCGGGGATCTGCGAATCCCAGCCCTCCAACTGCATGTCGGCAACCGCGTTCGGACCGTGCAACGCTGCCCCGGTTTTCGCCGGTCTTGCGTCGGTCTCCACCCCGATGCAGTCCACCTGCACCCTCAACCTGGGCTGGTCAGCGGCCAGCTCCCGGTGCGGAGGACGCATCTCGTACGAGGTATTCCGCTCGACAACCTCGGGGTTCGTGCCCTCGGCAGCCAACTGCGTCGCCGCCAACCTCACCGCGACCTCGTTCACAGACACCACGGCACTGTTCTCCGGCACGCCGTACTTCTACGTGGTACGGGCTGTCGACTCCGCCAATGGGCAGGATGACGGCAACCTCGTCGAGCGAAGCGGCACGCCTTTGGGACCGCGCGCCAACCAGCAGCTCTACAGCCAGAGCTTCGATTCTCTGAGCGCTGGGGATCTCGCCGGTTGGGGGCGGGGTTACTTCGTGGGTGATGCCCTCGACTGGCGAGGGACGGTGGCGTGCAACTCCCGCAGCAGCCCCAACTCGTTCCGATATGGGGGCAGCTCGGCAAACTGCACCACACCGTATGGCGTCAGCAAATGGGCACTGGCGTGGCCTGGGGGGAGCACCGGAATCACCGTGCCGCCAGGGTCGCAGACCTCCAGGCTGAGCTTCTGGCACCGGTGGGATTTCGAGGTATCGGGATCGTCCTATCGCGACGGCGCGATGCTGGTGCTCTCGCTCGACGGGGCGACGTTCCTCCAGGTGCCTGCATCGGCCATCGTGAGCGGCACAGCGTACAACCGTACGATTGCAGACGGTGGGAGTTGCACGCCGTCGGGCGCGAAAAACCGGCAAGCCTGGGGTGGAACACAGACCACGTACCAGAACACGGTGGTGGACCTCGACGTGGTCTGCAACCTCATCACCGGAGGCACCGACGGATGTGCCGGCCAGGCCATCCGGATCGGATTTGCGGTTGTCGCTGATTGCAACTTCACTGCCAACACCGGCTGGTTCATCGATGACGTGGTGGTGACCGCCGATGTGCTGCAGGCGTGCAACACCCCGGCAGACGACGTAGCGACCTTCACCGCCACCACAGGGTCGCCCGGCAGCGGTCGGGTGCTTCTGGAATGGAAGAACCCAGCGTTGGGAAGCGCCTACCAACACACCCGGGTGCAGCGCAAGATCGGCAGCGCTCCGACCGGCCCCACCGACGGCATCACCGTGTGCACCGACGCCGGAGCGTTCTCGGGGCAGCATCGGACCTGCACCGACCACACCGCGGTGGACAACACCACCTATCATTACGCCGCGTACGTTGCCAACACCGCGGGGCTCTACTCATCCGGGAAGGTCGTCGTGGCCAGGCCGTTCACCGCCGGTGACGTCAAGTGGGCCTACAGCACCGCGGCCTCGGCCATGACCAACCCAGGGATCCTTCCGGGGCTTGCCACCACCGGCGCGGTGTTCAGCGTTTCGAACGATCGCAAGCTACACAGCATGACCTCGTCCGCGGCCGGCGGGGCGTGGCCAGCAAGCTGGACCCCCCTGGCCATGAACGCACCGGCCCAGGGGCGCCCCCCGATCATTCCGATCAGCCTTGGAGGGGCGAGCAAGGTCGCCATGCTGGGCTCACAGGACGGACACCTCTACACCGTGGATGCCGACACGGGGGCGGTCGTCTGGGTATCGAGCATCTCGACTGGGCCCGGGGCGGAGATGTTCCAGGCTGCGCCGTCGGTCTTGATCTCCGACCCTCCGTATAACGCGACAGGCTACGACTACATCCTCGCAGGCACCCGCAACACCTCCTCCGACAATGCTTTCTACTCCTTCCACAAAGCCAGCGGTGTGGAGGCGTTCGCCCCGTTCACCAACGGCGGCGGAAGCAACGGCTTTGGAATCGTCTCCAGCGCCGCTTCGATCGATCTGACCACGAAGTACATCTACTTCACCTCGCGGTCCAAGCCCGGCGGCAGCGCGGACACCCTCTGGTGCCTGCGGATCGACCCCGGCCCACCGACCACCTTCGTCAAGGTCTGGTCGAGGGCGCTCGGCGACATCGATGGCGGTGCGGTGCTCGCCAATGGCCGGCTGTACGTGGGCACGAACCAGGGTCGCGTCTTCGCCATCGATCCGGCCACCGGTGCGAACCTTTGGACCTCACTGCCTGGCGGGTACTTCAATTGCGGTCTCGCGGGTGGGCCGGTCAAGGGGTTCGTGTTCCCGGTGCTCGGCCAGCCTCGGCTGTACCTGTCAACCACCAACACGGTGTGGGCGCTGGACGACGCTGGCAACACGGCGGGCTCGGCCTGGACCGTGGGTACGATCCCATCGCCGTCGACACCCCTGTTCGCCGGTGGCGCTCATATCTGGGTGGGATCGGCCGACGGCCGGTTGTACCAGATCCCGGTGACCGGCGCGGCGCCGACCTACCGTACGCTGGGTGACGGGGGTAGCGCTGTTGGCGCACCGGCTTACGAGCATCGCAACGGCATGATTCATGTCGGCACCGACGCTGGCGTCGTCTACGGCGTGAAGGTGCCGTTCTGAGGAGGTGACGAGATGACCTTGGCACGTAATTCGACGAGGGTGATCATCGTTGCTGCCGCGTCGGTTCTTGTCGGCCTCACGGGTCATACGGTGGCTGCGGAGCCCGGCAGCTCCGAGCGTCCGAGCACCTCCTGTGCCCTGGAGGTCATGCAGCCAGGTGATACGCGGTTCGAGCGGCGCCCTGTCTTCTCGGTCTCGAGGACGCTCGATCTGGTTTTGCGGACCAGCTTCCCGGCTGACTTCAGGGATGTGAGAATGCTGGAGCTGCACGTGACGACACCGAGGGGGCATCTCTACCAAGCGCTGGCTGTGCCGGTGGCCGAGCCCGGCCAGGCCAGTGTGGAAGGGCGGGTTCTCCCCGACTACCCGTATCCGGTCAAAGAGCGCCTGCTGCTGACGGTGGTCGACTCGACAGGTGTGGCCCGCAAGGTCGTCGACACTCCTTTTCCAGTGGGCGGGACCGCGATCGTCGAAAACGGCCTCTACGGGAGGTGGTCGGTGCAGGTGTACCTCAACCATGCCACGCGAGTCCCCTGCGCCACCGCCTGGTTCGAGCTGACTCCGTAGAGCCTACTGCTTCTCCCCCACCCAGGCTGAGGTAGGGCACGCCGATCGCTGCTCCATCCTCATCGGCTGCGGTCGGGGGTTGGAGCTGACGGCTCGGGGGTTCGGTGGCGATGAGTGACCAAACGTCCGTCACCACCGGTCTGGCTCGGTACTCTAGCTTTCCGTGGGTGGCGTGATTACCATCGACCAACTGCCCGAGTGTCTGCGGGGCGGGTAGTGTCCTGTATTGTTTGCAAACAAGGGCCCCTGGAGGACCCGTTGGGTGCCTGCGGACACCGGCGCTTCTCGCGCCGGGCGGGCACCCAGCCCCGGAAGGAGACTGGAGATGGGCTTCTTCTTCTCGCACACCTGTACCTGCTGTGGGTTCCGGATGGCCTCGAGCGGGCCTGACGAGGTCTACCAAACGACGGACGGGGTGCTGCACCGCCACCCCGAGGCGTTCGACTGCGCCGATCTCCCGGGCACGTGGGGCCTGGAAGTCTTCGGCTACTGCTCGACCTGCCGCAGGGGCGTGCGGGCGGTCGCACTCGACCCCGGGACGGATGGGTGGGTCCAGTCCGTGCTCGGGCGCGCCGACGTCGACCACGTCTCGTTTACCTGTCGCGACTGTCGCGAGCCGGTTCTCTACCGTCTGGAAGACCTCCTCTGGCTGCCATGCCCGCAGTGCGGCACCGCGAACCTTGTCACGAGGCTCGAGGGCATCTCGTGACGGCGGGTCGCCGCCGGTGCCCCCCGATCACGTGGTGAGGTCGAGCGGCAGGAGGCTCTCCGGGAAGCGCATGAGCTGCCTCAGGAGCCGGAGCGCGGGCTGCCGCAGGTGCCGCCCGTCGATGCCGGCGAGGAGGCGAGCTGCCGGGTGCAGCTCGGGCACCTCGGCGAACGCAGCGGCAAGGTGGGTCGCCGGCAGTGTGGCCAGAAGGGTCTCAGCTCGCGGCACAACTCGGCGGGCGCCTCGTGCGCCGGCGCCCAGGCTCGCGGCCAGGCTGGGGACGAGGTACCTCACCGCGACATCCTCTTCGAGCGCCTCGACGGCGCTGTCGACCGCTCCAAGGGCGGCATACCGCGTGCTGGGGTCCGCGTCTCCGGCCGCCAGATCCTGCAGCGTCTCCGCCAGCTCGGTGGCGCCGGCACGGTCGAGCCGTCCGGCGAGCCCGGTCAGCATCAGGCAGGCGCCCGTGCGAACGGCCTCGGGTGATGTGGGGGATGAGGCCACGGCGCGGCACTGACCGAGCACCCGCGCCGCCGCGGTGGGATCGAGGCGACGTGTAAGGGCGTGGGCCGCCTTGACGACCGTGACGCCAGCCTCCCCGGCGCCGCGTTTGAGCACCAACCCGAGCAAGGGCTCCAAGAGCTCCCTGGCAGAGCCCTCGTCCACGACGCCGGCAAACGCCCCCAGTGCGGCCATCGCCGTGGCATAGCCGCCTGGCGACCTAGCGCTACGGGACGCCTCGAGACACTGGCGGGCGAGCGCCCCGGCCCTGGTGGCTTCGAGCCGTGGGGCGAGCTCCCGCAGCACGGCGAGCAGTGCCCTCAGCTCGCCGAGCAGCACCGAGGGCGCAAGCACCGTCCGCAGGCATGCCTGCGCGAAGTTCGCGGCAGCCTCGGCGTCGAGGCGAGACGACAGGACCTCGAGTGCGGTACGTGCGACGTCGGCTACGTCCTCGTCGGTGGGCTCGAGCACCGCCTGGAGACAGGGCTCCCAGACGCGGGCTGCACCACCCGGGCTGAGGGCGCTGCCGAGGTTCGCGATCGCCTGAAACATTGCCTCCGCCACGTGCTCGTCGCCTTGGCGTGCCAGCTCCAAGCAGGTCGTTGCCAGGTCGTCCCTCGCGTCGCAGGGTAGGCGGCACGCCAGTGCGCCGAGGGCCGCGAGCGCGGCGTCACATGCAGACTCGGAAGAGGCGTGCTGCAACAGGTCGAGGCAGCTCATCGCGAGGGTCCGGGCGAGGTCCGGTGGCAGCCAGGGGGCGTAGGCACGGAAGAACTCCATCGTGGCGCTGGAGGTGTCCTCGTCCTGCTCGGTGTGCGCCGTGGCCAGGCATATCCGTGCGAAGCTCGCTGTGGTAGCGGGATCGAGTCTCCCGGCGCACGCGCCGGCGATCGCCGCCGCCTTCGCGCTGAAGCGTCGTGTGGGCGCTCGGAAAACGGAGTCTTGGCACCGTTTCACCAGGTCGCTCGCGGCCTGGCTGTCGAGCCGCTCGGCAAGAGCCCGGACGGCGGAGGTCGTCTCGTCGGGCAGCCACCTGCGGGAGCTGCGCAGCACCGACCTGACCCACCTCAACGCAGCCTGAGTGGGCCAGGCGGCGATCGTCTGCCCGATCGTAGGCATGAGACGGCTGGTCCGGGAGGCAACCCGGCCCAGACGGGCGGCGAAGGAGCCGCCCACGGCGCTCAGGCCCCCCATCAGCCAGCCCGCCCGTCTGCCCCAGAGCGCCTTCCACCACCTCGCCTGCGCCAGTCCCTGGGCGTCGACGAGCTGCAGCCGATTCAGGCGCAGGGTCGCCTCCGACAGGTGGTCGAGGAACGCTTCCGGCAACGCGACTGGACCGGCGAGGATGCCGACAACCGCCGAGCGCCACCGTGCGACGGGGTCCTGCGGGTCGACTCCGTCGAGCCGAGGGTGCCCAGCGGCGGTGCGGCCGACAAGCCACGCCGCGAAGATCACCTTCTCGCGGTCGCCACTCGCGGGGTCGGGGACGAAGGCGTCCAGCTCCGCGGCGACGCGGCGCCACGCTGCCTCGGCGTCGAACGTCAAATGCTCCCGCCCCCATCCCGCCTCCATCCAAAGCATCTGAGCGGCGCTCGCGAGGACGGGGTGCCACGCGGTGCTGTCATCGTCGGGGAGGCTCACGATCTCGGCCAGCGGCTCTAGCTCCTCCGGGACATGCCGGGGGTTCCAGTAACGCCGCAGGTGGGCGGCGAGACGTCCCGGCTGCAGCGCCAGCCAGCGGGCGGCCCAGGCATCGCGCCTCTCCCTGGTCGTAAACGACACCTCCCTGTCCACGACCTCGACCCAGCCCGTAACCGCGAGCATCTCCAACAGGTGGGTCGCAGCGTCGCCGACGTCCCCCGGGAAGCTCGCATCGATGAGATCGTCGAGGTACGGGAGCGCCTCCTGGGCGGGCCCGAGAAGCACTCCGCCACCCAACCCGGCGCGGCGCCCCACCGGCCCGAGCTGGGCGCGATAGCCGTCGCGGACGAACAGCACGTAACCGAGGGCCGCCACGAACTCCTCGACCCGCGCCAGCTGGCAGTCGGAGGGTGACACCGCGCCGCTCGAGTGAGCTCGCTCTCCCTCCAGGCGTTGCTGCGTCCACCAGAGGAAGCCGTCCATGTTGGGAAGGAAGAGGGCGCTCGGCTCGTCGGCACACCGGTGGTGTCGGGTGGCGTCGTCGGCAAAACGGAGGAGCGACCCGCCCCGGGTCGGCGCGCTGGCCCCGGAAGCCGCTCGCGTGTGCTCGAGCACCAGCTCGCACACCACCGCAAGCCCGGGCGGAGAGGCGGCGATGCCGGTGGTGAGAGCGACATCGAAGACCCTCCGGAGGGCCTGGGCCTCCTCTTCCCCGTGGTCGGCCGGCGGACTGGGGAACGCCTCGGCGGTCACCAGCTCGGCGAGCCTTATCCGCTGGTCCCACGCCACGGGCTCGAGCTGCCATACGGCCGGGGCAGACTGCTCATGCTCGAACGCTAACGCGAGCCGCGCGGCGGGCGGGGAGTAGCGGCCTGCGACGATCAGGCTCAGGTGCTGGGCGGCTGCACAGGCACTGATCTCCGGGCCCAGCTCCGGGGCGTCGTCGAGCCCGTCGAGGATGAGCACCGGGTGCACCGGCACCGCGTCTTCGGCACGATGCCCGCCACGCAGGAGTCCCGCGAGCGCGCGCCATGCCGCGCCCTCGCGCTCGCGCGCCGACACGGCAGCCTCGCCGTGGCGGATGATCCGCTCCACGAGCCCCCCTTCGCCGCCATCCCCCAACAGGGTCCGCACGGGCAGGTAGAGTGCCAAGACCGCGCTCTGCTGACCGAGCCTCAAGGCGAGAGCGCGCAGCAGCGTCGTCGTGCCGTGTCCCTGCTCTCCCAGGAGCACGAGCCTGGTCCCGGGTCGAGCAAGACGTGTCGCGAGGTAGTCGAGCGCGGGCTCCCGCTCGCCGATGCACTCGACCTCCTCCCGGTCGAGGTCCTCGCTGTCGGGCTCTTCGTCCGTAGGCCATACGCCGTCTGCCGCGATCCTCTCGAGCCTCGTCCTGTCCGCCACGGGGGCGATCTCCCGCGGGATCGCATCCACATCGGAGGCGCCACGCGCGAGCGCCTCGGCGGGGTCGACCAGCACCTGGTCGAGGCCACTCAGTAGCCTGGTCAGCACGGGTCGGGTCCGCGACCCGACCGGGAAACAACGGCTCACGAGCTCCCGGAGCGAAGAACTGTCCATGCCTCCTCCAATCTGACGAGCGGTGTCGGCCGGAGGCCATGTGCGGGTTCACCTCCGTGCGGCACCCGATCCCAGCGTCCCCTGTGGCCACGGATGCAGATCGTGGCGTCAAAGTAGCTTACCGCATCCGGGCCGGAAGCTCGGCTTGGTCGACCGCTGCTGCAGACCCCTGTGCCGGGGCAGAAGGGCGTGGGTCGACCCAGCCGTCGATCCTCCCGCCTTCTGCGCCCCGCAGCGAGGGGGTTGTCCGCTTCGAGCGAGCGAGCCAGCCCGGCGATGATCCCGGCGCGGCAGCAGCGGCGAGCGTTGGCCTTGTCGGCCCTCCCCACCCCGAGGCCGAGGTGCCACCCGCCGCTTTGGGGAGCAAGCCGATCGCTGCGGCCGGCAAGATGTAGCGCGGGCTCTCGGCTCGCGCAGGTGCGATGGAAGCGCCGGTGTCCTCCGCTCGGGCCGCCAGGCGGCAGCGGGTCGGGCGGCCCGGTCTGTTGTGCAGGGCCGGGTTGCAGTGGGGCGGTGCGTCTCGCTGTGGCCTCCGCAGGTTGGCTCGCGGGAGGCGGCCGGCGGGCTGTTCCGCCCGCCGGCCGCTGCGCTTTCCTCGGACGTCAGTCGTTTGGCGTGTCGGTTGCCGGTCCCGGTTTACTGCACTTTGAAGCGCCGGGCGGCCGAGCACTCTCCGTTTTCGGCGCAGACGATCCACCGGAACTCACCCTTGGGGTGCGGCGTGCGGAAAAGCGGCAGGGAACCACTCCAGACGCTGTTGGGCTGCGGGGAGCACGAGATGGTTCCGCTGGTTGCTATCGGCGTACCGTCTAGTGCCATAACGCCAAGCTGGGTCGCCATTGTGCTGCTGCATCTGAAGGAAAATTGGAAGCCACTGGCCGGCACCGTCGCCCCTTCGGACGGTGCCACGAGCACGGGCGCGCTCGGACCGGGTATAATGGGCGTCGGGGTCCGTGTTGGAGGTGTTTGGCGTGCGGTCGGGGTCCGCGTTGCGGTACGGGTCCGCGTTGCGGTACGGGTCCGCGTTGGGGTCGGGGTCCGCGTTGGAGGTGTTTGGCGTGCGGTCGGGGTTCGTGTTGCGGTCGGGGTGGGAGTCGGCGGCGTCTGTGGCTCTACCCTGATGTTGGTGCTGATCCGGGACCACGCCGGCAGCGAGAACCCCACGGGGCCTATCGGTAACGCTACGACCATCGCGCTCACCGTCCAGAGCGTGTTGGGAAGGGGGCTCCAGCCGGTAAACTCGTGGGTGTACTCCGTGGTAGGAAGCACGCCGTGGGCGGCCCAGAAGAGTGATGAAAGCTCCCCAGAGCTCCCCGCGAACACGATGGCTCCAACGATCGGGGCCAAGAGGTGCGCCGCAGTGGCCGTCACCGAGATCGTATTGGGCCCGGGCGGGATGACGGCGCCAGAGGGCGGCGTGACGGTCACCTTTGGTAACATGCAACTTAATTGGCATTCGACGAGACTGCCTCGATAGTCGCAGATCGATCCCACGACCTCGCTGAGCACGTAATCTACGATCGCTTTGAGCACGGCCCCTGGACAAGTGATTTCAGGGGCGCACGATATCGCGAGAGCAAGGAGCTCACACGGGACTTTTTTGAGCTGTTCCAGCAGGCAGTCCCAGCAGTCGCCTTCGCCTCTTACCCCATCTTCGGGCGCCTCGAAGCGCATTTCGCGGCGGTTGTAATTGGCGACAGCCTGCCCGGGTGCGAAGTTGAGCACATCGATTGTGACCATCTTCTCGTCCCACGTCATCAGCAGCGCGAGCGGCACGACGGTGACGTCCTTCAGCTGCACGGCTACGGTCTCTCGCACCTCCTCTGGGAGTAGGTTGATCACCAGCACGATTCGTCCGCCCGTGGACCGCGATGCTGCCGTCGACCCCTCGAACGCCATGCCGGTGTAGTGCAGAGCCGACATTCCCCCCGGCGAGAACGAAAACTGCTGGCCGAGAGGCTTGAAGGCTGCACGGGTCAGCTTGCGAGCGGTTAGCGCCTCGCGCAGGGTCTGGCCGGTACCGTGGCCGATCGGCACGTAGTCCTGCTCGTCCAGGCGCACCTGCCCCTTCGGCACTAACTGCACGTCCTGTCCGGCGCTCCACGTTGCGGCCAACAGGACCGTCACTACGAGAACCAACCTTCTAGTCATTTGCCTTCTCCTTTTTCCCGTTGTCCTGTTCCGCCTGATGGATTAGGAGTACACTCTCTCACCTGAGGTTGACTTTTGCCTAGACAGTGCGTAATTGAGGCCAGTTGGCGAACCAATCGAGTCGCGGTTGGGCAGTGTCGGGGCGGTCTATGGGCCTTGAGATAGCGTCGCCTCAACGCCAGCCGGCCCAACACCTCGGGTACCCATCGCTCCTGCCACAGCCGGCTGAAGACCAGCGGTGGCCCCAGGATATCGCCGAGCGGTCCTGCAGCCCCTTACGCCAGATTCGGTCCACCACCTGCACCCACTGACAAAACGACGCGAGGTAGCGAACGAGGGCGTCGAGCTGGCGACTCGATACAAATACATCGCGACGTCCGAGGGTGGCGATGACCTGCTGCCGGATGCTCGAGTCGTCGCGACGGGACTCGACGATCTGCAGGTGCTCGTAGGGTGGGCCGCGATCCCGCCTAGGCTTCAGGCGCACAAACATGGTGACATTATCAGCCCTGCACGCTCCCTTGGCAAGGGCAAAATCGCCGCCCTTTGGCACTATGTTCGCGCACCAACTCCCAGGGCCATCACGCCAAGTCACGCTCTATCAGTACCCGAGCCAGCGGACCCAACAGAGAAGTGTCGAAGATCAGTCTCGAATGGAAAAACCCAGCGTTGGAAAGCGCCTACCAACACATCAGGGTGCAGCACACGTTCGGCAGCGCTCCGGCCGGCCCCACCGACGGCGGTACTGGGTGCACCGACGCCAGAGCGTTCTCGGGGCAGCGGCCGCTTCTCCCCCCCAAGCTGAGGTAGGGCAGGCCGATCGCTGCGGCCGGATCGGTGGCGTGCGCAAACGAAGCGATGTCACTGCATCTCGTAGCACCACAGACCATGCCCGGACAGGCCGAAACTCAGGAACATGAGCGTTGTCGGTTCCGGCAAGGCTGGAGATATCAGAGCCGCAACCACTCGAGCACGGCCAGGGTGGAAATACCCAGAAGCAGAAACCCGAGCCCGACCAGTAGCGGGATTCTGTACTTGGATTCTGCACCTCGCAGACCGGGCTCCAGAACCACTCTTGCCGGGTGGCGGGGATCGTACCAGGCGCTGACCGCGGCGCCTTTCGGGTATTTCGCCACCGTCGCCCGCGCTTCCTCCGCGGAGTAGTTGACCCGGACCAGCGCCACCTTGTTACCCCTTCGCCTCTCTCCCTGGACCTCGTACTCGTACTCGACGTCGGGGTAGTAGGAGACGGTCTCGCTGTCGGCGTTGATGCCGTCGTTGGTCGAGGAGCTCTGCCTTTCCCCGATGACCTCGGAATGGAGCACGCGCGCCTGCGTCGGGAACCAGGAGATGCTCGCGGCGGCGAATCTCCGGGCCCTCCAGCCATGAACCAGGATCGCCGCCCCGAGGCATGCGAAGGCGAAGGCCCAGAACTTGAAGAGCGCCACGTTGCCGAAAGCTTTGCAAGCCCACACCATGCCACCCAAAAATGCCAGGGCGAACAACCACCAGAACTTCTCCCAAAGCTTCCAAAAGACCGTCTTGGGCTCACGACCGGTATCCGACGCTTCCATCGATTCCTCCGCGCCACGATTCGCGCCCCTGGGAGTCGATGGGCTCGTTCCAGGCCCCTTCCCACTCCTCTCCGCTCCCGGGAAAGGCCGATCTACAGCCAGGGCTTAATCTTCGATATTACCCCGACGCCGGAGCCTGGCCAAAACCTCGCTGCTGTCTCCTCATGGGCTGCGGTCGGGGGGTGGAGCTGATGGCTCGGGATTCGGTGGCGCTGCGTGTCCAAACGCCCATCACCACCGGTCTGGCACCGTACTTGTCGCGACTCCTTGATAGTGTCCCCTGGTGGGCTCGATAGAAATGTCCCCTGGTGTTAGAGCGTATCCGTAAATAGATTGACTTCTTGAGTGCTCGAATCTAGATTGGCCCCAGGAGGGCGAACATGGCACGAGCGCGATCCTGGGAGGTTTCGGATGCGTTTTGGCAAAGAGTGGAGCCGCTGATTCCGGCGCGAGCGGTTCGCCAAGAGGGTCGCCTGTACCAGCGGAAGCCTGGTGCAGGCCGCAAG
>Ga0302243_1001254_pt1 | contig 18287 bp, 20 predicted proteins | sample AAG_UR_Met_MG_FD_193514 | JGI IMG/M metagenome (GOLD analysis project Ga0302243, IMG submission 193514) | Enriched activated sludge microbial communities from anaerobic digester in WTTP, New Holstein, Wisconsin, United States - AAG_UR_Met | ecosystem: Engineered > Bioreactor > Anaerobic >... | reverse complement strand
TGAAAGAGCTCAGGAGAACAATTGGGACCTGGATTGCCGTTTGACGGACAAGAGATCCTCCTTCGGAAGATTGCACAACAAGGGGGTGGTCGTTGACGACGCGGTGGTGGTGGGAAGCGCCAACTGGGTGGACGGTTCGATGCAGCGCAACCGGGAGATGGCGGTCGTGCTTAGCTCCGCGGACCTGGCCAACGTTTTCGTCCAATGGTTCCAGGAGGATTGGAAAGGCGATGCCGTTCCACCGACGATCATGCTTCCCTGGCATTATCTGGAGGCCAAGGCAGGCGAGCCAGTGGTCCTGGACGCCACAGGCTGCCACGATACTTCCGGAGTATCCAATATCACCTGGGACTTGGACGGTGATGGTTCGGCAGATCTCTTTGGGCCGATGCATGCGGTGACGCTTCGGGAAGGCGATTACAACATCACTCTGCGCCTGGAGGACGCCCTTGGCAACGTGGCCGTGGACAAGGTCACCGTCATGGTGAACCCCTCGTCGGATGGCACGGTGACTTGGCTCCTCTACGCCCCGCTCCCCCTGCTGCTTGCGGTCATCCTGTTCAAGAGGCGGACCAGAAGGCTTTAGTTAGACGAACGGGATTCGCCGGCGTTGCAGATACGCCATTTCCAGAACCGGGACCTGGCCGACGTTTGGCAGGTCGCTTCGGAATCTCTCCGCGAGCGCTACGACCCCACCCTCTTCACGCAGCTGGCGCCATTCTGGCCTGACGGATTCCTGGTCATCGAGGACCTGGGGAGGGTTATCGCCTTCGTGTTCGGGGTCATGACCGGCGTTCAACACGCCAGGGTACTGATGCTCGCCGTGAACAGCAACTACCGCGGCGCCGGACTGGGAACTCTGCTCACCCAGGAGTTCTTCCGGGAATGCGCCAAGAAGGGCGTGCGGCAGGTATCGTTGGAGGTCCGGGCCAGCAACCTGGCGGCGCAACGATTCTATCTGCGCCTCGGCTTCTTCAATGTCCGCCGCGTTTCAAAATACTACTCGGACGGGGAGGACGGGATGCTGCTCCTTCGCTACCTTTAATGGAACATGCTGTCCTTGGTCTGGTTCCAGAAGTAGTAAGGCGATTTCTCCTTCTGGGCGGAGGAGATGTCCGTTCCTAGACCTTTCGTGTAAGAACCGTAGCGGTCCTTGATCTGCTCCTCGGCGCTCTTGCTCCTTTCCACCGCTCCGGCGATATGCTTCGCGGTGATCAGCTCGGCGTTCTCCCCCACGGCGAGGTCTCCCGCCGCTCGAATGAGGCCGCCCAGCTCCCTCAGCCGCAGCGTGAGGGCGTTGTTTATGCTGTCGACCTTGGCGGCCCTGGCCCTGGCCTCCTTCATGATGGCCTCGATGGCCGAAGCATCGGCGTGAGGTATGCGCGAATCGGAAACGATCTCCTGGGCGATGAACTGCACCAGCCGATCGCGGTTCTCGTCGGTGTCCGGCATGGCGGTGTTCACCAGTACCTCGTAGCCGTTCCCGCAGATGCGAGAGCGAAGTGGTGAGAGGACCTGCTCCAGGTCCTGTATGTTGCAGGCGCCAACGAAAATGAAGCTGCAGGGGACGTTGTCCACCTTCACGCTGGCGCCGGAGCTCTGCGGGTTGCGGCCGGATATCGGGAAGCGGCGCTCCTGCATGGCGGTCAGGATGAACCTCTGCAGGTGACCGAGATGCGGCAGCTCGTCAATGAACAGCACGCCCTCATGCGCCTCGTGTATCGCCCCGGGGACCACCCGGTCGTACGGTTGAGTTCCAAGCTGGGCGTGACCTCCGTACGGGTCGTGACGAACGTCGCCCAGAAGCTCGGTCTCCGAGGAACCGGTTGCCAGAACGAACGGGTTGCGGTCCAGACGGACCAGCACCTTGCGCGGGGATTGCTTCTCCCAGTCCCGGCGCTTCTCCAGGGCGTCCTGGTCCAGCAGCCTTATCATCTCCCCGCATCGTTCGAACACCACCACCTCCTCCTTCCCGAAACGGGTGCGGGTGGTGGTGACGCGTTCCTTTCCGGCCGTTCCGGTGAGGCCGGCGGCGTTCATCTGCTCGAAAAGGCCGCTCATAAGGTCCCCGAAGGGGTTGTTGGCAGCGACGTCAGACCCCTTGTTCTTCTGACATTTGGGGCAGACGCGCTCCTTTGGAGAGGAATAGGCGCCGCAGTTGCGGCAGCGATAGCCCAGACGCTCCGCCACGTTGACGGGAGCGTTCTTGGGTTCGATGAGCTCGCCCTCGGCGAACTCCTTCGTCTTGGATTCGGAACCGACCTCGTTCTCGTTCTTGACTTCCACGAGGGGCCGTTCCGGGTTCTCCGGATTGTGCACCACCCTGATCTCTTGAGTGGGGCGGGAAAGGTGCAACGCCAGGGCCTGCGCGATCATGGACTTGCCCGTTCCAGGCGGTCCGACCAGCAGCAGGTGCCGGCGCTGCTTGGCGGCTATGCGGGCCAGGGTCACGGCCTCTTCCTGACCGATCACCCTTAGCAGGGGATCGGCGGGTATGGAGACCTGGGCGGTGCTCTCGAAGCTCCGCCAGCTTACCCTGTCCGCGCCGCTCATGTTCAGTTCAGGTCGTCCTTGGACCAGACGTCGGTTCCGGCCGGCTGCTTGGTGATGTTGCCCATCTTGGTGCCGACTATGGTCCCGATCTTCAGGTCGGAGGCCAGGTCCAGTATCCGCTGGGTTATGATGCCGTCAAAGACGACCGCGAAAACCGGGTCCTTCTCCTCCTTCAGGGTGTTGACCAGCTCCTTCACTGCCACTTCCTTCTTGATGCCGCCCATGGCGTCGAGTATTCGGGCCTTGGAGGTGGAGGACAGCTCGTTGATCATGCCCTTGAACTTCTCCTGCGCGCCGGAGAGCTGCTTGCGGGAAACGGGCTTCCGCTCCTCAAGCTCCTTCTCCTCCACGGGGGGTCGTTCCTGGCGATCGGCCCGGGGCTCGCGCTCCTGGCGCTGCTCGGCCTTGGGCTCCTTCTCCTGGCGGGGCTCCTCGCGCTCGCGGCGGTCCTGGCGCTCGGCCCGGGGCTCGCGCTCGCGGCGTTCCTGACGCTCAGGGCGGGGTTCCGGCCTCGGCTCCCTCTCCTGGCGGGGCTCCTCGCGCTCGCGGCGTTCCGGCTTTTCGGCCCGGGGCTCGCGCTCGGTCCTGACCGGCTCGTCTTCCTTCTCCTTGTCGCGGTCCGCCCTCTCGGCCTTCTCGAAGCGCTCCAGCTTCTCGACCTTGACGTTGTTGGGCTCCAGCCTCTTCTCCTTGTCCTTGGCGTCTCCGAGGTCCAGGTTGAACATCTCGATGAACTGGTCGCCGGGGATCTTGTTCCGGAGGCACTTCATGATCTGCTTCTGGGTGAGCTCTTCGACCTCGTGGGCGCGCGGGGCTCGAGCGACGAAGTCGACCTCGGCCACCTGGAACATCTCGCGCAGGATCAGCTCTCCACCGCGGTCGCCATCGACGAAGGCGGTGATGACCCGTTCCTTGCTGAGGTCCATGATGGTCTTTGGTACGTTCGTTCCCTCGACCGCTATGGCGTTCTTGATGCCCGACTTCAGCAGGTTCAGGACATCAGATCGGCCCTCCACCACGATGATGGCGTCGGACTCGGCGACGTTCGGTCCCGCCGGAAGGCGGTCCTTGCCGTAGTAGGTTATCTCTTCCACCTGGACGGACTGGCGCACGCTCTCGGTGAGGTCGATCCCGGAGGTCTTGGACTGCTTTATCAGCTCGGTGAGCAGTTCCCTGGCCCTCTCAATGATCTTTTCACGCTTGACCACGCGCACGTCCTCGATGGACTCCACGGTTATCTTGGCCTTGCATGGTCCCACCCTGTCGATGGTCTCCAATGCGGAAGCCAAGATGACGGTCTCCACTTGATCTAAGCTAGATGGTATCAGTATCTGTCCTTCGGACTTTCCCTGCCGGGAGTGGACGTCCACTTCGATCCTGCCGATCCTGCCGCTCTTCTGCAGGTCTCTCAGGTCGAGCTCGTCGCCCAACAATCCCTCGGTCTGCCCGAATATCGCGCCCACCACGTCCGGTTTTTCAACAATGCCATCAGCGTTAAGCTTGGCCTTGACCAGATACTTGGTGGTGCTTGGGTCAATGTTCATATTATCACCTCTGTCAAGCTGAAAAAGGAGAACGGCTCTCGCACACCAAGGTCCACTATGCCCATCAAGACGTTAGTCCTGACGAACCTGAACGGGTTTTCCATCCGTTACCCGGCCTAAGCTGGCCGCGTGATGAAAGGGTGATAGTGATCATGTGATATAGGAAAGCCCGGCTCGATTTCCAGGCTTCGATTGACAATACCATAAAAAATCAAGATATTTATATACTTTATGTATCGGCTAACCTGACCTGATAAATCTGGCGTTTCCGACCTTATCCGCCCGAGGCGACCTTTACGATCCGCAGTTGGTCTCCATCGAGCAACGGGGAATCGACCGGCACCGGCGTCCTTCCCCGGACCACGATGTGGGCGTCCGGATAAAGGCCGAGCGAATCGAGCATGGTCTGCACAGTGGAACCTTCCGGAAGACGAACGTCCTTCGTCCTTCGATCGACCTCCACCGTCAGCACGACATCGCTCATCGGCACGCTCAAGCGCTACGGTGAATAAATCCTTTTGTCCAATTCGGACGTTGCGTACCAAATCGTCAAATTTGAAATATGAGCAGGGAAATGCCCATGCAAGCCAAGGTAGCCTAGTCCGGAAAGGCGGTAGCCTCGAATCGGCCACAGGCCGAGGGGATAGCTACTGACTTCACGTCTCGGGAGTTCAAATCTCCTCCTTGGCGCCACTTATCACACTATGCCCTTGAAGAACCCCGGGCCGAGCAGTCTTTCCTGGATGTCGTTGGCGAAGGCCTCCGCCACCTGATAGTAGTCCTTGCCGAACTCCTTTCCCATGAACTTCTCATACTGCACGTGGACCTTGGCGTCTGTCTCCAGCTGCAAGCAGTTCTCGATGTGCGGGAACACCAAGTTCTCTTCCTCGCTGATGTGCACGGTCATGTGCTCCACGAGCTTCCGGGCCTCCTTCTCCGCCTTCGGCAGATCGCCCTCGTCCAAGGCCTTGAGCGCGTTCCTCATCATCCGACGGGCCTGGGCATGCTCCTTCTTCAACCGCTGCAGCGTTTCCGCGACCTTCGGGCATTCCAAGGCCGCGGCCTTGAAAAGAAAACGTTCCTCCTTGGCGTGATGGAACCGGTCCAGAAATTGCTCCAGGAAGGCCAAGGCCTCCCGGAACTCCACGGGATGTCGGTCGGCCCGGTGGGACCGCAGAAGTTCGCCTACCACGTCCAGGACCTGACGGACGATGCCATGTTCGTATTGCAGGAGGGTCACCGAGATCCTCATGATGGTAACTAGGTACGCCCACCTTATTATTGATTTGGCTCTCAGCGGGCGCCGTACCCTTCCAGGTCCAGGGCGACCTTCCGGTAGCCAAGCTTCTTCAGGGCCTGCACCACCTTCTCCCTCTCCTGGAAAAGCCGGGGGACATCCTCCGGGGCGACCTCTATCCTGGCCCAGTATTCATGATCGCGCACCCGCAGGCTCTTGAACTTGAACGGCGCCAGAGCGGCCTCCGCCCGCTCCACCCGGCGCAATATCGTCGAGGTGATCCGAACGTCGTGCGGGACCCTCGTGGCCAAACATGTATTGCTGGGCAGGTCCCAGTTCGGAAGGCCCAGGTCCTTCAGTAGGGAGCGCACCTCCGCCTTCGTGAGCTGCGCGTCCATCAGCGGAGAACGAACGTTGAGGTCCATCAGCGCCGCCCGTCCCGGACGCACTTCCTTCAGGTCGTCAAGATGGCTCCCTTCAAGTATGTGGGATATATCCAGCTCCCGCGCCTCCTTCTTGATCCGGCTGAATATGGCGCTCTTGCAGACGTAGCAGCGGTCCTCCCAGTTGCGCGCGAACTGACCGTCGTTCACCAGATCGACCTTGAGGGTTACAACGTCCACGCCCATCTTCTCGGCCAGATGTATCGCTCCGCTCTGCTCCTGCGGGAAGAATATCTCGCCTATGGCCATGAAGGCGGTTACATCCGCCCCGGAGTCCATGGCGGCTTTGAGCAAGAGCGTGCTGTCAGCTCCGCCGGAGAAGGCCACGGCCACCTTTTCCAACGCCTTGATCGAATCGACCAGTTCCTGGTACTTCCGTTTGACCTCGTCCATGTCTATCAAAAGTGCAATGGTGAAGGCGATATTTATTAAGGGTCCGATCTATTATGTTCATATGCCCAAAAATCATTGCCGGAACGGTCGCGGAGGGCCAGGGCGCCCCATGAAACCACGGATGTTGCGTGGGGCGTCCAATTACAGCAGCTTTTCGCCCTCTGGCGGCGTGCTCTCCGAAGCGGTCACTATAGGTCCCGATGAGGTGGAGGCCCTTCGCCTGGTAGACTATCTTGGCCTCAACCAGGAGGAGGCAGCGCAAAGCATGGGCGTTTCCAGGGGTACGGTGTGGAGATGCGTTGATAGCGGCAGGAGAAAGCTGATAACCATGGTGATCGAGGGTCGTCCTCTCACGGTGACCAATGAGATCGATTCGAGTTAAAACTGTTAGGAATACCTAAATTACTTATATTATTGTGCTTATGCACATTATAGAGGCCGTTAAGTAGGCCTTTTGGAGCTGAAAAATTTGCCAAACAAAGATGGGAACGGTCCCCCAGGAACAGGGCCCAACTGTCGAGGGATGGGGACATGTCGGTTCGGGATCAGGACCATGAGAATGGGTCGGGAAAGAGGAATGGGGCGAGGCGGCCGGAACCGATCTCCGCCGGATGCCGCCACGTCAGATGGGAGGTCGATCATGGAGGCCGAGGTCATAGCCCTAGAGGTCCGGTTAAGGGCGCTCAAGGAACGACTGTCTATGCAGGAGAACGATTCCTCATGAAGATAGCCGTCACTTCCAGCGGTCCGGGTACCGAGGCCGATATGGACGACCGGCTGGGGAGATGTCCATATTTCGTGATTATTGACACCGATTCCCGGGCGATCGAATCGTTCGCCAACCCTGCCGCGGATGCCTCTAGCGGGGCGGGCACCAAAGCCATGCAGGCGTTGCTGGACAAAGGCGTCGAGGTAGTGATTACCGGCCGCCTCGGCCCTCACGCCCAGGCGATGGTGGATGAGACCGAGATCAAGGCGGTCACAGGCCGGTCTGGGAAGGTAGGGCAGGTCCTCAAGGAATACCTGGAAGGCAACCATCCCTGAAACATCTTTTAATCAAATTCCAACGACAGTCCGCTGCCGACTCGCTCCTTGGACCTGGAGCGCAACTCTTTCCAGATGCGATGGAACTCCAGGGCGGCGGGAGACTCGGGGAACATGGAAGGGAGGGGGCGCATGGCCTTTATGGATCCCATCACGTTGGGATCATAGGGTACCCGTCCCACCGTGATGACCCCTTGCCGGCGGCAGCTCTCTTCTATCTCCTCGGACATTCCAGGATGTAGGTCCCATTTGTTGATGGCGACGCAGATTGGTATGGAGAAGTGACGGGCAAGTTCTATCAGTCGCATAAGGTCGTGCTCGCCCGATAGGCTGGGTTCAGTGATGGCCAATATCAGGTCCACCCCGGTGACGCTGGCTATGGCGGGGCAACCGGTCCCTGGTGGGCCGTCTATCAGCACAATATCCATTCCATCCGATTTCGCCAGATCCTCCGCCAGGCGGCGCACGATGGTGACCAACTTGCCGCTGTTGGATTCTCCCGGGAAAAGATCGGCGTAGACCATCGGCCCATGGGCAGTGTCCAGAACGAATATCTCACCAGATTTCTTCAGGGACATGCTCACCGCCCCGGTCGGGCAGACCAACCGGCAGGCTCCGCACCCTTCACAGTGAATGGCGTTCACCTTGAGATCGGTGATCGCTTCGAAATGGCAGTTGTCCTCGCACTTCCCGCACTCTGTGCAAAGCTGCGGATCTATGGACGCGGTGTAGGCGCCCAGGTAATCGTCCTTGGTGCGCGGTCGGCCATTCGCGGTCAATGCCAGGTTCGCCGCGTCCACATCGCAGTCCGCGAGCACCAGGCTGTCCGAGTACCAGGCCATGGAAGCAACGGCAGTGGTCTTTCCGGTCCCGCCCTTTCCGCTCATCACGGCTATCCTTATCATCTCCTCAACCCCCTGATCTCCAGAAACATCTCGTCCAATTGTTCCTCCAGATCTGGCATGACCTCCAGCAGGGTACCCCCCTTGGCGTATGCCTCGGCCACCTTGCGGTCAAAAGGTATCTTGAGCAGCACCGGGACCCCTTCCGCCGCGCAGAGCGATTCGACATCAAGGTCATCTCCGAACGAGCGGTTGATCACCACGCCGCATGGAACTTCCAGGCGTCGGCAGACCGTGATCATGCCTTCCAGGTCATGGACCCCGAAGGGAGTCGGCTCAGTCACTAGCAACGCGAAATCAGAACCTTCCACCGATTCCACGGCCGGACAGCTGGTACCAGGCGGGCAATCGATTATGACCAGGTCATCCATCTCTTTCTTGAGCCTCTTGATGATAGGCACGGAAAGGGCTTCCCCGGTCATCAGCTCGCCACAGAAGAAGCGCATTATTCCGGCGACCCCCTTATGGATGGTCCCCACTGCCCTTCCGGTCATGCTGACCGCTCTTTTGGGGCACACCAGGCGGCATACGCCGCAGCCGTGGCAGAGGTTCTGCATAACTTTGACCTTCTTTCCCAACCGCAACATGGCCCCGAAGTGACATTCCTCCACGCACTTGCCGCAGAGATCGCAACTCGATAGGTCGACGAAAGGATAGGGGATCAGGACCTCTTCATTGAACGTCATAAGGGGCCGCAGGAACAGGTGGGCGTTAGCACCCTCTACGTCGCAGTCAATAAAGGTGAGCGGTCGGTCCAGCGCCAAGGCCAGCGCGCAGGCCACGGAGGTCTTGCCCGTGCCTCCCTTGCCGCTAGCCACCGCCACTATCATCTTTGAACCTCAGTGGCCATGTTCCTGGCATGCATTTTCATGGTCGGCGCGGGTCAACTTACCGGCCTTGTAAGCTTCCATGGTCTCTCCGACCGTGCTCTTGGCTCCGACGAAGACCTGGATGCCCAGGGAGGAAAGCATGTCCACCGCTTTCGGCCCGAGCCCGGCGCACAGCATCACATGCACGCCGGCCTTGGCCAGCAGCTCGGGTGGCATCCCCACGCCGCCGCGGTGCTCGCTGGTGTTCTCCAAAAAGCTCAGTTCGTCGTTATCCGTGTCAATGATGGCATAATCAGGTACCTTACCGAAGTGCTGCCCCACGGTCGACGACAATCCAGAGCGGTCCATTACTGGTATTGATATCTTCATCTAGCGTTCACTCTCTTTAACACCGTTGAATCAATGCTCAGGCATAAAGAAAATCCCTGATGCGATCCGATTGGCATAACGGACATAAACATGCTTGTCGGGCCGTCGCAGGACGATCAGGACGTCAGCGACCACCGAACACAACGGTGAAAATCCTTTCATACCGCAGACGAAGATCAGCGAACCTGTCGCGAGATAGAGAATTTAATGCGGCCTATCTATTTAGTGGGCCATCGATAACGATAAAATAGGCAACAGTTCCTCCCAGGTCCGATGAACGTCCGTGACGTCTTGGATGCCTACCGAAAGGGCGATATCGACCTGCAGAGGGCCGAGCAGTTGCTTCGCATGGACTTCCTTGAACGCGTCGGAGAGCACACGCTCTTCGATCATGCCCGCGAGGCGAGAAGAGGCATACCGGAGGTCATCTGGGGGGAGAACAAGTCCCCTGAGATGGTGGCGGAGATCGTTTCCACCGTCCTCAAGGACCGCGACGTCGTTCTCGTTTCCCGAGCCTCGCCGGAGCACGTCAAGGCACTGAAGACCACCGTGGATAAGGAACATGTGCGGTACATCGAGCGTTCCAAGCTCATCGTCGTCGACCGCCGCAAGGAACGGCCGAAGATCGGAATGATCGGGATACTGACGGCCGGTTCCTCCGATATTGCGGTAGCGGAGGAGGCCAAGGCCATGGCCGAGGTCATGGGCTGCGAGGTCCTCACGGAATACGACATCGGCGTGGCGGCGCTGCACCGCTTCCTCGATCCATTGGCGAAGATGCTGGACCAGGGCGTGGACGCCTTGGTCGTGGTCGCCGGGATGGAAGGCGCGCTTCCCACGGTCGTTTCCGGCCTGGCCGACGTTCCTATAATCGGAGTTCCCACCTCCGTCGGTTACGGCTACGGCGGTAAGGGCGAGGCGGCCCTCATGGGCATGCTCCAGACCTGCTCGCCCGGGCTCGTGGTGGTGAACATCGACAACGGCATAGCGGCCGGGGCCACCGCCGCGCTCATCAGTCTGCGTTGCCGCCGTAAAAGGTGATGTTGTGAACATACGCCAGCTGCGAGTGGATGACGTTCCATCCGCCCAGGCGCTGATGGCCGACACCTGGTCCAACCTTCTCAAGCGGCAGACCGGCCTGGACATACCCTATCCGGTAAGGCAGGCCACCTGGTATACCAGCCGATTAAGGCATGAACCATCAGGCTGCATCTGCATCGAGGAGAACGGAAGGCTCATCGCCACCGGGTTCGCCCTGAGCTGCGGCAACGTCGGTTGGATAGGGCCGATGGAGGTGCGTCCGGAGCAGCAGGGAAAGGGATACGGCTCTCAGCTCCTTCTATCGCTCGAAACATACCTTTCCACGCGCGGCTGCAAGGCGGTCGGCCTGGAGACCATGAAGGACATATCCCGCAACCTGGACTTCTATTCCCAGGCGGGGTACGCCGTGGAGCAGGACATGCTGTTCCTGGAGAAGGACTGGCTGGACGGTCAGGACGCCGGGCGTCCTGAGGTGTCGAAGCCCGACTTTAAGGAGATCAGAAGGTTGGCCTCGACCATAGGTCCGGGGTTCGATCCGTCGGTCGAGTTCCAGGTGTACGAGGAGATGGGCATCGGCCGGACGCTCACCGCCGAGGGGGCGGTCGCGCTTCTGTTAACCGATCCCATACCAGGCTCGGGAAAGGCGTATCTGCGCACCGTGCTGACCGAAGGATATCACCGTCTGGACGAGGCGATCGGCCTGGTACAGAGGGCGGAGCGGGAGGCGCTGTGGTCCGGAGCGAGATCGATGTTCACCATCATCCCGGCCCAGAGCGAGCTTCTCACGTACCTCCTCAGGGGCGGTTACAAGCCCAAGGGGGCGGACGTGCGCATGATGAAGGGAAAGTTCGTTCGCCGCCACGAATGCTCCATCTTCTCCTGGTCGGGTTAATGGTTCTCCGGCATTATTATGGCCATGACGATGTAGGCCAGTATCAGCACTCCCGAGGTTAGCAAAGTGCCAACGACCCATAGCACCCTCACCAGGAAGGGGTCGGTCTCCAGGTACTCGGCCATGCCGCCGCACACCCCGAAGATTATCTTTTCCCGGCTCGAACGACCCATGCGTTTCCCTGGGGCGTAGGGCGCCTGAGGCGCGGGAGCCGGAGGCACTGGCGGAACGTTACCCTTCCACAAAGGAAAGCCGAATCTGTCGGCCCTCATTATCACTCCGATATAACCCAACAGGATGATCAGCAGGAAGACGATGTAAAGGACGGAAGACACCATGTCCCCCATGGCCGTCAGGAAGGCGTCCGATCTCGACTCGCCCAGGAAACCGAAGGCCTTGGAAATCACCCACAGAGCGAACGTGACGATGATGGCCGTGATCAACGGCGATATGATGGACGATTCTCTCGGATACTTCCTGGTGTAGTAGCCAAAGTAGAAGGCCAGCAGGAACATCAGGAAGAACAGCAGGAGCGTGTCCCCCAGAAATTCAGAGAACCTCTCGGCGAACGATGATTCACTGGAGAGCGCCTTGAATATCTCCATAACCAGAAGTAAGAATGTCACGCCCAGGAAGGCCTTGAGCAGCGGGCCGCCACCTCGGAAGGTCCGATCGAACGGCGTCTGGTTCCACACCGCCGGAGCTCTCTTGACCGGTTGGTCGGCAGGTGGCTGGAGGGTCATGATCTTACCTCCGCATCTTTGACAGAAGCTGGCCTGGTCCTCGTTGACCGCTCCGCACTTAGGGCAATACACCATTTGACATCCCGACGATGAGAACAGGTAACGACCTCATAATCATTGCCCTTGTGACGATACCTCAATAATCCTCGACCGCCATCATCGAGACATGGCCGAGGGCGAGGAAGCGAGGGTGCGCAGAGTTCTGGAAAGGGCGAAGGAGGAGTACGGCTTCGTTCCGTTGGTTTCGGAGGTGATGTCCGATCGACCTGACCTGTTCTTGCCTTACGCGGAGATATCGAGCGGGCTGTTCTTCAAGCCCAAGCACATGGACCGCAGGACGGCGGAGCTGGCGGCAATAACCGCCGGAGCCGCGCTGGGGAGCGAGAACTGCCTGGGTGTTCATATCCAACAGGCATTCAAGATCGGCGTCAGCGAGGAAGCGGTCCTGGAAGCGATGATCCTCGGCGGGTTCATGAGCATGAACCGCAGCAATTCCATCTCCTTCCGTTGCCTCAGGGCGGCCAAGGAGGGTATGAGATGAAGTGCTCCGTCGGCAGCGCGGGAAGGGTGCTGGTCATCCGCCTGGAAGATGGGGACATACTGCACGAGTGCGTGGAGAGGGCGGCCAAGGAAAACGGTATCGTCAGAGCGGCGGTAATGGCCCTCGGCGGAGCGGACCGGGGAAGCCGAATGGTGGTAGGTCCCAAGGACGGACGCGCGGACAGGATCGAGCCGATGATGGCGCAGCTGGCCGGCGAGTCCGAGCTCGCCGCCGTCGGTACGCTGTTCCCGGACGAGAACGGAGAGCCGTCCTTGCACATGCACGCCTCGGCCGGAAGGGATGGTCGGAGCGTCACCGGCTGCGTTCGTGCCGGGGTCAAGGTCTGGCTGATACAGGAGGTGGTGGTCATCGAGATACTTGGCACCAGTTCCCATAGGGCGAAGGACCCCCGCACCGGCTTCCATCTGTTGGAGCCTTGATCAGAAGGCGTTCACGCAGCGGATCCCTTTCTCTGAGAACCTGTGACGAACCATGGCCTCCAATCCGCGATAGTCCTCGGCGCGGTGGGCCATCTCCAATCGTTCCGCCAATTCCCTGCCGTCCGCCCTCCGGGCGATGTCGTCGAACATGCCCGGCCGGGGGCGGAAGCGGTCCAGCATTACCCACTTGATGCCGGTCGATGACAGGGCGTCCACCATCTCCTCGATGTCCCTGTCGGTCAGCAATGGAAGCAGCGGTCCGATCAGGGCGTAGGCGTTCAAGCCCTCCTCGGACAACTTGCGCAAGGCGTCGACGCGTCTTCCCGGCAAGGGGGCGCCAGGTTCCAGCATTCCGCTAAGTTCATCGTTCACCGATGTAACGGTGATGCCGACCTCCCCCTTCAGCTCCTTGAAGAGGTCGACGTCCCGCAGTATGAGGTCCGACTTGGTCAGGACGCTCACCGAAAGCCCGTGCGGAACTATCTCCATCAGACACCGTCTGGTGATCAGCAGATGCCTCTCCGCCTCCTGGTAGGGGTCCGTCACGGTACCGAGGCCGATCGTTCCTTTCTTGCCCTTGATCTCCTTGGCCAGAGCTTGCGGGAGGTCGGTCCTGGCCAGTATCGTCGTCCATTCCGTCCTTGGCCTTTTGGTGACGTACGGCGCATAGCAATACAGGCAGTCGTGCAGGCATCCCACGTAGGGGTTCAGCGCATAGTCCAGTCCCGGAAGGCGGGACGCCGGGAGCGCCACCCTGGTGCGGACCTCGCCTATGCGCGGCGCCTTGGGCACCGGCCGGCCATCCTCCATCATCAAGAACAGGTCAAGGTTCGACATAGTCATCGATCCTCCGCTGTACCTTGAGGTCCTTCAATATGGCGCTGTGGTCCGTCCAGGTGCTGATCGGAATGTCCATGCGGGTCTGGACGTACGCCAAGGCCTGGTCCAACGTGTTGAACTTGCGCGGTCTCTGCGTGAGCGCCATTCGCACGTTCTCCCGCACGTTCCAGACGCCGACCGGGAGCAGGTATCCGGGATGTGCTTCCCTGAATATGACCGCTCCGGACTGACGGCGTTCCCTTTGCAGCAGTTCGTTTACGGCCAATCGCGCAGCGTAGTAGCAGCCCCCGATCTCCGCGTAATCCTTGCGACCGTCGAAGAACTCATGCGAGGATATTATCTCCACCTGCAGCCCGGCCGGGTTCCAGACGGTATTGGGATACCAGGCCTCGATCAGCTCGTACCTCCAAGACGTCGGCGTCAGCATGACGCTCCAACGGTTATCGAGCTGGTCCCAATCATAGACCCGGAACTCGTTGATCAGCGGGAAGGTCTTGGTGGACTTCAACAGGTCCTTGCCCAGCATGTCGTCCACGGCGGTTATGCTCCAGCGGGTGGGGACCAGCCGGCGGTTCTGCTCGATCCCGAAGGCGCCGATGCTGAAGGCCTTCTGGATGCGGGAGATCAGAACCTCGTTCTTGTAAAGTCCCTTGACCGCCTCCACCGCCTTCAGGTCCGTATCGTAATACGCTTTCTCCACCCGGTGGTCGTACTTGGGATTGGTTATGCTAAGCTTCTCCAGCTTTGCCGATGGCCCGAAGGGTTGGATGTTGTCATCGAGAACGATGCGGCCGGAAGGCTTCTTGGAGAACCGGGCCTCCACGTCCACGGAGTTCACCGCGAGCGCCAGCTCCCGGGTGAAGTCCACGATGCGACCGGCGTTCTGAAAGTTCTTGACGTCCACCAGGTGCTTTCCCCTGACCAAGCGGAATCGGAAGTCCACGATCTCCTCCATGGACTTGCCCATCCATTGCTCCGGGGTGTCCATGATCAACGTGTCGCCCAGGTCAGGAGGCACCAACGGGCCGATGTCCACCTTGGGGTAGCCGTACCGTCCGACGAACACCCCCGGGGGCGAGCTGCCATGGAGGTCCTGGGCGTTTATCAGTCTCTTGGTCTTCGTGTACGAATAGAACTTGATCATCAGGGGGCAGCGGTCCTTGCCGCAGAGGTTCTTGGACCCCTTGCAGATATGGCACAGGCTGGAGCTGTTCTTGTTGGGGGAGGTGAACGTCTGGTCCTCCAAAGGCAACGGAGAGAAACCCTGCATTATCGGGCTTTCAACCGAACTCAGCCTATTTGACCGTTTTCCAGGGACATTTAAAAGTGAGGTTGTAATGAGATGACCCGGAGCAACTTCAGCGACGTGCTCATATCGGACCTGGTGCCGTTCTCTATCCCCGGAAGGTCAACCGTCTCGTGTTCATCGCCTTCGAAGCGCAAGGCCATGATGGTCCACCTTTCCGGGCCTCCTAGGCGCGGGGCGGAGATCAGCGAGGCTCCGTACCCGTTCGGAAAGCGGTACACCCGCTGCTCCCTCCCGCCCTGCATCCCAAGGCAGGACCTGCAGTAGCCCACGTCAACACGGAACCGTTCGAGGTCCTCGTCCATGGACCAGGAAGGAATTCTTCAAGACAAATAGGTTCGCAGCCCGGTCGGGAGCTACTATTTTATATCGTGTTGACGTTCACGAAGGTGTCAGCATATTGTTTTTAGGGATGCTGAACCCGACAATCTTATATAGAAGCGATAAAATACCGACCGTAAGGAGGCTCACTATGGCTTACGGAATGGGACAAGGTAATCAGCCTATCATAGTTCTTCGCGAAGGTACTGACAGATCAAGGAACAAGGAAGCACAGTTCAACAACATCGCCGCCGCCCGCGCGGTCGCTGACTCGGTCAAGTCGACCCTGGGGCCGAAGGGAATGGACAAGATGTTGGTCGATTCCATGGGCGATGTCGTCATAACCAACGATGGTGTGACGATCTTGAAGGAGATCGACGTCCAGCACCCGGCTGCCAAGATGGTCGTGGAGATAGCCAAGACCCAGGACACCGAGTGCGGGGATGGTACTACCTCCTCCGTCATCATCGCCGGCGAGCTGCTGAAGAAGGCCGAGGCATTGGTCGAGCAGAACATACACCCGACCATCATCGCCAACGGCTACAAGATGGCCGCCGCTGAAGCGATCAAGATACTGGAGACCATAGCTGTCTCCGTCACGCCTGACGACACCGAGATGTTGAAGAGGGTGTCCATGACCGCCATGACCGGCAAGAGCGTCGGCGGCCAGGGCGAGTTCCTGTCCGAAGTGGCCGTGAAGGCCATCAAGGCCGTCGCGGAGAAGTCCGGAAAGGGCTACACCGTCGACGTTGAGAACATAAAGATCGAGAAGAGGACCGGCGGCTCCATAGCCGAGACCGAGATCATCGAGGGTGTCGTGATCGACAAGGAGCGCGTCCACCCCCGCATGGCAACCCAGGTCAAGAAGGCCAAGATCGCCCTGCTCAGCGTTCCGATGGAGGTCAAGAAGACCGAGGTCGACGCCAAGATCCAGATACGCGACCCCTCTCAGATGCAGATGTTCCTCGACGAGGAAGAGGCCGTACTGAAGAAGATGGTCGACCAGGTTGCCGCCTCCGGCGCCAACGTGGTGTTCTGCCAGAAGGGCATCGACGACCTTGTTCAGCATTTCCTGGCCAAGGCCGGCATTTTCGCCGCCCGCAGGCTCAAGGAGTCGGACATGGAGAAGATCGCCAAGGCCACCGGCGGAATCATCGTCGGAAAGATCGACAACCTCGGCAAGAGCGACCTCGGCCTAGCCGACGTCGTCGAGCAGAAGAAGGTCGGCGAGAACGACATGGTGTTCATCACCGGATGCAAGAACCCCAAGGCCATCAGCGTCATCGTGCGCGGCGGTACCGAGCACGTGGTCGATGAGGTCGAGAGGTCCCTGCACGACGCTCTGCGCGTTGTCGGAGTGGCTCTCGAAGATGGTAAGATAGTTCCCGGCGCGGGAGCCCCTGAAGTGGAGCTCTCCCTGAGGCTGGCCAACTACGCCTCCACCGTCGGTGGGCGCGAGCAGCTGGCCATCGAGGCCTTCGCCTCCGCCATGGAGATCATCCCCTGGGCACTGGCCGAGAACGCCGGACTGGACGCTATCGACATGGTCATCCAACTGAAGTCCGCTCACGAGAAGAAGGGAGCCAACTCCAAGTACATGGGGCTGGACCTTAACCTCGGAAAGCCGGTCGACATGCTGAAGGCCAATGTCATCGAGCCCCTCCGGGTCAAGACCCAGGCCGTGAAGTCCGCGGCCGAGGTCGCCAACATGATCCTGAGGATCGACGATGTCATCGCCTCCAAGAAGTCCCCTCCGGCACCCCCCGGAATGGACGGCATGGGTGGTATGGGTGGCATGGGCGGAATGGGCGGCATGCCCGGGATGATGTAAGCATCCAGATCGCTAAAACCACTTCCCAAATCTCTTTACATTTTATCATTTTCAAAATTCAGAATACCATATTTTTAATAGAGCGCCAATCAATTCGACCATCAACCAATCGGATGGGATGTGACATGAAAAAAATGATAGGGACGATATTGTGCACACTTACCTTCCTGGCGTTACTGGTCTCTTTGGCCGTTCCGGCCTTGGCAACACCTGCCGAGGCGCCGGAATGGAACGAGGGCGACAAATGGGCGTATGGAATGGAAGTTGATGCGGATGAGGAGCTCCAAGGGGAATTGGAGAACGCCACCATGATGATCGATGAGTTCTTGAACGACATCGAGGGCCTCGATGCCGACCTGAACGACCTGAACGTAGCGGCCAGCTCGGAGCTATGGATCCTCTTCGAGGTGACCGAGGCTAACAATGATGTATACGTTCTCAGCATGGACATGGCCGCGATGGTCAGCATCGATGCGGGCATATCCGTCACCGCGGAACTGCCTGCTGAGGGTACCTATGATATCGGGGAGCTTATGACCGCCGAGAGAGACCCCGTGACAATGTCCGCGAGCGTCGACCTCACCATGATCCTGACCGTCAGTGTGGATGTGACCTTTGACAGCGAAACGATGGCCCTTATGTCCATCGAGGCCACCTTGAAGCTCACCGGGGCCCTTGACCTCACCGCCGATAACCTGCCCCTATGGCTACCTGAACTGATGGACGATGAATTCAACGAGTCATCTACCGGAGAGATCAAGGTCGAATATACGGATTATGATATCAACGCTGATCTGGAATTCAACCTGGCCATGAACCTGGAGTTCGTTCCCGCCTTGAACCTATGGGACTTCCCTATGGACGAGGGAGATGATTGGAACGTCAGCTCCAATGCCACCTTGGGCGGAAGCATGAGCGGTTCACTGGACGTATCGGGTCTGCCAGCCGATATGGAGGACGCCTTGTTCTTGGCGATCTCCGAGACCGGCATCAACAGCTTCCCGATCGTCTTCGAGG
>Ga0302243_1001251_pt1 | contig 18296 bp, 21 predicted proteins | sample AAG_UR_Met_MG_FD_193514 | JGI IMG/M metagenome (GOLD analysis project Ga0302243, IMG submission 193514) | Enriched activated sludge microbial communities from anaerobic digester in WTTP, New Holstein, Wisconsin, United States - AAG_UR_Met | ecosystem: Engineered > Bioreactor > Anaerobic >... | reverse complement strand
CCTTCTCATCCAGTACGCTAGCCTGAGTGTCCTTTTTATGTATGTCCAATCCTATGTACTTCATCGGTTCTCCCGCCTCGGGTTTTGTAGCTATCACCCATATCGGCGGGGAACCTCTTTTAACACGACATCATTTTATCCCCATGCAGACCCTCGAAGCCATCAACTCCCGCAAGAGCATCCGAAGATTCCTGGACACCCCGGTCGAGAAGGAGAAGATCCAGTCACTACTGGAGGCGGCCATAAGGGCTCCATCAGCAATGAACAAGCAATGCTGGAGGTTCGTTGCGATCACCAATAAAGAGACCATAGCTCAATTGGCCAAGAGCAACATGGTGTTCAACGGATGGCTCAAGGACGCTCCGGCGGTCATCGTCGTCTGCGCCGATCCCAAGGAGAGCACGGACCTGAACGACCTTCCGTACTACATGTGGGATTCCGCACTGGCCATGCACAACCTGGTGCTGGCGGCCACGGACATGGGACTTGGTACGTGCTACCTCGCCGCCTACGACGAAGATAAGGTCCGGGAGCTGCTGGGGATCCCTGAGTACCTAAGGGTCGTATGCATGACCCCCTTGGGATACCCAACGGAGAAGCGTTCGGTCGGCGAGAAGCTGATGAAGGCCGTCGCCGGAAGCTCGAAGAGAAAGTCCTTGGATGAGGTCGCTCACTGGGAAAGATGGTGATGAGACTAAAACGGCCTACCTCTTTCAAAAATATTTATTCACTGATTTAATTAATATTAACCATTATATCATTCCGAGATTGGTATCGCCATCATGAAGGAGATCAAGGGCTCGGTCATGATCAACGTGCCGGCGGATAAGGTCTGGGCGGTCCTCTCCGAGAGGGCCCTGTACAAGGAATGGAACCCGTTCATCACTCAGCTCAGCGGGGAGCTGAAGGAGGGCAGTCTTCTCGATGTGACGGTGGTGATCCCGGACCGCAAGGACACCAAGTTCAAGACCAAGGTCATGAAGGTCGAGCCCAACAAGGAGCTTCTTACCAGAGGTGCGATCAAGAAAGGGTTGCTGACGTCCGAGCATTCATTTCTCATCGAGGTAATCGAGGAAAGCAAGTGCGTGTTCTCCCAGCGGATCATCTTCACCGGGCTCATGACCATTTTCGCCGGGAAGACCATCAAGGCCGCCCAGGTCAACCTGAACAAGATGAACGAGGAGATGAAGAAGCGCTGCGAGAAAAAATAAGGTGGGCGGACCAGGGAGCACCAGACCTCCCTTGGCCCTTGAACGGGTTTACTTTCTCTTGGCGATCCCTTTCTTCGATGCCTTGGTCGTCGCGCACATGGCCCTCAGGTTCTCGGTGGGGGAATCCATGGCGATGGAGCACCCCGGCTGGATGACGCGGAAACCGGCATCGAGGCATTTCTGGGTGTGCTCCCGTACCGTCTCCGGGGTTCCGTTGAGCAAGGGCATTATCGGACCGACGTTGCCGCACAGGGCGACCTTGTCACCCACCAGCTTCACCGCGGTGAACGGGTCGACCTTCTGTTCCAGGCTCAGGCCGCACGCACCGGTCTGGGCCATCAACTGCAGGTTGGCCGTGGTATCGCCGCAGATGTGAAGCTCGCTCAGCATGCCCGCGGACCTGATCACCTTCTGCTCGGTCTGGTTGTATGAAAGGGCGTACTCCTCGAACATCTCCGGGGAGACCATATCGCCGGAGGCGGTGGGATCGGCCACGGCCAGGAAGTCCAGCACGTCCAGGTTCCCTGGGAGCAGTTCCAGCTTGTAGGCCTCAGCGTCGAACTGGGCGGCGAACTTCAACGCCCTCTTGACGTTATCCGGGTCAATGGCTATTCCCAGCATCAGGGTCTCGGTGCCCACCAGATGCCCGGCCATGGTCATCGGTCCCCAGCTGGTGATGCCGTTGATCGCCCCGTTCTCACCGGCGGCCTTCCTGAGAAGGTGATAGCTCTCGATGACGTTCTTGATCTTGGGGTCCTTGAGGTACCTGTCCATGTCCGGCATCTCGAACTCCCCGTCCAGGGAGAACGGTGTTGACTTGACGTACGGATTGGGGGCGTTGTACTCGATTTTCAATCCCAGGAACCCACAGTGCGACCAGATCTGGAAGACCTCGTAGTTCTCGAAGCCGTAGAAATCGTGCGCTTCCACCGCCAAGGCGACCAGGTCCTTGGGTCGGTCGAACATGCCGGCGGGATTTACTCCGGTCCTGCCGAAAAGCGTTGGGGTGATGACCGTCTTACCGGTCACGGTCGCCCGGTCGATCTCTTCTCCCGCATATGCCGCACGGACTCTTTCTCTCTCTGTCGTCAATGAAACAATCCTCTTTTCACCAAATCTTTGTTCGTACTATTTCTTGCAGAGGATTATCAGATGATCGCACACGATTGATTTTTTTTAATGAATCTTGAAGATACTTACAGACGACCCGAGGGAGATCGTCTGATAGAACCATTGAACGAAAATATGGCTCGTGTAAACCTGGTCAGGTCCTGAGAACAGAGATGAGTTGATGGAGCTGGGACCGTGATTTGAACACGGGTGTACGGATTACCGCCTTGGTGGACTGCAGTCCGCCACATGGCCGCTCTGTCATCCCAGCCTTGAAGGTTGATTCTGTAACCCGTATAATTAGGTTTTCGTTTTTCGCCAGGGGACCGTCTCACGGCCCCAGTTGAATCGGCGCCTGCCCAGACAATCCTCTTTTAGTCAGCTCTGCTTCGACGAACGGACCGTAGTTCCGGGAGCAGCACCTTCCGGCCGGATTGGTCACTTTACAGTGACCGCCGCCACCGATACCAGTGACCCTTTTTACCGCCTCCAAGGTGCGGGCACCGTTGTCTATCGCCCTGATGACATCTTCCTCGGTGACCTGCTTACAATAGCAAAGCGGCCTAGGGGACGATCTCTCCTTGAACGTCACCCTGGTCTTCACGTCCGCCCTTCTAAGCACCCTTCCGGCGGCGGTGAAATACACTGTGTCACAACTGGGCGTCGGGCAATGAGAGTATTGGTCGTCACCTAGGGGCCATTGCGCTTCCTTCGTGTGGGCGGCGACGGTTATCTTCTCCACGTCAAGACCGGCGCGTCCGCAAAGGGGGCAGTTCGCCATGCTTATCGGATGATCTTGCCGTAGATAAAACGATGCTGGTCACGGGGGCTTGGTGAACCGCCTACCATTGCCCGCCTTTCGATTCGATTATATACGCTCGGGAACGTAAGCGGATATCGTGCCCAACCTTCCGGACCACTGCAAGGACGTGTCCCTGCGCCACGTGGATTTTGCCCTTACCAGGGAGAACATCCTCTCCAACTTTCAGGACAAGATAGCTTACACCCGCACGGACTTCATGGTCCTGAGGAACGGAGAGGACACCGCTACGGTCAGGGTAATCAAGCAGAAGGGCAAGGACCTCTTCCGCCCCATCACCGGCCTGGAGATCATTTCCCTCCCGAAGGACACGGTCTACATCCATGACGAGGAGGTCGACGTCCTCAACGTCTCGCAGTTGGCACGATTGGTCCGGAAGAACCATGGCAAGACCGTCGTAGTCTCCGGCATGTTCTCCCACGTTTCGTTCCTGAAGGCCAACAAGCTCCTGGACCTCCGGGTCCTGGACGTCGTTCCTCCCTCCCCGTCCAAGCTGTCCGTTCTGGTGGAGAGGGCGTTATCCTCCGGACTGATCGAGAGGCCGATCATACCCGAGTACGTGGACATCGACATCATGGAGAAGGAGCGACTGGTGAGAACGCCTGGCGTCATCTTCCCCTGTCGTGCTTCCGGATTAAGCTCGGACAGAACCATCTACTACCTGGACGAGACGCCGGAGATCGAGGTTGAATCGACGCTCATCGGCTGCGACCTGTCCCGCCGCATCTTCCAGCATATCTACCGCCGTCCGGTGGAAAGCCTGGACATCTGCCCGCAGAACCTGGCGCCCAAGGACGGGGTGCCGACCATAGTCAAATGCTGCAAGGTCAAGGAAGGATGCACCGTCGATGGTAACGTGGCGTCCGTTCCTTGGGGAGCCACCATGATGGACGTGGTGAAGGCGTTGCAGGCGCTCTTCCCCTAAACTACTTCTTCTTGGAAAGGGACCGGGCCTTGGTCATTGCGGCGAAGCCCTCTTCCGTCTCCCCGAGCTTGCACATCGATTCTCCAAGCACGTACCAGGCGTCCGCGTCGTCCGGGACCTCCTCAATCTGCCTCTCGGCCATGCGCTTCGCCCTCTGGTAGTTCCCGGAATGCATGGCATGCCTGGCCTTCTCCATGTAACCGAGCTGCGATTGTATCCGGTCGTACATGGTCTGCTCGGCCTCCTCGATGAAAACCTTGAGGGCGTTCTGCGTCAACCATGGATAACGGGAGGCCAGCATCCTCTTGAGCTTCTCCGCCTCCTCCGGCTTGATATGGTACGTCGTTCCTTCGAAAGCGGTCAGGGGAACGTTCACCCTCAGATGCCCATGGCTGACCTCGATGAAGTTGGGGTTCCGCTTGGCATCCTCCGCCATGCCGCTCGCAACCACCATCCCCTTAAAAAAGGTGACGATTGCTGAACCGATGGCGAACGTAAGCGGTCCATAGAAACCATTTTTAACCCCTGGCTGAATGAGAGGAACATGGACGAGTTGGCCCTCAGCCCCTTCAACCCCAAGCTGGAGATAGGGGATATCATAGTTTACGATTCCACCCTGCGTGACGGGGAGCAGACCCCTGGTGTGACGTTCAGCCTGGAGCAGAAGGTGGCCATCGCCCGCAAGCTCGACGAGATGCACGTGCACCAGATAGAGGCCGGGTTCCCGGCCGTATCGGAGAGGGAGAAGGCTTCCGTCAAGGCCATATGCGACGAGAACCTGGACGCGGACATTCTCGTTCTCTCCAGAATAACCAAGGAGGACATCGACGCCTCGGTGGACGCCGGGGTGGACATGGTGCTCCTGTTCATCGGTACCTCGGACCTGCACATCAAGCACAAGTTCAGGAAGGACCGCAAGTTCGTCCTGGACAAGATCATCAACGGGATCGAATATGCCAAGTCCCGCGGTGTCCAGGTAAGCATGAGCGCAGAGGATACGACCCGTACGGACCTGGAGTTCCTGCTCAGCGTTTACATGGTCGCAGAAGCGGCGGGCGCGGACCGGGTGGGCGTTACGGACACCCTAGGCTGCGCCTCTCCTGAAGCGATCTCATTCCTGGTCACCCAGGCCAAGGAGGCGGTGCGCATCCCGGTCTCGCTGCATCTGCACAACGATTACGGTCTGGCACTTGCGAACGCCATAGCCGGCGTGAAGGTCGGCGCCGACGCCGTTACCACCACCGTGAACGGCATAGGCGAGCGCTGCGGTAACGTACCTCTGGAGCAGTTCGTCGCGGCCATGAAGTTCATGTATGGAAAGGACCTCGGGATCGATACCACCAAGCTCATGGGGATCTCGGAGATGGTGGAGTCTTTCTCCGGGCTCAGGAAGCCGGTGAACCAGCCCCTGGTCGGCAAGAACGCCTTCTCACATGAATCGGGGATACATGTGGCCGCCGTGCTGGCCTGTCCTCTTACGTATGAAAGTATCGACCCCCGCCTGGTAGGCAACGAACGCCACATCCTGATGGGGAAGCACAGCGGTCTGAACTACATACGAAAAAGGGTGGACGACATCGGCCTCATCGCCACGGACGAACAGTTATCGGAAATTCTGGACCGGGTGAAGATGATCGGTGAGAAGAAGGGCAGGGTCAACGACCTGGAGTTCCGCGAGATCGTCGCCTCGGTGATCCGACCGGTGCTCACAACTTGAGCCGGCCGCCGCACTCGTCGCGGCGCTGCTTCCCGAACTCCTTCATTTCCTTGAGCTCGTTCCCGGAGAACACCGGACCTTCACGGCAGACCCGCTTACCGTCCATGGCGCAGGAGCCGCACAGTCCGCCGCCGCACTTCATGTAACGTTCCAAAGACATCTGGCAAGGTATGCCGTTCTCCTGGCATAGCTTGTGCAGGAAGAACAGCATCTTCTCCGGACCGCAGCCCAGGACCAGATCATATTTCGCTGAGGACATCATCTCCTTGGCCAGTTGCACCGCGTTGCCGTGGAAGCCCTTGCTGCCGTCATCGGTGGAGACGCGCACGACGGACGAGGTCTTCTTCGAACGTTCCTCGAAGAGCAGCTCCTTCTCGTTGCGGGCGCCTATGGCCGTATGAACGTCGACCGCGGGTATTCGTTCCATGGCCGGCAGAAGCGAGGCCATGCCGGTACCCCCGCCCACCACCAGTATCTTTCCCTTGGGGACGTGGTAACCACGACCGTAGGGACCGCGGACGATCATCATGTCTCCCACCTGCAGAGAGGTCAGCGCCTTGGTGGCCTCGCCCACGTTCTTGACGGTTATCCCCTTATGATCTCCCAGATACGAAAGGGACATCGGTATCTCGTCCACACCGGGGATCCAGACCATTATGAACTGACCAGGTGACGCCGGCGCTTCCCAATCGAAGCGCAGGGTGACGACCCCCTCCGTTTCCTCGGTCCGCGAATCGATGCGCACCGGGGTCTGCGTGACCATGAACCTCTCAGTCATGGGCCACCCCCACCAACTGCGTGATATCGCGGAAGCCGTTCTCGGCCATGTATGCGGAGATTCCGGAGCATACATCTCCGAAGACCTGCGTTCCGACCCGGCCGACGCCGCTGCCTATCTGGACCGCCACGGCACCGGCCATGATGTACTCCAGAGCGGAGCGCCAGTCCTCCACGCCACCGACGCCTATGACCGGGATCTTGAGCGCCTCGAACAGCTCGTAGACGCATCTGACCCCGACGCCACGGACCGCGGGACCGGAGAGACCGCCGTATCGGTTCGAAAGCACCGGCATCCTGGCGTCCACGTCGATCTTCATGGCCTTAAGAGTGTTGATGGCCACTATGGCGTCCGCGCCGGCGTCCTCTGCCGCCTTGGCGACCTCTATGAGCTTATGAGTGTTCGGCGTCAGTTTAGCGAACACGGGGATGACCACCGCGGCCTTGACCTCCTTGATTATGCCGGCGACCACGTCCGGGTCCACGCCCATCTCCATCCCGTAGCCCTTGGCGTGCGGGCAGCTGAGGTTCAGCTCTAATGCCTCCGCGCCGTACCCCTGCATCTTTCTGGCCAGTGAAGCGAACTCTTCCGCCGATGAGCCGAAGACGCTTCCCACGATGGGTATCCCGGCCTTGGAGGCCTCGTACATCTCCTCACCGAAGGCCTCTATGCCCGGGTTTGGCAGACCCATGGCGTTCATGTAGCCGAACTCCAGTTCTACTAGGGTGGGGTTCTTGTGACCTTGCCTGGGAACACTACCGATGGACTTGGTGACCAACGCGCCCGCGCCACCTTTGGCCATGGCCAGCAGCGAACCCCCGGTCTCCCCCATGATGCCCGAGGCCAGCATGGTGGGGTTCTCCATCTCCACCCCGGCCAGGACCACCTTCAGAGATGTCATCGCTCTGCGCATGCCCTACGGGAATATTAATTTCGCTCTGTCCCGGCCACCATGACGAACCAGCCCCTCTCCTCCTCGGTGACGGTGACAACGGTACCGAAACCTGCCTCCAGAAGTAGGCCTTCGTACTCCTCAAGGCTGCAGAACCTCATGTTGAAGCCCTTCTGCCAGTATTCGTTCCGCTCCCGCCATTGGGGAGCATCCCAGGCCTCCTGCACCAGGATCATCCTTCCTTCGTTCGATAGAGCTCGTCGGCATTCCTTGAGGTTCTCGCGCAGGTCCGGCCAGAAGTAGGTGGTCTCGCAAGCGAACACCGTGTCGAAAGAACCGTTGCGGAAGGGCAGCGAGGAGACCGAACCACGGATCGTGCGCAGTCTCCCTTCCCGAAGCATGGATGCGTTCACCTTACGGGTCATGCGCAGCATGTCCCTGGAAAGATCGAGGCCGGTGAACCTGGCTTTGGAGGCTTTGCGTGACAGCTGGGACATCGGCCCTCCGCCGCCGCAGCCTACGTCCAGAACGCTCTTGATACCGGATACGTCCAGCTGATCAAGGGCCCAATCCATCATCCCCCGGTGATTGGCGTTCATGTGCCGGGCCATCATGATACCCTGGACCCCGGTCGGCCTGCACACCTGCGAATAGAAGTTCATTTACTACCTGGTTCGGACAAGGCACTGACAACCCTTAATAGGTGACGGGACCATAGTAACTAGCTGGGGGTTCAAAACTTGTTAACCGAGGACGGAAAGGCAATGCTAGCGAAGTCTGTCCGGGAATATCTGAAGAAGCACCCGGGAAGGAAGGCGGACGCCAAGAGGAAGGCGGTACGCCACTTCATGGACTACCGGATGGCCTTCGGAGGCGGAAAGGCGTCCGACGCCCTTGTTCAGGAGGTGGAGAGGTATATCGACCGCGTGATGTCGGTCTGACCTTTCCCTCAACCTTTTTTCATTTTTCTAAAAGATGATGCGTTACGGCAGAGTACCATGAGCTCTCCCGAGAACGAGGTGAACGCCTCAAATCTTCCGGATGAGGTATAGGTGACAAATTCCAAGGGTCTGCGGTAGGGACCGTTCCACCTCGAACCCCCTTTCTTTGAAGAGGAGTTCCATGCTCTCGGGGGAAGGGAATCTCTGGATAGAGTCGCTGAGGTATTGGTACGCCGTGCGGTTACCCGACTGCAGCCCGCCAATGAACGGCAGGACCCTGGTCAGATAGGCCAGGTAGGCCTGCCTGACCAACGGGTATTTGGGAATGGAGAACTCCAATATTGCCAACCGCCCATGATCTCGAAGCACCCGGTGCATCTCGTCGAGGAAGCCACCGATGTCGGTCATGTTCCTTATTCCGAAGGACACCATGGCCGTGTCGAAAGAGCTTTCCCTTAAAGGAAGGTGCAGCGCGTCGCCCTGGATGGCTGGATACGATCCGTTGCCAAATTTCTTCCCCCATTTTTCCACCGCAACCCCTAACATGTTCCGGGAGAGGTCTACACCGACCACCGAACATCCGGTGCGGTCGCGGGCTAGGACGGCCATGTCCCCGGTACCGGTGGCGATGTCCAGGACCTCCTCCCCTCCGGAGAGACCTAGTTCGGCGATCATCCGTTCCCTCCACTTGACGTCGATGGACATGGATAGCATGTGATTCAGCAGGTCGTACGTCGGAGATATGTCGTCGAACATCCCGCCGATCCTTCTGGCAGACTTGTCCATGCTTTCCCCGGAGCTATCACCGATCATTCTTCTCACCACTGGATGATGATAGACGCCAGTAACCCCACGGCCACCATTGCCTGGGTCATCAGGACCACCTTGACGTTCGCGGTCATGCCGTGCACGAAGCGGTCGACCTCCCTTGGGTCGGTGAAGGAGATGGTCGCCGCCTTGTAGGCGAAGGGGATCGTGATGAGGCCGAGAAGACTCAGTGTCGGGATGGTGCCTAGGAGCACGAACAGCACCAAGATTCCATAGACCAAGGCGGTCAGGACCGTGTACAGCTTGGCCGCTCGATTGGGCCCAAGCGCGATCACCAGGTTCTTCCTACCCCCGGCACGGTCGGCCTCCAGGTCGGGGAACTCGTTCAGGAGCAGGAGGTTGAAGGTCAATATCCCAGCGGCTACGGCCAATGTTAGGCATCCGGGGGTGACCTCGGGCAGGTGAACCATGTACGCCCCCAGCACCGGGAGGAAGCCCAGACCTAGGCCAGCGGCCATCTCCCCCGCCATGTTCCTGGCGAAGATCTGGGTGTAGAACAGGGCGAAGACCATGCCCATGACCACCAGGGGGAGCAGGACTGGCCCCACCTTCAGTACCAGGTATACGCTCATTCCCAGGGCGACCAGGTAGCTGAGGCCAGCGGCGCCGATGACCTGGCGTGGGGTGAGCAGTCCAGCCTGGATTATTCCCGTGCCGCCATTGAACATGGTTCGGTGGGTGTGAAGGTCGATGCCGCTCTTATGGTCGTAATAATCGTTCAGGGTGTTCACGGTGATGTGCAGAAGGACCATGATGGCAGTGAAAAGCAGGAAGTTGCCGGCGTCGAACGCACCGTTGTCCATGGCCAGCAGTCCCCCGACCACCGAGAGTATTACTGGCAGGAGCAGGTACTGCGCCCTGATCTCCCTCATCCAAACCTTGAACGACATGCTCAAGCGCATGGTCGATGGATTATTAATCTGTAAGGCACGCCATGGGCCGCCGATCTTCCCTTATGGCCAAGCCAGTACAGGATAAGTTCTTAAATAATCCCAAACCGTACCAACCTCGACCCTCATGGACCCGTTACGAATCAGGAATGATTTTCCCATCTTCGGTAAGGACAAACCGCCGATCTATCTTGACAGCGCTTGCCAGAGCCTGCGCCCTCGCCAGGTCATTGAGGTCATGAACGAGTACTATTACGATTTTCCGGCCTGCGGCGGCCGCTCCGTGCATCGCCTGGCCACCGAGGTATCAATCCGCTTGGACCAGGCGCGGGAGGACATCGCCTCTTTCACCGGGGTCCGGGATGCCGAGTGCGTGATCTTCACCAAGAGCGCCACGGAATCGATGAACACCGTGGCCAAAGGTCTGGGCTTGAAGAAGGGCGACCGGGTGGTCACCACGGACATGGAGCATAACTCCAATCATGTGCCCTGGGTGCTCCTGGCCAAGGAGAAGGGCATTCGCCGCGGATACGTTCCGTTCTCAGAACTTGAACAGGGGAACCTTGAGCCGCTCAAGGCGGAATTGGAGATGGGCGTCAAACTGCTGAGCGTGGTGCACACCAACAACGTGGACGGAAGCTCGATACCTCTCAAGGAGATGGTGGAAATGGCGCACGATCACGGAGCCTTGGTCATGGCCGATGGGTGCCAGTTCGCCCCTCATGATCCACTAGACCTCTCGGACCTCGATGTGGACTTCTACGCCTGGTCCATGCACAAGATGCTCGGTCCCTCCGGCACCGGCATCCTTTACGGAAAGCGGGAACTGCTGGAAAAGGTAGAACCGCTGGTAACTGGGGGTGGCGGGGTGGCCATCACGTCTTATGATTCGGCGGAGATACTGCCGATACCGGAAAGGTTCGAGGCCGGGTTGCAGAACTATGCCGGCATCATCGGCAGCGGGGCGGCGGTGCGATACCTCCGGGAGATCGGGATGGAGGAGATCGCCGAGCACGAACAGCGTCTGAACGCCATCGCCACGGAAGGGCTGAAGGGGGTCAGGAACCTGACCATGCTCGGTCCGAACGATCCACGGAGGAAGGGCGGAATATTCTCCTTCAATCTGAAAGGAATGCTCCCGCACGACGTGGCGATGATACTGGATGAGATCGCTTCCGTGCTGATCCGCTCAGGAATGCACTGCGTTCACCCCTACTTCTCGTCGCACGGACTGGAGGGATGCGCCAGGGCATCGTTCTACCTGTACAACACCGAGGATGAGATACGCGAGTTCGTCGACGCGGTCAAGTACGTGGCCGACAAGTTCACCGATTGAGCACCGTTATCGTGGAACCCTCCGCTTGGTTCTTGAACAGGATACGATCGTTCCAACGCAGCACCAGACTCTGGACCTCCAGCGATCCGTTGCCGTCGCTCTCGATGTTCATCTTGAGCGATGGTATGGCAAAACGCACCACCTGACCTGAATCCTCCAGCGAGGCGTATCCGTTGAACAAGGTCAGGACGGCCTTGGATGGCAACACCTGGCCGAGGTCGATCGTCGTTCCCAATCCAGGACCGGCGGTCGCCAGATCATTGAACAATTTCTCGAGCTCATCGGCCAGATCGTTCAAGGCCTCGTTTCGATCGGCCCGCGCGTCCATATCGATACCCTGGACCAGCACCGCCATGACCAACATCGCCACCAGGAACGCCCAGAACTTGGATAGGAAGAACTCCATCATGCTCTCGCCGCCCTCACTGTCCCCCAAGTTCCGAGCGGGCACTCCAGGCGTATCGAACCGCCGGCCGAGACGGTCAACGGTCTCCCGTCCTCGGTGATGACCGCCGCACCCGCCAGATACCTGGTGTTCTCCCGTCCATCTATGCTCCAGGTTATCCTGGTGCTATCGATGGTGCCATTCTCGCCGCCGATGAGAAAGGCGATCCCGGCAGGAAGATCTGCCGGGACCGTCACCGTCCGTACGTTTCCCGGACCGGCGGCGGACATCTCCTCGATGGTCCTCGCGATCTCCTCGGCCATCATCGCGGCCTTGTCCCCGGCGATGCTTGATGTCGTATCCTGCAGGAGGGAGAGCATGGTGGGAACGGTCAGGGAGATCAGGATGGCCACCAGCATCAGCCGCAGCGGCAGCCCCTCGATCCCCCTCCTATCTTTTCGCAACTCCTCACCTGCAGATCACTGGCACCTGGAGCGATGAGTCCGTTCCCATACCGCCCTTGGCCACGGTGACGGTGATGAAACCGATCCCGTCGCCGTAGTGTGATACGCTCAGAGCGTCGAAGGTCACCTTGCCATCCGCCCCGGTCGTTCCATACACCAGGGAGCCGTCGGAATTGCGCACCTCGCATCCGTCTAGCACCACCGAGGCGCCTTCCACCGGGTCGCCGTTCTGATCGCGTACGATTATCGTAAGCGTCACATCATCGTTCTCGAAGGTCCCGTCGCCATCTCCGTCGCTCAGAAGTATCTCGGTCGGGTTTCCGTTCACGGACGCTATCGCCTCCGGGGCCGACAGACCGCCCATCCACCCCACCAGAATGGCCGTGCCGAGGCCGGCCACGATCACCATTATCATCAGCTGCAGCGGCAATCCCTCGATCCCGCCGTCCCTGTCCCCGCCCATTCGTTTCTTTGAGAAACTCATTGTATCTCCGAAATGAGGAAAGCTGAGAGGTGACTAGGCCTCCTCGTTTACAGTGAGACTAACTAGCGGACCGCATTCGTCAAGTGAAAAACGAATTTTATCAATAATATTCTTTATTCTTATCAGAAAACGAATATTCCGTCCGAAATCAAAAGAATTTCTTGGCAAAGAGAATCGAAATTATTATAAAAACATGTTACATTCCCTGCCACGCAGTCGCATGCGGAGCCATGGCGCCTGAGGTCTCAAGATGTTCAAGAAGGTGCTGATAGCGAACAGAGGGGAGATCGCCATACGGGTGATCAACACCTGCAAGAGGATGGGTGTGCCGACCGTAGGTATCTACACCCCCTCGGACAAGCACTGCAAGCACGTCTCGCTGGCAGACAAGAGCGTGGAGCTGCACACCGACGACAATATCATCGGATATCTGGACATAGATGCCATAATCGACGTGGCCAACCGCATGAAGGTGGACGCCATCCACCCCGGCTATGGTTTCCTCTCTGAGAAGCCGGAGTTCTCCGAGCGCTGCGAGGAGGAGGGGATAGCTTTCCTTGGGCCGTCGCCGAGGGCCATGAGGCTGCTCGGCTCGAAGCTCTCCGCCAGGGAGTTCATGTCCAAGGTCGGCGTCCCTATCATGCCTGGAACACTGGACGCGCTGGAGTCGCCGGACGAGGCCATAAAGCAGGCCAACAAGATCGGTTACCCCATCCTATTGAAAGCGTCCGGCGGGGGCGGCGGGCGCGGCATGCGCCTGGTGCACAACGATTCGGAGATGGAGAACGCTTTGACGTCGGCCAAGAACGAGGCGGACAAGGCCTTCAAGAACCCCACCATCTATCTGGAACGCGCTTTGCTGAAAGCGAGGCACATAGAGTTCCAGGTGGTCGGTGACTCGAGAGGCAACGCCTACTGTCTGGGCGAGAGGGAATGCTCAGTGCAGCGCCGGCACCAGAAGATCATCGAGGAGACGCCTTCCTGCGCGGTCTCCCCGGAACTTCGCGAGAGGATGTCCGAGCTGTGCATCGCCGCGGTGAAGCGGGCCGGATACACTTCGCTTGGAACGTTCGAGTTCCTGATGTCCGCCGAGGGGGACCTGTTCTTCCTGGAGGCCAACACCAGGATCCAGGTCGAGCACCCCATAACCGAGCTGGTCACCGGACTGGACCTGGTGGAGATGCAGCTCAAGATCGGCTCCGACGTGCCGGTGGAGGACGTTCTCTCGGAAGTTAGGCCGAAAGGACACGCCATGGAGTTCCGGATCAACGCGGAGAACCCGTTCAACAACTTTTTCCCGGCGCCGGGGCGCATCGAGAAGTACATGGAACCGGCCGGCGACCACGTGCGCGTGGACTCGCACGCCTATGAAGGTTATGTCGTACCGACGGAGTTCGACAACCTGCTGGCCAAGCTCATAATATCCGGCAGGACCAGGAACGAGGTGCTCAACCGGGCGCAGGACGCCCTGGACCGCTACACCGTCACCGGCATCAAGACCACCATACCGTACCACCGGTTGGTGGTGCGGAACCCTGACTTCAGAGCGGGCAACTACAGCATCGACTATGTCAAGGACCACCTGCCGCAGGACCTGCTGAAGACCACCGAGTTCTCGCTGTTCGAGGGCGTGGGTCGTTAAAGTTCGACTGCCAGTACGTCGGAGTATATCGGTCCGGCCGGCGTCAGCACGCTCTTCTTCAGCTTTATCCTCTCGACCTTGAAGGAGCCGAAGTCCTGGCCGTGATGTTTCTTAAGGAACTCGCCGAGGTCGGGACGGAATCCCTCCCTGACCCTGGCCAGGGTGAGATGGGGGCTGAACGGTCTCCTCTCCCTCGGGAACCCCAATGGCTCGCAACCTTCCTCGAGCGCGGCGGCCATTTCCATCAGCGGTCCAGTGCCGTCCATTCCTACCCACACCACCCGCGGGCTGCGTTCGTTCGGGAATACGCCCACGTCTATCAGACGAACATCGGACGGAGCGATTCCCTGGGCGGCCGAGCGCATGACCGCCTCTATCTCCGGTACGGTCCTCTCGTAGATCTCGCCCAGGAACTTGAGGGTGACGTGAACGTTGGCCAGGGATACGGGCTTGAGCGCCTTTCCGTACGCCTTTAGCTCGGCGATCGCCTCCTGGAGGACCGGACCGCACTCCACGTCCACAGCTACGAAGGCCCGGAAGCTGTTCACTGGTCCAGCAGCTCCTGGCATTCCCTGACCATGTTCTGGGCGTCCACCAGTTCCAGGATGTTGCCCTGGGGCGTCGCCCCGGCTATCACGTACGTACGGACCTTCTTGAACCCCAGGTTGGCCCACATGGTGAACTGGCGGTCCTTGATGTTGGTGTATATCTCCTTACCTTTGCCGTTGCCGCAGCTGACGAAGGATATCGCCAGCTTGTCGCCCTTGAGCCTAGGGACGTACTTCCCTGGACCGTCGCCGAAGGCCAGTAACGCATAGAGCCGATCTATGAAGATCCGGGTGTTGGCGCTCTCCACGCCGAAATAGACCGGGGCGCCGAGCACTATGGCATCGGCCTCCCTGAGCTTCCGGTACAGCTGCTGCATGTCGTCCTTGACCGCGCAGGCGTCGTTCTTCTTGCAGAAATAGCAGGCCTGGCAGTCCCTTATCTTAAGATCGTTCAGGTCGAAGTGGTCCAGGTCCACGTCCACATGGTCCTTGGTTATCTCCTTCAACAGCTTGGCGGTGTTGCCGTCCTTGCGGGGGCTTCCGTTGATGGCTAGTATCCTCATGATCATCACTGAATTGTTTTGGGGAGGGGTTACTGGCATTATAAGACTGACGGACTTAAAGAATAAAAAAAGGAGGTTTCGCCCGGCGGCGGCCGGGGCTTTGTTCGGGCCTTCAGATCAGGCCCTGGTCCATCATGGAGCTGGCGACCTTGACGAAGCCGGTGATGTTGGCGCCGACCACGTAGTTGCCGGGGCTGCCGTACTTGCGCGCGGATTCCGCCGCGTTCTTGTGGATGTTGACCATGATCTGGTGCAGCTGCCGGTCGACCTCCTCCGCGGACCAGGAGATGCCGATGTGGTTCTGGCACATCTCTAGACCGGACGTTGCGACCCCGCCGGCGTTGGCGGCCTTGCCCGGAGCGAAGAGCACCCCGTTGGCGATGAACATCTCCACCGCCTCCGGCGTGGAGGGCATGTTGGCACCCTCGGAAACGGCGATCACGCCGTTGTCCAGCAGCCTCTGGGCGTCGTTCTTGTCCAGTTCGTTCTGGGTGGCGCAGGGCATGGCGATATCGCACTTGGCCTTCCAGGGGCGCTCGTTGGGCCAGTACTCGCACCCGTACTTCGTCGCGTACTCGCTTATGCGGCCGCGCTTCACGTTCTTCAGCTCCATGACGTACTTCCACTTCTCCACGTCGATCCCCGAGGGATCGTAGATAGAACCGTCCGAGTCGGAAAGGGTGACCACCTTACCGCCTAGCTGGGTGACCTTCTGCACCGCGTACTGAGCGACGTTCCCGGAGCCGGATATGGCCACGGTCTTGCCGTTGAGATCGGTGTTCCTGGTCTTTAGCATCTCCTCGCAGAAGTAGGTGCAACCGTAACCGGTGGCCTCCGGACGTACGAGGGAACCGCCCCAGTTGATTCCTTTCCCGGTCAGAACCGACTCGAAGCGATTGACGATCTTCTTGTACTGGCCGAACATGTAGCCGATCTCGCGTCCGCCTACGCCGATATCACCGGCGGGAACGTCGGTGTTGGGGCCGATGTGCCGGTAAAGTTCGTTCATGAAGCTCTGGCAGAAGCGCATGATCTCCGCGTCGCTCTTGCCCTTCGGATCGAAGTCCGCCCCGCCCTTGGCCCCGCCCATCGGCAGTCCGGTCAGAGCGTTCTTGAACACCTGCTCGAAGCCCAGGAACTTCAATATTCCCAGGTTGACCGAGGGATGGAAGCGGATGCCGCCCTTGTAGGGGCCGATGGCGCTGTTGAACTGCACGCGGTAACCGCGGTTGACCTGAACCTCGCCCTTGTCGTCCATCCAGGTGACCCGGAACATGACCTGCCGGTCGGGCTCGACCATCCTCTCCAATATCTTAGCCTTCAGGTACTCGGGGTGCTGCTTCAGCACCGGTTCCAGCGATTCGAACACCTCGTTCACGGCCTGGTGGAACTCCTTCTCGCCAGGGTTCTTGGCTATGATCTTCTCCATGAGATCCTTGGTCAGCATGACAATGGCACTCCTGTGGAACGTCCTATCTTTGACGACGGTTGTGGCGAACGAGGTCGTCTTATTTAATCTGTGTTGCGCAATTCGGCCTTGTTATAGGAAAATTGCGATAATCGTCTAATATAGTGAGAAAAATTGTACATTTGCTGGAATTTACCCATGAAACCGGCATTCAGGCCGAGGAAATGTTCAGCTTACGAACTATCGAGCATATGCATTAAATAATAAGGCCATTATCCAATCAGGGACGTCGTGGACGTGAAACATCAAGGTCCCTGGATGATGACCGTTAGATGCCCGCCACCGCTATAGGGGGAGGGGTGAGACCGCGGTGATCTGAACTGGGGACCGCCGGGTGATCATTGATGAACGATAATTGCCTCGCCGCCGTTAAGATTGACCAGGACCTGTGCAGCCGCTGCAAGGTGTGCTACTCCCTTTGTCCGTTCGAGTCCATCCTCGAACGGAAGGACGGGCGCATCGAGATCGACATCCAGAAGTGCCAGGTCTGCGGCATCTGCTACAGCGCGTGCCCGGCGTCGGCCATCGAAATGACCTATTACGATTATGATGGGCTGCTGGAGTACGTCCGCACGGCCAGCCCTTCCGCGGGAACGCTGGTCATGATGTGCCGTGGTAACTCCCCCAGCAGCGGAGAGGTGGAGGACATCCTGGCCGATCACGGCCTGGACACCAAGGATTACCTTCCCCTGCGCATCCCGTGCGCCGGACGGGTCCCGACGGACTTCTTGTTCAGAGCGCTCTCCTCCGGGATCAGGAACATCGTATCCATCCAGTGCCAGGACGGCTTCTGCCGCATGAAGGAAGGCACCCGCATAGAGACCAGAAGGCTTTTGCTTGGCCAATCTGTGCTTAGGCAGTTCGGCTATCCCGAGGACGCCCTGCGGGTGGTCAAGTACTCCCGCAAGGCCGTCTGGATCAACCACGATTGCGTGGGATGCGACAAGTGCGTCTTCGTCTGCCCTTACGGGGCGATAAGCGCCGACCCGATCTCCTCGCCGAGGGTGGACCAGGACAAGTGCGTGGGCTGCGGTGCGTGCCAGATGGTCTGCCCGCACAACGCCATCCAGGTGAAGGGCTACGAGTTCTATTCGGTATTGCGTTCCTACGAGGAGGCCGCGGCGCGCATGCGCCAGAGGGACAGACGGCCATCGATACTTGTGTTCAGCTGCCAGTGGTCCGAGTTCTCGGCCTTGGACGACCCGGAGAAGATGCTGCGCGGCCGGAACGCCATGCTGCTGGAGGTGCCCTGCTTCAAGGGGCTGGACCCGGTGCATGTCATCAACGCTCTGCA
>Ga0302243_1001249_pt1 | contig 18338 bp, 20 predicted proteins | sample AAG_UR_Met_MG_FD_193514 | JGI IMG/M metagenome (GOLD analysis project Ga0302243, IMG submission 193514) | Enriched activated sludge microbial communities from anaerobic digester in WTTP, New Holstein, Wisconsin, United States - AAG_UR_Met | ecosystem: Engineered > Bioreactor > Anaerobic >... | reverse complement strand
ACACTAGATAAATTACAAAAAGGCCAAAAGGCGATCATTGTAAGCATCAATGCATCAAAAGCACTAAAAGACAGATTGACATCTTTTGGACTCTTGAAAGGTGAAGAAATAGAGCTTAAAACACACTCATTGGCAAAGCAAACTTTTGAAGTTGCTATAGGCCAAACATTTGTTGCCATAAGGGACGAAGAAGCCCAAAAAATAAAAGTCGATCTAATATAAAGTATTAGAAGTTCAAGTATTTCTTGTATTGATATTCGATATAATGCGATAATTTTTTACAAGGAGTATCTTTTGATACGATACACACACCGTATTGGTTTTTGGAAATATATCCTGCTTATTTATATTTCAATATTTTCTTTTGCACAATCGGCTGAATTCCACGAAGAAGCTTCTACTATCATTGAAGCATCTTTGGCAAATCAACCAAAAAAAAGTTTTTTAAAAGAATTTTATGAAAGATTGTATTTTGTGCCTGTCTGGACACACGAAAATACTATTTCAAATTTTTCATATGAATTGTTCAAACAAATAGATGAAGATAAAACTCTTGAACCTGAGTCCAAAATTCGCCAAAATGCATTTTTAATCTCCTCTAAGAGCAAAGCTGTATATGCGAGCTTGAGCATGGAAGAAAAAATAAGGCTGGAGTTTGAAATAACCAGGCTTTATAAAGAATATATAGACTATCTATTAAATGGTAATATCAACTGGAGAGCTTTCAAAGGCAAATTAGTTAATCCGGCAAATGAAGAAGAGATAAATGGCGGATGGATCACATACGGTAGTCAATTTAATCCGCTTAATATCATGCAAGATGCTATTGTCAATGGGAGCTTGGATGATACTCTAAACAGAGCTGCTCCAAAAGGCTTCAACTATGCTCTTATGAAAAAAGAACTTGTAAAATATTTAGAGATCAAACAAAATGGCGGATGGGAGAAAATTCCTGCCATAAAAGGCTCTATCAAAATAGGTCAAAGCAATACATCAATTCCCTCAATCAGAGAAAGATTGCGCTCAAGCGGAGAACTAGGCAGTTGCAGCGTTCCAAAAGAGCCTAAATTGTATGACAAATGTCTGCAAAATGCTATCATGAAATTTCAAAAAAATAACGGTATCAAACCAAGCGGTACAATAAATACAAAAACAGCTAAAACTCTCAGAGAAGACATAGATACAAGAATAGCTAAGATCAGACTAAATCTAGATCGTATCAAATGGCTAAATCACCGCTTTGAACCAAGAAGTATAATGATAAATATCCCGGATTTTAAATTTACATTTATAGAAAACGGCAAAGCGATCAAGGAGATGAAAGTAATTGTCGGTGACAAAAAACATCGTACTCCAGTATTTAGCAATCGTGTATCTAATATAATCTTAAACCCTTACTGGAATGTTCCTCAAAGCATCATACAAAAAGAGTTTATCCCCAAACTTCTCAAAAATCCAAATGCAATGAAAAAAGAAGGCATAGAAGTAACAAGAGGATGGGAAAGAGATGAGCCAAAAATAGACCCAGCCACTATTGATTGGAGTCAATATCAATATAGTAAAACATTGCCTTTTAGATTTGCCCAACCTCCGGGAAATGCCAATGCTTTGGGTAAAATAAAATTTTTATTCCCAAATAATTTTGCGGTATATATGCATGATACTCCTACAAAAAGGTTGTTTGACGAAGAGATAAGAGCGTTTAGCCATGGCTGCATACGCTTGGCTGAACCAATGGAACTATTAAAAATTGTTGCATCTATTGACACTAGAGTAGATTTGGAGCGTGCAAACAAGATACTTAAAGGCAAAACTGAGACAAATTTGAGCCTCAAAAACAGCATACCTGTTGATATCGTATATTTAACTGCGTGGGTAGATTACAATGGAGAGTTGCAATTTAGAGACGATGTGTATGGCTATGATGAGCTGCAAAAATAGTTTTTAAAAATTCGTTCTCACCAAGCTGGCCGAAGTGTGAATGAATTTAATAAAACTTTGGCTCTACTCTCTAAACTCAACGACCTCATCAAACGGCAAGCGATATTTTGGAGTCTGAGGATTTACTCTATGTCCAAGCGCTACAAAAAGAGCTAAGCTCTCTTTGTAGCCATCTATATTCAAAACTTTTTCTACATTGTCTCTCTCGAATCCTTCCAAAGGACAGCTGTCTACTCCTATCATGGCAGCATAATTTATGATATTGGATGCTGCTAGGTAACACTGCATTTGACTCCATGCCTTAATGGATGGCAAGGCTTTTATATAGTTTTCATACCTTGCAACATAAGCTTTCATTGCATCGTCATCTAAACCTCTTCTAGCGAACATGGCTTCATAATATCCTGGCTTTGAAACTGCTTCGTGCTTAGCAACGACAGCCACAAGTGCATCACAAGTTGTTATTTGAGGTTGATTCCAACAAACCGGCTTTAGAGTCTCTTTGAGTTCTTGATTTTTAATAACAATAAAGCGCCAATGCTCCATACCAAAAGAAGATGGACTAAGCCTGGCAGCATCAAGAATAAAATTTAAGTCGTCTTTAGATATTTTTTTATCTTCATCAAATAGTTTACATGCATGACGAAAGTTTAGAATCTCGAGTAATGATTTTTTATCTATCACAGGGGTCTCCTTTTTGACCATTATAACATCAAATCGGATATTTTTAATCTGTTTAAACTTTTTTTGACTCTTTTTGGATAAAATCGAATTTCTTAAATTAAAAGATTTTGAAAATCAATTAAACAAGGACAAAAGGTGCAAAATACAGATAATACAATATACGAAATGCTTGTACATATTCCTATGTGTATACATGCAGAACCAAAACAAGTAGCTGTCATAGGCGAATCAAAAGAAATTTTAGATGAATTAACCAAACATAAAGAGATAAATATATTAAAAATTTCCTCTGATGACGCCATAGCTAAACTAACTGATATTCAAGAAAATAGTTTGGATATTATCATAGCGAATGACAAAAAGATGCTAAACGATCCCTTATTTGGAGGCGTTGCAAAACGTGCATTAAATTCCAAAGGCATCCTCTCGATTCTAGCAAGTTCTTTAGCAAAAGATATGTCTGATGCATCTCAAGAATTAAAAACATTGGGAGAGCATTTTCGCATAGTTATGCCTTACGGGTTTGCTGACAGTAATAATAACTACTCATATGCATATCTAGCAAGCAGCTTTTATCATCCTACAGCCGATATAAATTTACAAAGAGCAGATTTGACTGACGGCTTTAATTATTACAATTCAGATATTGCCGTTGCATCTTTTGTGATGCCTACGTATATTCGCAAACAATATTTAGGGCTTATCAAATCTTAATGAAACTCAATTATGCTATAGCACTAACCGGCGGAATTGCTGTGGGCAAAAGTTCTACTATCTCTTTTATGTCACTATACGGTTTTAGGTGCATTGATGCAGACAAGATTGCCCATCAAACCATAGAAGAGCAGCGCGATGCCGTTATCTCTATGTTTGGAGCACATATATTTAAAGATCAAAAAATAGACAGGAAAGAGATAGGCAAGATAGTATTTGCCAATGCCAAAAAAAGAAGCGAACTAGAAGCTTTGCTTCATCCGTTAATTTATGATAAAATAATGGAACTAGCAGCTCAAGAAGAGAAGCGAAAATTTCCATATTTCATAGATATTCCTCTTTTTTTTGAAAACAAACGCTACAAAATAGACAGATCATTGGTCGTTTATGCTCCAAAATCTGAGCAAATAAAACGCCTAATGAAACGCAACGGCTTGAGTGAAGATGAGGCTTTATTGCGTATCGAGTCGCAAATGGATATAGAAGAGAAAAAACGGCTTGCTACATATGTGATAGATAATAGCAAAGACTTAAAGCACCTTCAGCAAGAATGTGAAAAAGTCCGCGATATAATTTTGGATGACTATAAAGGCAAACAATGACAGTGACCAAATATAATGCCAGCGGGAATGATTTTATCATCTTCCACGCCGAACTAAAAAAAGATAGATCGGATCAGGCAATCAAACTCTGCCATAGACACAGCGGCGTAGGAGCTGACGGGATGGTAGTGTTGATACCTCATGACGAATATGATTTTGAATGGGAATTTTACAATAGTGACGGAAGCTTGGCTTCAATGTGCGGTAATGCTTCAAGGGCTGTTGCACACTATGCACATGAAATGGGCATATCTATAAACAATGAATCTATATTTTTAACCGGTGCCGGAGTAATACGAGCCAAAATAAACGGTGATTATGTCATATCAGATATGGTGCCGCCAAAAATCATAGACCAAGAGATCTCAGAAAATGGAGAGATGTGGTGGCTCATAGATACCGGAGTTCCACACCTTGTAGCTTTTCGAGACAATATAGCTTCTTTTGACCTATTGCAAGCAAGAGAGCTTAGAGAAAAATACAATGCAAATGTTAATATAGCTGCCATCAAAGACGGTAAATTATATGTTAGAACATATGAACGAGGCGTAGAAGATGAAACTTTAGCATGCGGTACAGGCATGGTCGCGTGTTTTGTGCGTGCACACAAACAAGGCCTTTTGCAATCTCAAGTGCAAGTATTTCCAAAAAGCGGTGAAGAGATAGATATACGCTACAATGAAGGAATATATAGTTTTGGGGGAAGAGTAAGCAAAATATTTGTCGCTGAAGTTTTTATATAATGATCAACTAGGATCCAAAATGAAAAAAATTATCATATCAGTACTGTTGTTTGGCTCATTTGCCTTTGGCATAGAGATAAAAGACGGTATTGCAGAGTATAATAAAGGCAATTATGCCAAAGCTTATAAAATTTTTTACGCTTTAGCCAAAAATGGCGATCCGAAAGCCCAATATAATATCGCTTTAATGTCTCTATCTGGCAAGGGCACCAAGATCGATCATGAAGAAGCCATATCTTGGTACACTAAAGCTGCCGAACAAAATCATGCTCCATCACAATATAGCCTGGGGTATATGTATCAAAAACAAGCCAAAAAAAATCCGAGTCTTATTAATCAAGCAAAATATTGGTACACTCAAGCAATGACAAACGACATCAAAGAAGCCTACACCAATTTGGCATTTTTGTATTATAATGGATACGGCAAAGAGATACCAAAAGATATACCAAAAGCTATCGTGTTGCTAAATAAAGCTGCTTCCATGGGAGATGCTGATGCCCAGCTCAATTTAGCTATCATATATGGATGGAAAAATGATGTGCCAAATGACAAACAAAAAGCATACAAATATCTAAAACAAGCTCTCTCATCTGGCAAAAGCGAAGCTAGCACTTATCTTGATATATTATGCAAAGAGAGTGTATGGGCGTGCAAAGAGTAAGTTAGACAATTTTTTTTAATTTACTCTTCACAAAAATAGCCATTGAGACTAATTTGATCACAGCATAGCCGATTATCATGCCAAAAACTATTTCAACAACAAATAGAACAAACCAGCTCATAGTAGAAATATAATGATGCACTATCTCTTCAATGCCATGAAGCAGTCCTGTTTGGTGAGCGACTATGCCCCCTCCAACAGCTAGCATAGCTACTGTTCCTATAGCTGAAATGCTTTTGATAAGATACGGTACAACGGAAACTAAACTATCTCCTATTTTATTAACCGCTGCATTAGCACGCGCTTGCAAGAAAAAGCCTATATCATCCAGCTTGATGATCAACGCAACTATACCATAGACCCCTATAGTAGTGATGATACCAACCGCGAGAAGCGTGGCTAATTTGACAGCAAATGTAGTATTGCTTACAAATGAAAGAGCCAAGACCATGATCTCCAGTGAGAGGATAAAGTCTGTTTTGATAGCACTTTTGACTTTACGAGTCTCGAAGTGTTCTGTGCTTAATTCTTCAAGGGTCTCTTCTTGGCTTTGGGCATCATGATGTCCAAAAAACTTCTCTAGCACACTCTCGACGCCTTCATACGCCAAGTATAATCCGCCTAGTATCAAGATAGGTTTCATAAGCCATGGAGCGATTGCACTGATGATGAGTATCAAGGGGATAATAATAAGCTTATTGAGCATACTGCCTTTGGCTATTTTCCATACGATAGGAAGTTCTCTAGCAGCTGCTTTTCTCTTGGCCTCTGCTCCTATTAACTCACGCAACCGCTCCAATTCTGCTGCAATGACTTTTTTTTCTTTTTCATTTAGTGCTTGAATATTAGCCTTTAGTTCGTCCATAGAGTGGGCTTTTTGTATCTCTTTTTGCAGAAGGCTGGTAGTTGTTTCATTGGTAAGATTTGCAATAGCTGCAAGATCATCTACTAAAATACCTGAGGATTTAGCACTTGCTACTTTGGTATATGTAGCTATATCATCAAGCATCACTGATGTATTATCCAAAGAGCTTGCTACTGCTTTTGTGCTTCCAGCTAGTGTATGGCTAGCAAGCGAGCTTATATCGTCAGCCAGTGCAGCCAAATATCCCAAAATTCCAGCCATTAATAATCCTGATTATCTTTGATTTTATTGCAAAATTGTAGCATAAGTTATTGGACAAGACATTATAAAAAATAAATTGATGATAGAATTTTATTAAAGAAGCGGGGCACTGTCAAGCCAAAAAGGCTTGGCAGCGAAGTTAAAACTTATATGTCAAACCGACATTGATTGTATAGACCTCGTCATCCCAACTACGTTCAATATCCTGGAACCATATTCGCGGATTGTCATCGTCATGCAATCTTACATAGTCCACAAATATTGCAAGATTTTCAGTGAATTCAAATGAAGCACCGACTCCCCATTGAAAATCATTTTCATCCAGCCAGTCACCATGACTATCATTACTCAAAGTGACATTGCCGTATCCTAGCAACGCATAGATGTCAAACTGCTCAGTAACAGGGAACATAGGTTTAAGATAAATACCCCATGCTCTCAGCTCCTCATTGCCATCAGAACCGCTATCACTCGGCCCAGGATTCATATCATAAGACCAATCGCCATCACCCAAAGACCACCAATATCTACCTTCTAAGGCAATATATTGATTAAACTTATATCCTGCCTGTGCCATGATGCCATTATAATCAACATCTCTTTCTCCGGATACTTCACCATCATCTGTTTTTCCATTATACCTCATTGCACTATATGCAACACCCAGATATGGGCCGCTCTCATCTACCATTACCGGCGGTGGCGGAGGTGCAGGAACTACTACTTCCGGCTCAACCGGTGCTATATCTCCGCCTGCTAAGGCAAATGAACTCGTTGCCAATGCGACAACAACTGATATTGTAAACTTTTTCATAATACTTCTCCTTAAATTGTTTTGTTCCATTCTTGCAATGATTGCTCAAATGATACTTTATATATTGCTACACCTGTCAACACAAATGTTTCAACTAACAAGCCAACAACCAACGATCCGATAGAATATGTATAACTACTCCTTATTAAGTTTTATTACAATTTTACTATAGCATTATTAATGCTTAAATGTCAAGATAAACAAGAAATTTTTTAAAAATTAATGGAAATCATCATTTTTTGTTGTTATATTTTTTATTGAAAAAAACAAAATATATATTTGAAAATCAAAGATAAACAAAAAAAAATTGAAGTTTCAAATTTAGCCAATAAGTATATTGATATATTTATAGAAGATAAGATATACCTGCCAAGTCATGAATGACTTGGCAGAAGAAGAGATTAAAACTTATATGTTAAACCGACATTGATGGTATAGAGTGTACTGTCTAAGTCTGCCTCATAATCTCCAGATATGTCATGAAATACGAATAAATTGTTTTTATCTAGTAAACATACATAGTCAACGAACAATGAAAGATTTTCAGTGAATTCATATGAAACACCTACACCCCATTGGAAATCATTTTCATCGAGCAATTCGCCATAATAATCTTCGCTTAATTTAACATTTCCATAGCCTAACAATGCATAAACATCAAATTGCTCAGTAACCGGGTAGATTGGTTTGATATAAATACCCCACGCCTTCATTTCATGATCGCCTCCGCTCTCTGAAATATAATCGTCAAAAGAACCATTTAGATAATAATCTGCATTAACAGAAGCTTCAGGACTGCCTAATGAGTGCCAATATCTGCCTTCTAATGCAATATACTTATTAAACTTGTATCCAGCTTGTGCCATGATGGCATTAAAATCCACATCATATTCTCCGAATACTTCATAGTAATCATCCTCATCAAAAAAATCAGCATAAAAATCACCGTTATACCTTGCTGCGCTATAAGCAAGTCCAAGATAAAAACCGCTATCATCAACTACTATTGGAGCCGGCGCTACTACTTCTGGCTCAACCGGAGCTATATCTCCGCCTGCTAGGGCAAATGAACTCATTGACAATGCCAAAACCATAGATCCGCTAAACTTTTTCATAACTTCTCCTTTTATTGTTTTATTATAATTTTTACTTTATCATTAAAATACTTTAAAGTCAATATTGGTAAAAAAAATTTAAAAATTAATGGAAATCATAATTTTTTATTGTTATATTTTTTTCTGAGAATAAAACCCATATATTTCCTTTGTAGGCCTTGCAATAGGACTTTTAATAGAAAAAAAATCTTTTTTAGCATTTTGATAAAGACAAAAAGAGTAGTTGAAAATCAAAAATAAATAAAAAACATTTTTTGATTAATGTGAAAAACATTGCACCAATGGCTATTTTCAATGTATTAAAAGTATAAATGATGTGTATATTAGTTGGAATGATAATATTTTTTTAAAGTTTCGAATTTTAACAATGAAAATATCGATATTTTTACAAAAAAATAAATATGTTCTGAAAATCCAGCCCATCCCCATTGTTCAGTGTCCCAATTGTTTGTTTCGCATTTAGCAATAAATCCTGTTCCTATCTTTACGATACAAAAACCTATGAACCGCAAAGACACATATATATGACAATGAGATATGCGAAACTTTCACCGGAAATTGGGAATGATGGTATAATGACATTATATGGTCGATAATAAGTTTATATCTAACACCGCATTACTATCAATAATGTGGTATAAAAACCTTATAACACAAATCTTTATACTGCTCCCAAATACCATAATTATCAATAAAATATTTAGCACATAAGCAGTCAGCAGCACCTCGATCATATCCTTTGTAACTATATAAATTAAGCGGTTGATCTTTTTTGATATTTATAGGAACCGATTTTTCTGCTTTTGTTTTGACCGTTCTTTGGATCTTGGTACCATGGACGGTCATCATCCCTGATAGCCAGATATCATCTACACTCCACATAATATCAGGTATATCAAATACTTCTGAAGGGAAAAAAGAAGGTTTTACTAATACGCCGCCATGCCCCTCTGCAATATCATAGTATTTACTATTTTTTTTTGGCAGTTTATTTTTGGGGTGCCAAAATCCCAAGCTGACAATACGAAGAAATCTATATTTAAACCTATTGTTTCCTTCCCAGAACTTAAACATATTCCAACCCAAATGTGATCCTTCTTCAATAATGCAATCATGAGGATTTTCTTTGCTTTTATCCGTTAGTCTTTTGATCCAGTTTTTATTATAAATTTTATCATCATCACAATAAACGATACTCACATCTTTGCCCCGATACTCTTTTAGTGCCGGCAATATCTTGGTAGCAGGGCCATCATCCTCATCTAGATAGACAACCTCGCACCCTTTAGGCAGTTCGTCCATATCGATCATGCCCAGAGATCTTTTTTTATACTCTTTAGGAATATAGAGTTTTATAACATCGGGCTTAACGGTCTGATCCAAAATACTGTCGACTACAGGCTGAAGGTATTTTATTCTGTTTGGTATGGTTGTGAGAGATACTATAATCACGCTTTGCCTCTATTTCAATTTTTAAAAAAGTTTTTTAATTTTGAAACATATGCTTTAAAACATTGTTTCAAAATTAGTTTACTTTTATATGTCTTCAATTTTTTTCTGTTTGTCATTTCTAAAAAATCATTGACATAGTTTTGGTGGTGCATTAAACCATAAATTCCATTTGGATTTATAACGGTCTCATTTTCACCATGTATTCTATAATAAGTTAAAGGTTCAAAAGTACATTCAACAGTACCATAAAATGGTGCTATAGAGGATAGTCTATTATCAGCATACACAAAAGGGTATTTTTCTACCAAAAAAATTTGAAATACTTGCTCTAAATAACTTCGCCGAAATGATAAAAAACTTGTTGGCATATGAAAATTGGTGTGGTTACGTTTTCGATATAAATCTATAAAATTCATTGGTTTGTAGCATTTAAAGTAATCAGTTATTTCACCAAATTTGTTAGTATAATACCCGCTATTTTCAACCATTACAGTTTCTTTTTTGGCTTTAAAGATCTTAACAATTTTTTCAAGTTTATCTGGAGCAAACGTATCGTCACTATCTAGCAAGCAGATAATATCACCGTCGGATGCTAAAAATGCTTGATATAAACCATTATTTTGATTGTAACTTACATAAGGACTTTTTTTAGCATTTTTATCATTAATTATTTTAATGTTTTTTGTGTACCTAAGTGCAATCTCCATGGAATTATCTGTTGATTGATCATCAAATAAAATAATTTCAAAGTTGTGATATGATTGATTTAAACAAGATTCAATACAGTCTTTTAAATATTTAGCATAATTGTAGTTTGTGATGAGTATAGAGACTTTCATAGATCGTTCCAATTATTATTTTTTAGGTTATTAATATACTCCGATAAGTTATGTTTAGGCAGCCAGCCAAGAAGTTTGGTTTTTTCAGTCATAACTTCAGCGCTCATTCTATTGCCACGTCTTTCTGGAAGCATTTCAATATCTCCGCCAAACATTTTAGCAACATCCATAATAGAGTAAGATTCTTCACTGCCTATACCAAATTCATCGCCCAATCCATGTTCGCCAATCAGTATTAAGGCATCAATAATATCATCAATATGTGTAAAGTTTCGTTTTTGATTTCCCGGGCTTACTATCGTAAGTGATTCACCATTTTTCATCTTTTCTTTAAAGAGAGCTATAAGAGTTGCATATTTGCCTGATTTAATCTCTCTTGGCCCATATACATTATAAAAGTATGTGATGGCATAAGGGATATTGTACCAATTACCATAGTTTACTATCAACTCAGTATTTGAAGCTTTTGTCCAAGCATATGGAGATGCATTTCTTCCAAGTCCGCCATCACCAAATTTAGTGGAACTCCCGGCGTATACAATTTTAGACCCTGTTATTCTAGCAAATTCCAAGATAGCAAAGGTTCCATTTTTATTGCAAGCCCAAACTTTTTTTATATCTTCAAAACTTTGTTCAACACGGCCATATTCGCCTAAATGATAAATGATATCTGGAGAAAAGTTAACCAGATTTTCAACATTGATGGTATCGCCTTGTATATAAGTAACATCCGACACATGATTAGATATAGAACCGGTAAAATAATTATCCAAAGAAAAAACTTGATTATTGGAATCTTCTGCTAAGCGTTCGCAAAGATGGCTACCGATAAATCCAGCTCCTCCTGTTACTAAAATTTTTCTTTGCATCAAACTCCTAATTTGAATATAATTTTATAGAATATAGTATTAAAGGAAACTTGTAAGTATGATCATCGTTACTTTAACAACAATACCAAGTCGAGTTAAATCCCTTCAACCGGTTATAGACAATATTATTAAACAATCTTTACCTCCTGATCGTATAGAACTTTATATTCCTAAAGAGTATAAAAAAAGATCCTTTAGCAGTATTGATCCTTATGATTTCCCAAATGGATGCGACATTATTTATTGCGATGAGGATTATGGTCCAGCAACTAAAATTTTACCGGCTATTCAAAAATATAAAAACCAAAATGTTACATTGATCTATTGTGATGATGATAGATTATATGATGAAGACTGGATTAAAAGACTTGTGTACAGGAGTGAACAATATCCGGATAGTTGTATCTCTGAAAATGGATTTTCTTTGGCATGGCTCTTTTTTAAATTATGGCAAAAACAATTACGCATACGATATAAACTATTAAGAATATTAAGTTTGGGTATTTGGAATCCAAAAAGAAAAATGCCTTCTAAAAATGAAGGTTTTTATGATATCGCAGAAGGTTTTGGAGGTGTTTTGATAAAGCCTCATTTTTTCCCTTCAGAAGTTTTTGACATACCGGATATTCTTTGGACGGTTGATGACATTTGGCTGTCTGGTATGATGAAAAAAAATGGTATCAATATTCGTAAAAGTAGACTGCAAAAATCAACTGCTATAGATATTCAAAATAGTGATCCGCTTCATGCTTATGTATATAAAGACCATAACCGATTTGATGCAAATATGCTTTGCATCAAATATTTTATTGATAAGTATGGAATTTGGCAAAATTTTTTATTTTCTATAAAAAGATAGATTTATAATGTAAACCCATCAAAGAAATTGTTGTTAATGTGACCATAAGCATACTGTGCAGAAAGTTTTTTTTGATGATGGGGGGGGATGTAATTATATATAACTATTGCATAAAAGTTAACTAAGTCTCCTATGTCAAATTTTTGTGTACCATGAGATATAATGTTAATTAGAATTAAGGATAGAAATTAGGATGGGTTCACAGTATATTCCAAAAATAATACATCAAGCAATGTTGTTCAATGACCTTACAATTGAACTCATTGACAACATAAAGAAAATAAAAGCATTAAATCCAAATTGGGAATATAGATTTTATGATGCAAATGATGCAGAGAATTTTATTCGCACAAACTATTGTAAAAAAATCTTGGACACTTACAACAGTATAAATCCAAATTATGGTGCAGCAAAATATGATTTGTTTAGATATTTGGTTATGCATAAGGTTGGTGGGGTTATGCTTGACATTAAATCAACTATGAATAGCCCCCTAGATCAAGTTCTACAAACAAATGATAAGTATTTGCTTTCACAGTGGCCAAATAGATTGGGAGAGGACTATCAAGGATGGGGGTTTTGGGATATATTAAAGCATGTACCCGGCGGTGAAATAAATCTGTGGTATATTATTTCTGTTCCGCAAAATCCTTTAATAAAAGCTACAATAGAAAGAGTACTGTCTAATCTTGAAAATTACACACCTAAAAAGTACGGGGTAGGCCTTTATGGCACTTTACTTACAACAGGACCTATTGTGTATACCTTGGCAATTAACCCTCTTTTAAAACATCATCCCCACCGATTTGTTGACTTTAAAAGAGACCTAGATTTTCAAGTGAGTATTTTTCCGGGGGTGCATGATCATGAAAAATTGTACAAAACTCATTACCGTAATCTAAAAGAACCTATTGTTATTCGTTCTAAACCTAATTTAAAAAGTGTTAAGCAATCAGATATATGGTCGATAGGGATATATGAAGGTACAGATCCTTTTAAAGTTGCTGATATCAAAGGGGTTTCCAATCCAATATTAACATCGAAAGAGGTCACAGATGTCAATGCACGTTTTGTAGCAGACCCTTTTCTAATTCGTCATGATAAAAAACTTTATTTATTTTTTGAGGTATTAAACGATGAAAAAAACCGTGGTGAAATTGGTTATGCCGAAAGTACCGATGGCAGAGAATGGAAATATAAAAAAATTATTCTGCGAGAATCTTTTCATCTTTCTTATCCATATGTTTTTAAACACCAGAATCAATATTATTTGATTCCTGAAAGTTATCAAGATTTATCCGTTAGACTATATCAAGCCAAATCATTTCCTGAGCAATGGGAATATATGGGCAATATTCTCAAGGGTGATCATTTTGTAGATCCTTCAATATTTTTTTATAATGACAAGTGGTGGTTATTTGCTACAACAACTTCTAGTGATGTTTTAAATCTATTTTATTCAGAAGAGTTGCTTGGTGAGTGGAAAGCACATCCAATGAATCCGATAGTAAAAAACAATAAACATATTGCCAGGCCTGGAGGAAGAGTAACTTTGATCAACAATGAACTATATCGATTTGCACAAGATGATTTTCCTTATTACGGCATACAAATTTTTGTTTTTAAGATTATTGAATTGACAGAAACTACATACAAAGAAAAGATAGTAGATAATCATCCGATCGTTTCAAAAACAGGCAATGGCGGCTGGAATGGAAAAGGAATGCATCATATAGATTTAATGGAGTTTGAAAATAAGTGGATAGCTGCCGTAGATGGGCTAAAACAAGAATTCTTTTATAAATTTTGTTTTAAAACATCTAATATATGGCAGAAAATACGAAAACTTCTATGCAGCTTCAATTAACACCTAAATAAAACTGTCGCCATCTGCGAAAAAGGAACAAAGGGAACAGGTGATAACGATAACTCACACCTTTCTCCTCTTTGCTTTTTTATATTATGCTATAAACCTTTTATAGGTTATCATTATCGCCTAATCCCATATACTCGCATAAAAACGTGAAAGCTTCTTAGAAGGTTTTAGATAGAATTTTTAGAGGTGGAATTGCACTTGTGATTTGAATTAGCGATTCATTCTATCACAGCAGATAATGGCTCTGAATTTGCCGACTATGAAGAGATAGAAAATAAGTTGGGAGTAGACTTTTATTTCTGTGATCCATATAGCTCCTGGCAACGTGGACTCAATGAGCACACCAATGGTCTTATTAGACAATATCTGCCTAAAAAAACTGATTTTACCAAGGTAGATTACAAGACCATCAAAATGATTCAGAACAGATTAAACAACAGACCAAGGAAAGCTCTCAGCCCTACGGGTCAGGCGTTGAATTTCCACTTTTTAGCACCTTTGAAATAAGAGATCTGGATAGTCCTAAATGATTGCTTACTTGAGACTGTGTATATCCATCGTCCAATGCATTGATTATAGCAATATTTCGCAAATGTTTTGTTTTGACATCATGGAAATGTTCTTGTAGACTCTTACTAAAAGCATATATTGTTTTACCTTCTTTTTTAACACTTTTTTATTTTTCCTATTTGTAAATGCTTGGCTTATTTATTTTTTTCATAATATTCAGAAAGCGGTCTTTGTTTTCCAGGCGCCGTAGGATCATAATAATATCCTTTATCAGGAGTAAATCCCTCATCCCCACATCCAATCACACATGGATAACTCTGTGGTTTAAATGATTGTTCTATTGTTGCACATCCACTAAGCATCATCGCTGCTCCTAAAATCCACATTGTTATTTTCATATTTTTCTCCATTTTTTTATTTCTCCCATCCGTCTTTGATATACAAGCTATCCAGTATCCTCTTGGAGCGTCGCTGCAAATCCTCGTAAGTGTATTCTTTGGCTAAAGGTTCTAACTCTTTTGGGAGGTTTGGGACGCGAGTATAAATGAAACTGATTATGATATTTTTGGTCTTTGTCCTTTCAGGGTTGAATTTACTACAAATATAAAATTTTTCATGCATACCGCTGATTGTATTTAATGATTCACCTACCTCGCAAACATAATTCTCTTTACCATGATATTCAATATGTAAATTTAAATTTGTTTTTTCCCCACCTGAATTATTAATTATAGGTTTATTTTTGAAATAATGAATATCGAAATTTTCAAGAGCTCTCTCTCTGCATATGGGGTGATGGAGGTTGCAATATCAATCTCATATTTTAATGCTATCCGTCGATGTTTGGTTCCATTTATATTAATATAGTCATATTGACTTAAGCCATAAGCGCCGCCACTATATATTAATCCTCCAAACCATCCGGACATTTTTTGCCAATCTTTTTGATAAGTCAATGGGGCTTTTACACTGAATCTATCATGATTCAAAATAAAACCATCTGAAGTTTTTTGGTCCGTAAACATAAAAAACTTTGGAGGCTTATTGCCGCTTGTCTTTTGCAGCAGATTATCTGCTGAATTTCGTATTTGATTGGATGAACATCCGCTAAATATAACTGTTGCTAATGTAATTAAAATATATCGTATCATTTATCTCCTCCTGATAATATATTAGGGTTGTAAACATTTGATATGCTTGGGTCGGTATTGATTTGGGAATAAAAATTTTGCAATTCATCATTGCCGCCAGTCAAAGGATTATAGTATTCCGTAAATGCCGGTGTCACCCCTTCATCCCCGCACCCAATTACACAAGGATACCCGGAATGTGTGCTTGGAAGCTTCGGGTCATCATAGATGATACCATCACCGTCTTTGCCGCTAAAGAGTGTCGGCAGTCCTCTGGTAACCACTTCTGTTAGATTTATAAAAAGATCATCCCTGTTATTGATCCCTGCCGTGTTGCCTCCAAGGAGCGCTACCGAGGTTATAGGGGTCAGGTAATGCTAATGCCATCATTTGTCACTATTCCTCTTAATCACTCTATTTACCGTTGCTTGATTTAACCCTAATATTTTAGCCATCATGTGTTGAGAATAGCCTTGAGCATAACATTCTACGATGAGCTTATTTCTCTCTTTGGTATCTTTTGATTTTAAAAGTATCTTTGTTAATTTTTCTTCATTTGGTTTTTTGTCTATATTTGGAGCTTCTATAAGGCTTGAAGCAGTTTTAAGCTCTTGCAACACAGAAGTATCAACGATTGAGTTTAAAAATACTTTGATGGCTTCTTTGTCGTCTTTGTAGTTTTTAACTATCCATGAATCTTTTAAAAAAGCGGGTATGTTTTCTTCTAAGAAATAATGGCATGAGCTATAGAGATAATCTGTAGGATTTTTTACGATCTTTGCTTTTAGAGGGTTTTGTTCTATGTAGAGAATTATGGTATAGAGATAAGCTTCATCTGTTACATACCATGATTTGAACCTGCCTTGCCATAGATGCCCGCTTCTTTTGTATTTTTTATTGAAGTATATTGCATAGATACCGTTTAGTTGCCGCATAAACTTTGAGAGGTTTTCTTCTCTTGTCTCTATAAGTAAGTGATAATGATTATTCATAAGACAATAGTTGTGGATAGTTATATTGAAGTTTTTTGATAAATTTGAGAGTTGTTCTAGAAAATACTTATAATCACCATTTTCTTTAAAGACCGCTCTTTGCTCTACACCTCTGTTGATGATGTGATAAAATCCTGGTATTTCGATACGAGGTTTTCTTGGCATTGCTTGCTCCTTTATACACTAAAGTATAGAAACTATAGCATGGGCTGACTTAATGTAACATTAGCATTACCTGACCCCTATAACCTGGTTTGCTCATAAAGCTTACCGTGATGACTTTCTGATGTCATAATATCCTTTTTTGTGCATACAATCTATAAATTTATTTTGGAGTCTATTGTAAGCCTTATTTTTATAAATGTTTGTTGTATACACTTCTCCTATCCTCATCTCTTGTCTTATTTTTGCTTCATTCCAAACAAATTGTCCATTAGGATGTCCTCCACACCCAACCCAATCTTTTGTTTTTTGTTCTTCACTTACTCCATTCTTATACCAATAATATAGTGCTGGCTTTGGGTTCCTTAGCTTTTCATAAGCTTCCCATTCTGGACCGCCTGGCCATGGACCCTCAATGCCTCTGCACCCGATAAATAATGTCACAAACAAACTAAACAGTATTACATAAAGCATACTTTTCATTTAGTTCTCTCGTATGTATAGCCTTTTTTTATCATACAATTTTCCCAATTATTGTAAAGTCTTTTTTCTGTTTCATATTCGGTTTCATATGGTTTTTTAGCTTTTTCAATTTGCCCAAAAAAATTAGGCATATTATCTAAATGGTCTTCGCATGATCTTTTTTGAATAATACATGGGCTTTGAGGAGCGATTATCATTCTTGTGCTTCCACAAGCAACTGCATCATTTCTTCGTTGTTCTTTTGTTGCCCCATCTTTCCTCCAATAATAAAGAGAGGGCTTCATGGAAGCTTGGTATTTATTCCATGTCCAACTTATGCCCGGCTCCATACAACCTGAACTAAAAACTATATACAAACTAAATATAAAACAATATATTATATTTCTCATCACTTAATCTCCTGTAAAAGTTTAAAAACATCGTATGGTATTATATTTGATATAGCTATAGGAGCAGTAACTCCAACAGCTACTATAGACCAGCTATCATAAATAATTCTTGTCGATTGAGACATTCCTCGTTGTGTATTTCCAAGTTCATCATATAATCCTGATACTTCTCCGCCTATAAAGTCGTGAATACCTGCCCAACCTGTATCTACAACCCAATCTGTAAAACCATTTGCGGAGTAATGATATGCTAAACCTAAACTGAATTATAGGGGTCAGGTAATGCTAATGCCATCATTTGTCACTATTCCTCTTAATCACTCTATTTACCGTTGCTTGATTTAACCCTAATATTTTAGCCATCATGTGTTGAG
>Ga0302243_1001235_pt1 | contig 18608 bp, 20 predicted proteins | sample AAG_UR_Met_MG_FD_193514 | JGI IMG/M metagenome (GOLD analysis project Ga0302243, IMG submission 193514) | Enriched activated sludge microbial communities from anaerobic digester in WTTP, New Holstein, Wisconsin, United States - AAG_UR_Met | ecosystem: Engineered > Bioreactor > Anaerobic >... | reverse complement strand
CCACCGAGGGCGGCCTGAGGAAGAGGAAGTCCGTGCGCGGCCACTCCGTCGCCACTGACACCGTCCAGATAAACATGAAGATCGTTTCTCAGGGCCCCAAGGCGGTCGAGGAACTGGTCCCGAAGAAAGAGGAGAAGAAGAAATGAAGGTGTCCCGCCAGCCTGAGGTCAACATCGGGATGATCGGTCACGTGGACCACGGCAAGACCACGCTGACCAAGGCCCTTTCCGGTGACTGGACCGACCGCCACTCTGAAGAGATCAAGAGGGGCATCTCCATCAGGCTGGGTTACGCGGACGTATCTTTCTACAAGTGCAAGAAGTGCGAGGAGACCTACTCCAACTCCACCACTTGCAAGGTATGCGGAGGCGAGGCTGAATTCGTTCGCTCCGTTTCCTTCGTCGACGCTCCCGGGCACGAGACGCTCATGGCGACGATGCTATCAGGCGCCGCCATGATGGACGGCGCGCTGTTACTGGTCGCCGCCAACGAGGAATGCCCGCAGCCGCAGACCAAGGAGCATCTCATGGCGCTCTCCATCATCGGGGTGGAGAACATCATCATCGTTCAGAACAAGATCGACATCGTGACTCGCGATGAAGCAATGGCGAACTACAACCAGATCAAGAAGTTCGTCAAGGGCACCATCGCCGAGAACGCTCCCATAATTCCTGTTTCAGCTCATCACGACGTCAACATCGATAAGCTGATCGATGCCATCCAGAAGTACATCCCGACCAAGAAGCACGACGAGAAGAAGTCGGCCCGGCTGTTCGTGGCCCGCTCCTTCGACATCAACCAACCAGGCATGTCCATCGAGGAGCTGAAGGGCGGCGTGCTCGGCGGCACTTTGATGCAGGGCATCCTGAAGGTCGGGGACGAGATCGAGATATCCCCCGGACGGAAGGTCGAGCAGCCCGGCGGCAAGTTCACCTGGGAGACCATCACCACCACGGTCGAGTCGCTGCACACCGGCGGCGGCCCCGTGAACAAGATCAAGCCGGGCGGCCTGGTGGCCATAGGCACCAAGCTGGACCCGTCGATGACCAAGTCTGACGGTCTCACTGGCCGCGTCGTAGGCAAGCCCGGAACCCTCCCCGAGGTCCATTTCAAGTTCAAGATGACCACCCACCTGCTGGAACGCGTCGTCGGTACGTCCGATGACATGGTGGTGGAGAACATCAAGACCAACGAGCCCCTGATGCTGAGCATTGGCACGGCAACGACGGTCGGCCTGGTCACCAGCGCCCGCGGCAACCAGTCCGAGGTCGCTTTGAAGATCCCGGTCTGCGCCGAGATAGGTCAGCGCGTGGCCGTCTCCCGCAAGATCGCCAACAAGTGGCGCCTCATCGGCTACGGCATCGTAGAGTGAGGCTTCATGCAGAAGGTGGTCCTGGACACCAACGCGCTCCTCATGCCCTTCGAGTTCAAGATGAACCTGGACCTGGAGCTGGCGAACCTTTTCGGGGAGTTCGAGGCGTACGTTCCCGGGCCGGTCATCGGCGAACTGAAGCGTTCCGACAGCAAGTATGCCCAGGTCGCGCTGAAGCTTGCTGGTAAGTACAAACGCTACGAGACCTCCACACAGGGTGACGCCGGAGTGCTCGAGGTGGCCAAGGCGTTGGACGCCATGGTGGTCACCAACGATTACATCCTTAGGCGAAAGATGAGGCAGGAAGGCATTCGCGCCGTGTTCCTGCGCTCCAGAAAGCGTTTGGTCATCGAGGAATGATCATATCAGCGGCCGGGCGGGATCGTCCGGACCGCTTCTAGCCTCTTTGTTGATCTGCTTCAGCCTTGTCTCGCAGATCTCCCTTCCGCGGGCGGTGATGGCAAAGACCGGCACCTTGTTCCCGATCTGCTCCGCACCGAGCTTCTTTCCCAGTTCCCACATCGGCTTGGAAGCGCAGGCGGTCACGATGTCGCAGGTGTCGTAGAGCACCTTGGCGTCCTCCTCCGTCACGCCGGATGTGTGAACGGCGAAGAGCACCACGTGCTCACCGAACTCCTTTCTGAGCAGGGCGGCCTCGTTGCCCCTGACCACGGTGACACCAATGTTCCGGTAGCCCATGTCCCATGCTTTGCGGGTTCCGGCCACCTGGTCGATCCTCGCCGTCTCCGGGTCGAGCACACGGTCCCGGCCTATCTCATTGATGACCTTCTGCAGCGGGGTGGTCTCCACGATGCCGGATATCCTTCCGCCAATGCCCTGGATGAGCTCCGGGTCGTCCACCACCGCTGTTCCGGAACCGTCGCATACGCACACCGAGCAGTCCAGTATCCCCTTGGTCACGCACATGCTCATGATCTCGGAGATGCCGAAGCTCAGGAAGTCCTTCATGCGCATTTCCCGTCTCTCAGTGAAAATGCCGAAATCCCTTATGCGAAACTCCACGTTCTCGCGGATGCTCTCCTTAGTCAGCTTCTCGATGCCCCTGTGCTTGTAGAAGAGGGGACAGAAATCCACGCGCGGTTCGCTCACGTCGACCACGACGCCGTTCTCCACTACCACCCTGGAGAGCCCCAGGACTTCCATGACATGCCGGTCCTTCGTCATCTCTCCCGGGAAAGGAATGGGGCGATATCAATACTGCGCCCGCCTAGTAATCTATTAATGGAAATAAGCGATAACCAGGAAAGTAATCCGTTACGGATTACGGAGTAGCAGGTCGGGAGTTGTTACCTTTGGAGCCAGAGAACGACGAGAAGTTCGTTACCGCCCTCAGGCGCATCGCGCTCATGGGGGGATTGCACGATTACGTCGCATTATCGTCACGCGAGCTCGGGGACATGCTGGACATGTCACAGCAGTCGGCGTCGAAACGCATCCTGGAGCTCCTGGACGGGAATCTCATCGAGCGGGACCTCGGCGCTCGAAGGCAGCGCATTCGCATCACCTCCAAGGGATCGGACATGCTGCGCAAGGAGTACATCGAGTACCAGAAGATATTCGAGATGAAGGACGAGCTGGTGATCAAGGGCACCGTCATCGAGGGCATGGGCGAAGGCCAGTACTACGTGACGCAACCGGGCTACATGGAGCAGTTCGTTGAGAAACTGGGATTCAAGCCTTACGAGGGAACGCTCAACGTGAAGCTTCTGCCGACGGAGCACCACAAGCTGGACACCCTGCGCAACGGACGCACCATCGACATCAAGGGGTTCGAGCGAAACGGCCGCACTTTCGGCGACGTGCATTGCATCCCGGCCAGCATCCAGAACATAGAGTGCGCGGTCGTTCTACCGCGGAGATCGCACTACGAGGACGTGCTGGAAGTGATCTGCAAGTTCCACCTGCGCCGCACGCTCGGACTGGAGGATGGGGACCAGATCGAGGTCCGCATCCACCTCAACTTCTGATCACTTCACGCTGTTCACTGCCGAGCGGAAGATGGACAGCCCGTCGCCGTCCTCCTTCCACTTCGCCCTCGTCCAATCGGGGTGCGTCTCCCTTTTCAGCACCCGTTCCGGATGGGGCATCATGCCCAGCACGTTCCCGGCCGGGTTGCATATCCCGGCGATGTTGTACAGCGAGCCGTTCGGGCACCATGGATATCCGGCGTACTCCCCCTCCGGGTCGACGTAGCGGAACATTACCTGGTCGTTATCGAGCAGCCTGTCCAGCATCTTGCTCTGCCTGGACTGGGGGAACATGAGCTTCCCCTCGGCGTGGGCGGACGGGTACATCACGACCGAGCCCTTCGGAATGCGCGAGGTGAAGACGCTCCTCCCCTTCTTCTCCTGCCTGAGCAGGGTCGGCCGGCATTCGAAACGCCCGGAATCATTGGTGTATAACGCGGCTTCAGGCGCCTCGGACATCGTGCCGTCCATGGCCGGTAGCAATCCCAGCTCCACCAATATCTGGAATCCGTTGCATACGCCTATTACGGGCTTTCCGTCCTCCACGAAGCGGACGATCTCCTTCTTCAGCCCGCTCTTCATGCGAGCGGCGAAAATAGCACCGGCTCGAACGTAGTCCCCGGCGGAGAAACCGCCCGGGAGCATCAAAATGTCATAGCTGCCCAGATCTCGTTTCAGGTCGACCGGGCATTGGCCGAGCAGCTGCTTAAGGTGAACCTTCTCCGGGGACGCTCCGACGGAGGCGAAGGCCTGGGCGGCCTCGTCCTCGCAGTTGGTACCCTCTATTCTCAGCACACAGACCTTTACGTCCTTCATCTGTTCACCCCATCAGCTTCGGGAGCGCGCCGCTCCAGGCCTTTCTCATTTCGTTCAAGCTCAGGTTGACCAGCATGCAGCGGTCCTTGACGCGCAGGGACTTGCCGCCTACCTTCCCCAGCTCCATTACAGGCACGGTCATGCTGGCCAGGAACTCCTTCTTCTTGGACGGCTCGATCTCCACGATCCAGCGGGTGCTGCTCTCCGAGAACAGGTACCATCGGTCGTAGCCAGTACTTACATAAGCGCCGATGTTGCCTCCCAGGCACATCTCGGCGACGGCCACGGCGATGCCGCCGTCGGAGACGTCGTGGCAGGACCTGATGAGCCCTTTCTGCATGGCGGCGTGCATCTCGTCCATTGACCGTTTCAACCGTTCCGGGACCACCTCCGGAACGACGCCGCCCTTTCCGCCGTATCTGCGGTAGACGGCCGAACCGCCGAACTCCTCCTTCGTTTCGCCGACCAGGAAGAGCAGGTTGCCCTCCTTCTTCAGGTCGGTGGTGACGCACTTGCGCACGTCCTCCACTATGCCCAGGCCGAGCACGGTCGGCGTGGGAAGGACCGAGCCGCGGGAGGTCTCGTTGTACAACGAGACGTTTCCGGAGGGGACCGGCAGGTTCAGGTATCGGGCCAGATCGCCCATCCCGGCCACCGCCTGCTTCAGTTCGCCAAGGCGTTCCGGCTTCTCCGGGTTGCCGAAGTTCAGACAATCGGTGAACGAGTCAGGATAGCCGCCCACGGCGATGATGTTGCGACATGCTTCGTCAATAGAAGCCATGCCCCCGCGGTAGGCGTCCAGACCGCAGAACCAGGGGTTGACGCCGATGGCCAGTGCCAGGCCTCTCTCCCGGTCCGGTAGCGGTTTGATGACCGTGGCGTCCGAGGGGCCGCCCTTGTTCATGACGCCCGAGGCCGGTTTAATTACCGTTCCTCCGCGCACCTCGTGATCGTACATGCGGAACACCCACTCCTTGCTGGCTATGTTCGGATCGGCCAGCAGTTCCAGGAGCACTGTTTTCGTGTCCGGCAGCAACGGGCGCTCTTCCTTGATAGTCCTGGAAGGGGTCTCGATCTTGCAAGGACGGCAATATTCGGGTCCCTTGGTCAGGAACTCCAAATCCACCTGGAAGACCTGCACTCCAAGCCATCTCAGCGTCACATGCTTTCCAGGAACGACCTTGCCGACTACGGTGGCGTCCACGTCCCACATGGCGAACAGATCCAGGATGCGTTCGACGTTCTCTTCGGACGCTGCCAGCATCATGCGTTCTTGGGACTCAGAGACCCACACCTCCCAGGGAGCCAGGCCGCTTTCCTTCAACGGAACCTTATCCAGATCGACCTCGGCGCCGCATCCTCCGGACAGGGCCATCTCTCCTACCACGCAGGACAGCCCGCCTCCGCCCAGGTCCTTCATCCCGTTGATGAGGCCGAGCGAGTTCACTTCCAGGCAGGCATGGATCAGCGGCTCCTTGGTTATCGGATCACCGAGCTGAACGGCCCCGCGGCTCTCGTCCTCGGACTTGGAGCTCAGCTCAGCGGAAGCGAACGTTACGCCGTGTATACCGTCGCGGCCGGTGCGCCCGCCGCAGAGTATGAGGTAATCGCCAACGCCACCGACGGCGTTGTTGCGCAGGTCCTTCCTCTTCACTATGCCTACGCATCCCACGTTCACCAGGCAGTTGCCTAAGTACGATTCATCGAAGTAAAGCCCGCCGCAGACGGTCGGAATGCCGATGCGGTTTCCGTAATCCCTGATACCGGCGACAACGCCGGAAACCAGATACTTTGGTGTCTTCGAACCGGCGGGAAGCTCTCCCTTGTGGTCTATCGGACCGAAGAACAAGGGATCTATGAGCGCTATCGGCTGCGCACCCATGCACAGTACGTCGCGGACGATGCCGCCGATGCCCGTAGCGGCACCGCCGTACGGCTCTATCGCCGAAGGATGATTGTGGCTCTCTATCCTAAGTGCGTAACCGTACTCGTCATCGAACTCCATGACCCCGGCGTCGCCTCGCGACAGGACCTTGCCGTTGTCTATGCCGAAGATATGCTCGCGCAGGATGACCTTGGAGGACTTGTAGCAGCAGTGCTCGCTCCAGGCCTGCGCTATCGACTCCAGCTCCACGTCCGTGGGGAGTCTTCCGAGCGCAACAAAATGATCGCGGATGCGCTTCATCTCGTCCAGGGAAAGGGATAGACCCATCTCCTTGCTAAGCACCTTGAGCTCATCGTCCGTGGCCTTGGCCAGGTCGATATCGACCAGAGGGAAGGGCACGTCTCGCTTGAAGAATAAGTGGTCCAGGGGCATGACCTTCACCTGAGGTCGACCCTGAACTTTTGAATTACTGGATTGGCAAGCAGCTTCCGGCACATCTCCTCGCACTCCTTGCGGGCGACGGCCGGGTCGGCGTCCATCTCGATCTCGAACATCTTGATGGAGCGCACTCCTTTGATATCATTGAAACCAAGCAGTTCCAGGGCCTTCTTGGTGTTCTTGCCCTCCGGGTCAGCCACTCCCGGCTTGAGCTCGATCCTTATCTCTGCCACAACCATTGATGCACCGGCTGAGGAATCGCCCTTCAGTAATTAATCTTCTGCCTTTCGCTCAGATGCCCCAATAGTGGGACACCGCCTCGAACGTGCCGGAGAGTATGAACTCCACGGCCATGGCCGCCAGCAGAAGGCCCATGATCCTGGTGAAGGCCATGGTCCCGCTCTTCCCCATGCGGTTGAACAGGGGGTCGGCGTACTTCAGCAGTACGAACGATATCAGCACGGTGGCGAATATCCCTAGGAATATGAAAAGGAAGTTGGTCGTCGGTTCCGGCGAGTCCAGGGCGTAGGAGACGTAGATCATGACCGTGGTGATGGCGCCCGGTCCGGCGAAGAGCGGAATTCCCAACGGAACGACACCTACCTCCTCTTTCTCAGTGGCCTCCTTCTCCTCCTCGTCGGTCATCTTGGCCTTGGTCAGCTGCCCCTTGGTCATGGTGAAGGCGATGGAGAACAGCAGAACGCCTCCGGCTATCTTGAAGGCCGGGATGGTTATCCCGTAAAGGTCGAAGATGTAATTTCCGAAGAGGGCGAAGATGATGAGGATGCCCCCGGCCACGATGCAGACCTTGTTGATGACCTTGCGCTTCAGCTCCGGGGTATAGCCTTCGGTGATGGCCACGAACACCGGGATGTTGCCCACCGGGTTCATGATGGCGAATATGGAGGCGAAGGCGGTTATGGCGAAGGCCAGGTCCATGGCCCTTGAACAAATCTATGGGTATATAATCATGAGCAAATGCCTGGCGGGTAGCCATCTGGTCTGGAGCATGCACGTGCTTCTCAGGGTCCTTGTCCCTCCGACCAATCCTGGCTTATCACCGGGTCCGGTCCCGAGCCAAACTGGGAGGAACGCTAAAATATCCGTCAAATATCTTGACCCCTGCAAGACCTCGGAGAACAGTGGAAGATGGACACTCTACTATTCGATAGGACGGACATACTGTTTCTAGAGACCCTGCTCATATTCGCAGGCCTCTGCGCCATGTCCATCATATCCCTCCTCTTCCTCCACGGCCATTTCAAGGTGAACACCACCTTCCGCGGGTACACCGTTCAGATAGTGGTTCTCAGGGCGAAGATCGAGTCGTTCATGTCCAGGACCAAGCTTCGCCGGTCGATATCCAGAGGGCTTAGGTATCTGCAATAATGGGAGGGGTCGATGACCGCTCCCGATCACTGCGACTTCGGTTCAGAATGCACCTTGCGGGCGAAAACCAGGTAACCGGTGTGGCCGAGGGTCTCGTACGACGGACGGACGCCCATCTCGTGCACCACCATCTCCCGCTGCATGTTCTCGTAGCTGCGTATCTCCACGAAACCATTCCTGCGCAGCTGTCGCACGATCTCCTCCAGCTGGTTGGTGTTCGGAACATAAGCGCAGAAGCGCCCGCCATTGCGCAGCATGGAGGAAACGTTGTCCAGGGCGTCCCAGGGGTCCGGCATGTCCAGGACGGCCGAATCGGCTACGATGTCCAGGCGGTCCTTCCTGATGTCGCCCAGCTCCAAACGCCAGGCGTCACCGAGACCGGCCTTGTCCACGTTCCTTTTCCCCTTCTCGGCGAACTCCGTGCGGATCTCCATGGAGACCACCTTGCCCCAGGGCCGCACCTGGTTTAGCAGCGCGATGGTCAAAGCGGCGGAACCGACGCCCGCCTCCAGAACGACGTCGCCGGACTTAACGTTCAGCTCCATGAGGATCGTCGCGGCGTCCTTGGGTGTTATGACCTGGGCGCCTCGTTCCACCGACGACATCATCTCGGACGCTCCCGGAACCAGTATCCAGAACCGTTTGCCGGCCAGCGTAAGCTCGGAACCGTCCTCGGCCGCCAGCAGCTTGTCGCCGTCGACCACTCCCATGGCGCCCAACTTCAGCATTCCCTTGTTGAGGACCAGCCAGGTCCTCTTGCCCTTCTCGTCCAAAAGATAAACCAGGGAGCCCTCGGGAAGCATGCCTAGGGCATCCTGCCCGGGGATAAAAAGGGTTTCCTCACTCCTTGAGCTTGGCGCCGCAGTCCCGGCATCGAACGTCGGAAGAGGATATGGCCGCGCCGCATTCAGGGCACCTCGGGATGCCCTCGATCTGCTTGACCTCCTTCTTCTTCGGTTCCGGGGCAGGTTCCGGCTTCTTCTCCTCCTTGACCTTCTCCTTCGGCTCCTCCTCCTTGAGCTTGTACTCCGGAGGCTGGTAGCTCTGGGGGTCCACGGCCTTGTCCCGGTCCTTGTCCTTCATGGTGCGTGCTCCTATGAAGGCCATCAGGCCGAGAACGGAAAGAAGGAAGCCGACAATAACCCAGACGACCTCCACCTTACCTTCCTTGTCCATGAGCCGGTAGAGGTAGAAAGCTATCCCCGCGCCTATCGCCAGCCATATCAAGATCGGTATCCATAGGTCCAGATGCATCCCTTCCCCGTCATGATTGGTTTATGCATATATCAAATTGATTTTTCGTGAAATGGCCCGATCGTCAGAAAACGCCCAAGTAATCCACGGCCAGAAGGAACAAGGATATGGCTATGGCCGTCGGAATCGTTATGACGATGCCGGCCTTGGCCATATCCCTACGGCTGACCTTCTTGGTGGCATAGATCAGCGTGAACGGCGGGGTGCCGATGGGGGTGATGAAGCTCAGCGAGACGCAGAGCCCGCAGGTCAGGACCAGCAGTTCCGGCTGCACGTTCAATGCGACCGACAGGCCCAGCAGGATGGGGATGAACATGGCCGCGGTGGCGGTGTTGCTGATGAAATTGGTTATGGCCACCGTCACGAAGGCGATGGTCAGCAGTACGATTATGAGCTCGGCACCGAGCAGGGCGTCGCCGAGGCCGTCCGCGATCCATTGCGCCGCTCCCGAGTAGACCAGCCCCTCGCCCAGGGCCAGGCCAGAGCCGATGATCAGGAACACGTCCCAGGAGATGGACCGGGCGTTCTCCCACTCTATCGCCTTCACCACGAACAGGAACACCGCGGCGCTCAAAGCCACCACGGCCGCGCTCATGAACGACGGAGGAAGTCCCAGCCAGGAGGCGATCTCCGCCCCCAGCACCCACAGCGCCACCGTCGGCAGGAAGACTATCAGCGTTCGTTTCTCGCCTGAGCCCAGAGGTCCCATATTGCGCACCTCCTCCCGCAGCTCCTCGATCTCCAGTCGCTCGCCGTGCGATGGAAAGAGCCGAATAAGAAGGAACCAGGCCAGGAACAGGAGCAGCAGGCCCACCGGGACCCCGATGACCATCCAGTCCAGGAAGGTGAACTCCTGCCCCTGCGACAGAAGACCGGCGGCGATGGCGTTCGGCGCCGAACCGGTCACGGTCATCATGCCGCCGGCCGCGGAACCGATGCCGACGCCAAGGAGCATTCTGGCAGTGACGTGCTCCCCGATGCCCTTCAGGCGGGATGATATGCCGAGCACGACCGGGATCAGGATCGCCACGGCCGCCGTGTTGGATATCCACATGCTCAGGAAGGCCGATGCGGCCATCAGAAGGAACAGTGTCCGGTCGCGATTCCCGTCGGCCTTCAGGACCATCATGTACGCCAGCCGTTTGTCCAGACCGTTGTGGCGCAGCGCTTCCGCCAGGATGAGCCCGCCGATCATCAGGAAGACCACCGGGTCGGCGTAGGGCGCCAGTGCGTCCGCGGCCGGGAAGACCCCGAACAGCGTGAGCAGCACCGGGACCAGCAGGGCCGTCGCCGGAAGCGGAAGGGATTCGAAGGTCCACATCATGGCTATGCACAGGAATATCCCAAGGGCGTCCTGCACCCGACGGTCCAGGTCCATAGGCATGAGGACGAAGACCACCAGCGCCAGGAAGGGCAGGGCCAGCTTGACCGCCCTTTGCTGCCTCGGGCTCAGGTGGCGGAAGAACTTGAAGAAGGGAAGCCGGTCAGCTAGAGAAAAGATGACGTTGCCCAATGGGCGCCGCTCCTCCCCGTCCCCCATGCCAGCACAATGGGTGCCAGGAATATATTAGGTTCACCTGCTTGGAACAAGATTTTAATAGGCCGACCACGTTTGACGCCCGATGGCCGAGCAAGCCTACCCCAAGAAGACCATAGCAATATTCTCCCTGCTCCTCGTCGTGGCAGCGGTGCTGTTCTACTGGGTATGGGGCGTCTCCTACGGAAGCTGGAACATCTTTGCCGCCAGTAACATGGGGGTCTATTCCATCTTCGTCGTGCTCCTCGGTCTGGGCATTTTCGGCCTTCTGTTCGCCAAATACAAGCAATAGGCTGAACGGAACTATTATATCTAGTCCAGCCGAATATTGTCCAGAGGCGGGCTGATTGAATAAGCTGGGCAGCTGGTTCGTTCCGTACCTGATGGGTCTCCTGATCATGTTCGAAGGGGTGGCCCTGGTGGTCCTCGCTCGGGAGATCGAACTGGTGGACGCACTGGTCCTGGACCAGATGATGACCCTGGTTCTTGGGGCGGCGCTTATCGTCCTAGGTCTTCTATTGTTCGTTCCGATCTTCCCCCAGCTTCAGAAGCTAAGCGAGGTGTTCATGAAGCGCATGCAGGTGGTCGCTGCATTGGCCGTCCTGGTCATAGCGCTCATATTCCTGCTCATAGCCGCCCCGGCCGTCGTGGAGGACATCGGCACCTTTGGCAAGAACTGGGTTGTGCTTGCCGCCGCCCAGCTGTTCCTGCTTGGGATACTTGCCTTCGTTTTCCTATACTACCAGCCGCTGGCCAACCGCCGTCTGGCCTGGCTGGAATGGCTGGGAATGTTCGCCTCCTGCCTGGTGATCACAGAGGGCATAGTCATTTTCGGGCTGCGTGGGGAGCTGAACGTTCACGGGGAGATGGAGACCGGACCGATATTCATGATAGTGATCGGCGTTGTGCTTGTCGCGTTGGGAATATTCGAGATGGTCATATTCAACCGTCGGCGGGAGGGAGAATCGGAAAAGGTTCTGGAGATAATGGACTGGGCAGGGCTGGCGATCAGCATTGTCATAGGCGCCATTGGGCTGTTCGGTCTGACGATAACGACCTCCATGACCCTTGACGGATCAGTGTACAGCTATTACTGGCTGCTACTAGCCGCCATGACACTGACCATCGTCGCTCCTCTGCTGAACTACACGCAGACGGTGGTGGCTGGACGCGATGGATGGCACACGGACATCGGGCTGATCACCACGATCATCCTGCTGATCGCGATACCGTTGGCGGCGGCCTTCTGATCACATCGAGCGGGCGGCGTAGGTGGGCTTCTCCACCTGCTTACCGCAGACAATGCACTTGCCGTGGTATTCCTCTCTGCTATATGGCGAGCCGAGCATCTTGAGGCCGGTCCTCTCCTCGAACTTGCGGCCGCACTCCTCCTCGCCGCACCATCCGAAGCGAACGACCTTCTCCGGAACCTTGTCCAGCGAATCCAGGTCCTGTATGGCGCTGTTGGATGCCGCAAGCGCTTTGGCGCGCATGTCGGCGGAGATCTGATCCAGGGTCTCCCTGACCTGCGTGGCGATGTTCGCCCGGTCCAAGGACCCCTTCGCCCCGGTGTCCCGGCGGGCGTAAGCGACCTTGCCTCCCTCGATGTCGCGCATTCCCATTTCCAAACGGAGGGGAACGCCGCGTATCTCCCAGTTGTGGAACTTGCTGCCCGGGCGCTCGTCACTGTCGTCCAGCTTGACGCGCAGTCCGGCGGACGTAAGTTCCTGCCGGAGCTTATGACACTCCTCGGCCACCATTTCGACGTTGCCCTTGGCGAGGATCGGAATGATGACCACCTGGAACGGGGAGATGTCCGGCGGAAGCACCAGGCCCTTGTCGTCCCCGTGCACGGCGACGACGGCGCCCACGAGGCGTTCGGACATACCAAAGGTGGTCTGGTGGGCGAACTTGTGCTCGCCCTTCTCATCCTCGTACGTAATGTTGAACGGGCGGGAGAAGTTCTCCCGGTAGTGGTGGATGGAACCGAGCTGCAGGCTCCGTCCGTCCGGAAGCAGGGTGTCCACTCCCACGGTGTAATACGCGCCAGGGAACTTGTCCCACTCCGTGCGGCGCAGCAGGAAGTAAGGCAGGCACAGGTGCTTCATGATGTTCTCGAGGATGACGAAATCCTCCTCCACCTGGCGCTGCGCGTCCTGTTCGTCCGTATGGCAGGTATGGGATTCAAAGAAATGGATCTCGCGGACCCGGATGAAGGCCCTGGTCTGCTTCGTCTCATAGCGGAACGTATTGACCAGCTGGTATGTTTTGAGCGGAAGGTCGGTGTGCGAGCGCACCCACAGCGCGAATATCGGGTACATGGCCGTCTCGCTGGTCGGACGCAATAACAGGCGGACGTCCAGTTCGTTCAATCCGGCATGGGTGACCCAGTAGACCTCGGCGTCGAACCCCTTGATGTGGTCCTTCTCCTTCTTGAACTCGGTCTCCGGGATGAGCAGGGGGAAGCAGACCTCGTCATGCCCGGTGGCGTCGCACTCCTCGCGGATGTAGGTGTCGATGAAGCGCATGATCTTCCAGCCGTAGGGCGTCCAGACGTTCATGCCCTTGATCGGGTAGCGCTTGTCGGTGAGATTCGCCAGCTCAACGATCTCGTTGTACCATTCGCTGAAATCCTCTTGCTTCCTCATGTGCCGCACCCTAACGAACGATTCGGAATGAACAGTATCGTTTTAAGACTTTGCCGAAGCCGATGCAACAGCGGGCGTTTCAGATCATTAGGCCGCCGATCCAACTTCCGTATAAAAATGATGTAATATATTTAAATTACAATATACATCATTCGATCGCCGCTATGGGGAAGGCGATGTACTGGTGATGACGCGCGGTGAACGTCCCAAGGTCCTGTTCCAGGAGGTGCCCAACGCAAACCTAGGTTCAGATCTGGGGCGACATAAGAGGATGATTTTCGTCAACATCATCTTCGGAACGTTGATCGTCGCCTTCATGTTCTATCTGATTCTGGGAGAAGCTCTTGAGGGCGACCTGTTCCTAGCGGCCATGATCATGGTATGTCTCATTTTCTTCGAATCGACACTGGCCACCTCTTTCTACATGGAGGTGAAGGAGATCATGATGCTGAGGGTGGACGAGCATGGGTTGACCATGACCCACCCCATCCTGCCCTTCATCAGGATCGTGATCCCCTTTCCGGAAATGGACCAGCTTGAAGTTCTCCGAGGTCCTAAGATCGAAAGGACTCTACAAACCAATTTCCTGTGGAGGGGTTCCCCAACCTCTCTGGTGATTCACCGACGCAACGGGAGGAAGGTGAAGACAGGCCCGAGATCGCCCGATACCATCATCCGGACGGTCAACGCCATACACTCAACGGGCAAGGTCAGGCTGGTCGACCAAGGAAGAGGGCGCGGTACCGTGAGACGGCTGATCTGGGGAGCGACGGGAGACTCGTTGGACGCGGTCATGTTCAAACGGCCGGTGATGTCCTCGCCCTACACTGGAAAGACCTTGGAGGTCCGGGTGATCGTCGATGACGGAAAGAGCAAGGTATGCCGAGGTCCCACCCCGTTAGATAGGTTCGGGGCGCTCTTCATCTTAGGTTTCTCCTTCATACTCTTCGGTGTGGCCTTCCTCGGCACCTTGGTAATGGCCTTCCGGGTGACCGGCTTCATGCCCTGGGTCCAGCTGGGGGCGCTGTTGCTGATGGCGGTCACAGTGCTCCTGTTTCGTTTGATGGATAACCTGATCACCACCCATCTGGCCGAGGCTACGCCCCTGGTCATCGATAGCTCAGGTTTTGACGGTTACTTCTATCGCGGCGACTCTAAGACACCTAGGCGTAAACAGGGCGTTTGGTGGGCGGTTTCCCACATAACCGTACTTCGCACGCCCGTCAATTCGGAGGAAAGCGGAATCGAGCCTAGGGAGATAATCAATCCAATAGTATTGCATATGAACGACGGATCGACGCAAAGAACCCTGGACTTGGACCCTGATCACGCCCGCATGGTGCTGGACCAGGCTCGTTCGAAACGGGACATACCCATCTCAGTGCGCTACATATGGCGCGAACCGGTGCCTGACCCGGAATGGTAGGATCATTCCAGGATGGCCTTGGCCACTTCCGGCGCCACGGAGATCTGCGAGACCTCCGATTCGAGCGTATTGGCGCAGGCCAGCTTGTCCACGTGCTTCTTGAGGTTGTCCAGGGCGTTGCCGACGAACAGCCCGTGCGTGCAGGCGGCCATCACGGTCCGTGCGCCCAGCCGCTTCAGCTCTTCCGTGGCGGCGACGATGGTACCGCCGGTGGAGATGATGTCGTCCACGATGAGCACCTTGCGGTCCTTGGCGTCTATGTTCTTGGGTGTCATGTGCACGTGCGTGCCGGACAATCTCGTCTTAACCAGGTAATCCCAGTCAACTCCCAAGCGCTCGGCGGTCCACCCGGCTCGCTTCAGCGCACCCTCGTCCGGAGCCAGTACGAGATCGACCCCGAACTCCTTGAAGAAGTCCCCCACGCAGGGCGCGGCGTGAACGTCCTTCACCTTGGCCTTGGTGAACCAGTCCATGATCTCCGGGTTGTGGATATCGATAAGAATGACCTTGTCCGCCTTCATCTGGATGTGCTCGACCATGACCTTGGCGGAAAGCGGTTCGCCGCGGTTGAAGCGCTCGTCCTGGCGGGCGTAGCCGAAGTAGGGGATGACGCAGGTGACCTTTTCAGCTCCAAGCCCCCAGGCAGCGTCCTGCAGAAGAAGGAGCTCGATGAGCTTGTCGTTCGGATAGGAGTTCTGAACGATCACGACCTCGCCGCGCAGCGACTCGGCCTCGATCCGCGTGTAGGTCTCGCCGTCCGGGAAGGTCTTGTTGACGGCCTGCACGTATTCAGCGTTCAGCTGCTTGGCCAGGTCCTTGGCCAGGTTCGAGGAGGCGGAGCCGCCGATAACTATCATCGCCTGGGAATCAGGTTACCGATAAATAAGTGATTCTGCCCGGCTGGGGGCGTATCATCCAAACCTGGGAAAGTCATCCCAATGTTCAGCACCTCCCCAACTTATTTATCGTGCGCGCCTTATATCTTAGCCGGATGGGAATGCAAACCAATTCTATTTCAGAGTCCAGCGGTAAGGCCGTCCTTCCTTCCGAGGAAGAGGAGGAGGCGATGGTGGAGGAAGAGGTCCTTGATGACAGCGTCGAGGACGTCGGTACTCCGGACGAGGTTGTCGTTCACAGGGAGCGCAAGCCCTCGGAGCACGTCTTGGAGGACGAGAAGTACGGCCACCTCGACGGCGTGGGCATGATCTACGGCAACGTCGGGGCGACGTCCTTCCACCTGCGGGTGCTCGGAGACCTGCAGAAGATGGATTACGTTCAAGTGGTTCACCAATCGCACGGCTGGGTGCTCGGTCAGGTGTCCGACATGGAGCGCAAGACCGACCTCACGCTGGAACGGGCGAAGAGGCTCAGCGAAGGCATGGACGTGGCGATCGACGAGATCGTCATCGCCCAGATATCGGTTCTCGGTTATCGGGACGAGAGGAAGCTGCTGCAAGTTCCCCGTTCACCCTTCAAGGCCGGGGACATGGTCTACCGGGCCAAGGACCAGCTCATCAAGGATGTCATCGGCCTAAAGGAGAACACTCCCACCGGCGCTTACCTGGGGAAGCTCTTCGGCTACGACATCAACGTCGAGGTGGACATCAACGCCATGGTCCAGAAGCACGTGAGCATCCTGGCCAAGACCGGAGGCGGCAAGAGCTTCCTTTGCGGAGACCTCGTCGAGGAGCTCATGAAGCACGATGTGACCGTCCTCATCCTCGACCCGCACGGCGAGTACGGGGCGATGCGTGACGTCGGTACGGTCATGCCCGGAAAGCGCGACTTCGGCATCCAGCCCATCGGCTTCAAGGACAAGATAATGGAGTTCGCCACCGACACGACGATAAACAAGGACGCCAAGCCCCTGAAGTTCACCCTGGCCAACATTGACGCTCGCGATCTTCTAGCGCTAACCACAATCAAGAACGGCAAGGTCTACCTTAACGCTCTGAGGAAAGCAATAGACGGTCTCAAGGCGGTCAAGAAGGATTACGGTCTGAAGGAAATAATCGCCATGCTGGAGTCCGACGAGGACGCCAACAATCAAACGCTCATCGCCGAACTGGCTTACCTCAACGAGGTCAACATCTTCGCTCCGCAGGGCACCAAGATCGACGAGCTCATCACCCCCGGAAAGACCACCATCATCAATCTGAAGGGAACGCCCCCGGACATCCAGGAGCTCATCGTCACGAGATTGGCGACGGCCATGTTCGAGCTGCGCAAGCTGGGCAAGGTCCCGCCGATGATGTTGATCGCCGAGGAGGCGCACAACTTCTGCCCGCAGCAGGGCGTCACATCCTGTTCCAAAATATTCCGGACGATAGCCGCTGAAGGCCGTAAGTTCGGTCTCGGACTGACGATAATATCCCAGAGGGCGGCCAAGATCGATAAGAACGTCCTGTCGCAGTGCAACACGCAGATGATACTCAAGGTCACCAACCCCAACGACCTGAAGGCCATCGTCTCGTCCGTGGAAGGCCTGCAGGAGGGCATGGACCAGGAGATACAGCGGCTGCCGATAGGCGTGGCGCTGATTATGGGCGGCAACATCCAGATGCCTCTGTTCGTCGAGGTCCGTCCGCGGCAGAGCCGGCACGGCGGTGAGTCCGTCGAGATCATCCCCTCCAAGAGGCTGTGAGATGAGGGACACCATTTCCAAGGAACATCTGGACCGGTACCTTTCGATAACCAAGCGCGCTCTGGAGAAGGTCGCCATATCCGCTCCGGAGCGCTCCTTCAATAAAAAGCTCGCAGACTCGTTCCTGGAAATGGCCCGGACGTACTACTCGGACGCCAGGCACTTCGCCGAGCAGGGTGATTACGTCAACGCGTTCGCCTCCGTGAACTACGCCCACGGCTGGCTTGATTGCGGCGCCCGAATCGGTCTTTTCGACGTGGGCCAGGACGACCAGCTGTTCACTCTGTACGAGTGATTCAGAGCAGCCGCGGTCCTCTCGTGTCCACCGAGCATCGGTAGACCTCGCCGAACTGCGATAACGTCTCGCTCAAAAGGTCCAGGTCCGGGCTGGTGGCGAAAACGGAGTTACCGATCATGGCCTGGCTGGCCCAGCCCCACTTCTTTGCCTCCCACACCGCCCTTCTGATCTCCGGCGTCGCCAGGCCGGAGCCCTCCATGAACTCGTTCGATAATCGGAAGAAGTTCTCCAGGGTCGGCTCCTTCATCAGCGAGTCCACGCAACGGGAGCCGACGGTGTTTATCTTCTCCAGGGTCTCCCTCTTCGAGAGCATCTCGGCCGTCGGTATGGACGGGCCGACGACGGCCAGCACCAGGTCCATGTGCCCGTTCATCCGGTCGACGTGACCGATCGGGGGCAGCCCCGGTCTTTTCCGAAGTTCGATGCCGCTGCGCATTATTCCGGAGACATCGCCCATGCCCGTGCGGTTGATTATCTCGGCCGAGTGCGCGGCCGCATAGGCCTCCTTCTCCGGCAATCCTAACAGGTGTACGAGCGCCCAGGCGGCGGATATGGAGCCGGCCGCGCTCGTCCCGAAGCCCTGCGCCACGGGAAGCTGCAATTCGTTGCGCACCTTGACGTCCAACGGACGGTCTCCCAGGATGTTCCGCACGGCTCTCTCGGTCACCGGCGCGTCCGCCTTAAGTCCGTTCAGCCAGATATCGACCTTCCCCGTTCCGTCCGATACCTCGACATCGCTGATGACCCCCAATGAGATGCTGAGGCCGGCGCCGCGGGATCCGCAGGTCATGACGTCCTCGTGCTGGCAGACCTGGAACAGTCCGGTGATGTGTCCGGGGCAGAACGCCTTGGCCTTCATATCCTGGACATCTCCTTGATCAGCTGATGCGCCACTTCGCCCTTGGTCCCTTCG